>ENA-OUQH01002083-OUQH01002083.1-human-gut-metagenome-genome-assembly--contig:-NODE-2083-length-12700-cov-7.329379_pt1 | contig 12700 bp, 9 predicted proteins | sample MGYA00237948_ERZ548828 | MGnify/ENA primary metagenome ERZ548828 (study PRJEB26490, sample SAMN05194711) | human gut metagenome | biome: terrestrial biome; feature: human-associated habitat; material...
GGTCTATCGCGGGTACAGCGATGCGGACGCGTATGGCGGTGTATCGTATGCGAATGCGAATAACGATGCTTCGTATGCGTACGCGTATGTCGGCTCGCGTCTGGCCTTCCGCGGCAAAATCGTCCGGGCGCAAAGCGTGGCAGCGTATAAGGCGATACGCGAGGTGGCGTAAGCGCAAAGCGCCAAAGCGTGGAGCGAAGCGACTAAAACGAAAGAACGTGATTCGGATGGTTTCCGAATCACGTTTAAAAGGTATTCAAATACCGGCGAAGCCGGTCGATTTTTTTTAGAATATTGATAGGGTAGGGGAATACAAAACTAAACTGATTTGAGGGTAGACAACCTCAATTTAACTATGTAAAGATAGTGATTTTTGCTGATATTTGCAAGTGATTTATCTGTTATTTTTAGCTTATGGATGGCCTGCCCAAATGGGATAAAGAGTGCTTTAAATTATACATTTCGTTTTGTGAAATGAACTTTTCGTTTTAAAATGCGCGAACATTTCGATTTGCGGATTATACTTAGCGTTTTCATCAATTTGCTTCTGTAAGTTTTCGATGTCATCATCATAATCCTTACAAGAAACAAATGTACCTGCAGTACCAACCATTAAGGCACTGAACAGGATCACACTTAGAAACTTTTTGTTCATAATTGAAAACTTTAAATTTATAAATTTAAAAAAATAAAAAGTGAATAATTTCTCATTTCTGGCATTCCTTTTCCCATAATGCTTTTGTTAAAAAATTCCGTTACTTCGCAGGTAACGGGAACCATCTTGAATCAATTATGTGAAAAGAAGTTTAATATAGTTGTAATGCCCCTATAATTGTTTATAACATTTTAAGCGATGAAAGATGAAAAGTGGCTTATAGGTAGAATTCTGATAATATGACCGAGAGGTAAAGTTACGATAAAGGAAAATCAAAATATTTATAGGGAAAGAAAGACTTAAAGTGTTATTTTGTAGAGTTTTGGCTTAAGGGGAAGTTGTTGAGAAATGAGCGAGAGGACTCTTCCCTTCAAAAGATGCTTCTTGCGGGAGGAATAAATATGGACACATCTAGGCCGCTTTATCAATAAAAATAAAAAAATCTATGCCGAGATTCCATTGCTTTTTACAAAAGAAATTACCTTCTCATTTGCTTCATCAATCTTCTTGTCGTTGAAAGGTTTGAGATAGGTTTCAGTAACATTTATCGATGAATGTCCCATCGCTTCGGAAATAATGCCAGGGTGAATCTCACAATAATATGCCATTGTGGCCCACGTGTGTCTTGCCGAATACGAACTAAGATGTGAACTCATATTCAAATGTGTTTTTAAAGCTGACAGCTGATAGTTAAAACGCCTCAAAGCTGATTGATACTCTTTATAAGCCGCTTCTGTACCATCCTTGCTACGTAATATTGGGAATAAATAAGGTGAGTTCTCGTCCTTATTGGATACCATGTGTACCAGCTGTAAGGCTTCAGGGGATAGAAGTACCCGTAAGGTGCGACCAGTCTTTCTTCTACGATAGGACAATACATTCCCTTGCAGGTCTTTCTTGTGCAAGAAAGCTAAATCGACAAATGGGAGACCACGCATCATAAACATAAAAACAAATAGCATTTTGGCCTTTTGAAGGCTTGAGGAAGGAATCCTTTTGGACAAATCCATTTCTGTCCCACGAACTAAAGTTCCTATATCCGAAGCTTCCAAAGCTCTTTTCTTGTCTGCTTTAGTTCCTGTATACACATGTTCAAATAATCTAGGAGTATAACGGACACATCGTAAATCTACAGCTCGATTGTAAGCCGAGCGAATGACTTTCATATAGGTCGAAACGGTGTTCCAACTGCAATCTCGTTGACGCAGGTGCATTTCAAAACGTTTCAAAACCACTGGATTCAATTTGCGCAGATGCAAATCCCGATAGTTATTGAATGCGGAAAACACATTCAATGTAGATTGGTAAATATGGGCTGTTCCCCATCTTCCATTTTCTCGAAGCTCTCCAATAATAGTTGACAGCATTTCTTGTAAGGTAATCTCTTTCATCTTCAATTTAAATTATACATTCTCTTATTAATAATATGTATAAGTACAATCCTTTTATAATGCAGAACATACGTGCAAATACACTAATAATTGGGGCGAACAACAATCCCATTAACAAAAAAGTGCGCTTAAATGCAGATTTTTCGATTAATTATAAAAAAACAGCATTATTATTTGCTCATTTATAGAAAAACAATTATGTTTGCACGGAAAATTCCTCCGTTACCTGCGAAGTAACGGAAAAAATCACATGACAGACAGCTATGTGGAAGGGATTCGAAATGAGAGATTATTCACTTTTTATTTTTTTAAATTTATAAATTTAAAGTTTTCAATTATGAACAAGAAGTTTCTAAGTGTGACCCTGTTCAGTGCCTTGATGTTGGGTACTGCAGGTACGTTCACGTCTTGTAAGGATTATGATGATGACATCAAGGACTTGCAGGAACAACTGGACAAGAAAGCTTCACTTGATGACCTGAATGCAAAAGTTACTACGTTGCAGACGGCTGTAGATGAAGCCAAAAGTGCCGCAAACGAGGCCAAGAACAAAGCTCAGGAAGCTTTGGACAAGGCTAATTCGACAGAAGGCGGAGTATCCGAGGCAGATTTGACTGCTTTGAAGAAAGAACTGGAAAAGCAAATTGAGAAGTTGGCTTCTTTGGAGGCAGTTGAGACTAAAATCAACGACTTGAAAGAAGAATTGGAAGGCGGCTTTGTTACAGACGAAAAACTAAAAGACTTGGCTGCTGAGGTTGATGCATTGAGCGCTCAAGTTATGTCTATTATCGGACATCGTTTGACTAGTCTGGCTGTAATTCCTACAAGTCATATCAATGGTATTGCTGCTATTACATTGACTACTCTACAGTATACTCCACAAGAGTACAAGGCAATGGCAAAACATACAGATGGTCCTCAAACTGACGAAGATTCTGAAGGAACGTTTACCGCACATTCCAAAACTCCTGTACTTGACCACGTTAATAAAGCTGGTGCTAATCCATACACGGTATCTACAGACAAAAATGAGGCTTACTTCCACGTTAGCCCCAATATGGGTGTACGTACAGAGGATATCTATATGCCTTCTTTCGATTGCATCAAATCTGAAAACATCCTCACCAAAGCTGGCGCAACGATTTCGGAGAACTCTCCTATCCAGCCAACTGGCTATAAAATAGAAGACAATGTATTGACAGTACAATTCAAGAAGACTGTTGCCGAATCCATCAATGAAGCAGGCGGTCATGCAAGTGGAAAAGAAACTTTCTACATGGCTTCTCTAAAGGCTCCTATCGCTAAGGAAAACTTGACTGCTGATGAAGCTAAAGCCCTTAAGGAAAATGGCACTCAAGTTTATGTAAACTCTGAATATGTTCGTCTGCACGAAACAAAAGTAGCTCCTTATATCGCTAATGCACGTACGAAGTACGGCGAAACTATGACCGGCAAATTTGCTGACGAAGTTCAGACCGATGGCGAAGGCAGATTCTACGTACACTACCACGACTCTATTTGTGCATACGAATCACAAGCTAACAACATGATTGACGTTTATGCACAGTATGACAAAGTCCTTGACCTGAAGAAATTGGTTGAGGTTTGTACAACGGAAATCGGTGCAGAAGACCATAAACAACATGCAGAGTTGAAGGCATACAAAGACTACGGTCTGACATTCCGTTTCTACAAGGCTACTGAAGAATATATCACTTTAGGTGGTCCTGAGAATAACAGCAACAAGACTGATCAGCAGAAATTTGCAGAAATCGACTCTCCTATGAATGGTCACATGACTTCAAAGGTCTATAGCCTTGACGGTGTATCTGCCACTGCAGTAGGCCGCGAACCGTTGGTACGTGTAGAGCTGGTGGATACTGTAAACAATGCTTTGGTAGCAATGCGTTACATCAAGGTGAAATGGGTGAAAGAAGAAGGTATGCGTGAAATCGGTTTCACATACGATGATACCATATTCAAATGTGGCAATTTCGCAGATAGAATTGGTACTGTAGCCATGAACGAAGTTATCTACAACGGTGCAAAAGAAGGTGGTATGACCAAACAGGAATTCCACGCCATTTACACTGACGAAGGTTTCGACGCACAAAATGGAGTAGATTATGGTACAGTTAAACTTATTAAGAATACAGAAGACGGCGTTGAATCTTACAACATTGAGTGGACTTTGACTCACGCTGACATCGTGAAGAAATATCCAGAATGGAAGAATCACGAAGATATGGTATTCACTAAAACATTCTTCTGGAAAGATCCGACAAAGGCATATCCTGCATTGAAGATTACATTGACACGTACTATCTACAAACCTACATTCGGTGGATATGGATATGACAATCGTTATTGTAAGAAAAACACCAACAACACTGTATTCAATGTGAACCCGGTAGTTTATGGTGCTGTGGAATGGAATCCTGCATGGAATGAAACCACTGGACACGTATTGACTGGCGATAAGACTAACAATAATCCGACCGTAAATATCTACACTGACTTAGTGAACGGTTTCTTGAACAAAGACGGTGTAAAACCTGCTACTGGTGCATGGGAATACCTGTACTTCCAGGATAAGAACGTTGCGAATGTGAAGAATCCTTATTCTCCTACATTTGAAGCAGAAGGTGTACGTTTTGAATTCGATGCTGAACAGTTGGCTGGTAAAACTTATAAGTACTTTGATGTTGCCAGCAAGACATTCAAGGATGGTGCTGTTACATTGAGTGCCGACAACACAAAATTGTACATTGCAGGTGAATTGGCTGCAACAATTGACAATTATAAGGACAACCTCTGTACAAATGCAAATAATCCTCTGAAAGGTCACAAGACTTATAACATCAAATTGCAAGAAGCTGATCCGGATGCAAAATCCAATTTCGGAGAAAACACCAAACCGACAGAAGCAGCCAAAGCTTTGGTAGGTCAGATTGTTCCTATCAAGTTGGTTGCAGACCTTTGCTATGGTGATGCAACTCCGGGACATCCGGCTGCTCATACTGAAGTTATCAAGGCTTATGATGCCAACATCATTGAACCGATGACTATCACAGTGAATAAGGAAGAAGGAGAAGTAACTGATGCTGTTGTTAACGGTAGCTCTGTAGATGTAACAGGTGCTTATACTTACACTTGCTGGAATGCAGACGAAAACGGTAATTTCTACACTGCTTCTGAGGCTCCCAATGCAACAGCTCTGCAAAAAGAACTGTTCAAATTCTACGAATGTACTCCGAGCAACTGGATGACTGATCAAGTTAAGACTAACCTGAAACTGGTAGACGGCAATTTGCAGCCTGTGGCTGGTTACAAGGAAGGTAGCCTTCCTGCCAACACAACTGTAGTTTACAACGTAGATGCAACAACTGGTAAGGAAACACTGACTTACTACAACCACAGTGGTACTCCTGTAAACTGGGATTATGAAATCTATGTTCCTATCAAGTTCGGTTATAAGTGGAAGACTTTCACTCAGGAATTCAAAATCCACGTAAATGAAAATGCCGGTACTCCCGCAGGAAGATAAGAGACAACTCTGAAAAGAGATGCCAATAAAGTAAACAGACAAGAGAGAGTGCTTCATCCGATTGAAGCACTCTTTTTTATAATATAACAACTAAAAATATGAAACAAACAGTCATTATAGGAATATTGTTGGGAATACTGCTACTAACCGGATGTGACAACAACGAAAAAGAACATGATTTTGTCGGTATATTCACTACTGCCAACGGCATAAAGTTTGAGCTTCGTCCAGATTCTACATCAATCATAACTTTCAAAGATTCTATGATTTACGAAAGTTCTTGGAAAATAAGCAAAGATCGTAACAATGAAACCTATGCCAACATAGAGTTTGCTGGTTATCAGAATTATTATTATTTGAAAAATGGTAAGCTTTATCGCAGTATACGCGAAATGAACCATGATGCCTTAGGTGAAGAGGTGAAGTATATAGAATGATTTCCGCGCCTCTCATCACTCTCTAGATTTTTTTCTCCCCACTTTGCTTCCACACTTCCACCCACCTCCTGCATCCCCCTATCCATCGGCACTTGAACTGCTGTGGAAGCAACAAAAAAAGGTGGAAGCAAATTTTGCTTCCACCTACTCAAAACGCTATAGTTTTACCGTAACCTACTCGTCTCTACCATAATACCCCGTGCAAGGTACATAAATCGGTTGGTTCAGTTTTCCTGCATTCTCGAGCTTGCCTTCGCTACGAAGCAGGCGAATATGAAGCTGTGCAGTAGAGCGCATCATTCCGCAGAGGCTCTGAAAATCACTGCGCGTAAGGAACTGATGCGTAGAGAAGTAGCCCGTCAGTCGCCTGTCAATCTCCTTGTCACTCAGCTTTTGGGAATGCTCATTCAGCCCCAGCGGTTTAGCTTTGATAGCACCTATCTCATTCTTCAGCACCTGGTCGGCACGAAACTTGATGCCCTTCAGCTTAATCTTGGTGGTTTTTCGTTTGGTCGCAGCGGTCACCGGCTCCGTGCTCGTCAGTACGGGATGAAAATAGCCGATACCGTCCAGATGCACCTGCCGCCCCTCGGCAAGGTCTTCCCCCATGACGTGCGACAAGGCATCCAGTACCGCCGAAACATCAGTCTCCGTCAACGAGCTGCGTTCCTGAATTCTGCGACGCAGTTCGTCGGTAGTGGTAGAGCCGTTCAAGCGGATGCGTGGATGAAGTATCTTTTCTTCCCGCTGTTTGTCTTTTGGTTCCGGAAGTTCATACCAATCAAATAAAATTGCCATAGTTCAATGTCTTTTAAGTTGTTATATAATAAATTTGCGCCCTATGCGGAATAGGTGCGGGGTGCGTACTTCATCCGTAAAAGCTATGGAAAGAGAGACGCCTAACGACCATGAACAACTCTGCTTACGGTCGTCAAGCGATTGCTTCATGGCCGTAAGCAGAGTTGTTCATGGTCGTTAGGCGTCATCTATTCCCTATACAAAAGTAGACAAACAAAGGGAGAAAAGCAAAGGAATGCCAGTGTTTTGACAAAGAAACTCACTTGCTTTTAACACTTCTCTGCATGAGTCGTGGAGACTTGTATCCATTTAATAATTATTCCGCAGAATGCTTGCTTTCAGCTCTTCAATGTAGTATCTTTACGAGAATTATATTTACTTAAAGCTGACAAACAGAATGAAAATTACCTTGATTAGAGCAGAAAAAGAGAGCGGAAAGGAAGCCCTCAGCACCCTGGAAGCGGATGCACTGATTAAAAAACTAAAAACCGAAACCAAAGCCGGACATGTATCGACCCTCCGGGCCATCCTTCCTCAACTGGAGGGCACTTGCGCCCAATACGAACATATAGACAAGTTGCCCCGCATCTATCCCGCCGTGGAATATAGCCGTACACAAGAGGGGGAACGGTGGATGAAGAACTATAACGGACTCGTACAACTGGAAGTAAACCGTCTGTCGGGCATTGCCGAAGCGGAATATGTAAAGCAACAAGCCGCCCTGCTGCCACAGACCTTTGCCGCTTTCTGCGGTTCCAGCGGACGGAGTGCCAAGATATGGGTATTGTTTGCCCTGCCCGACGGCACAACACCGAAGCGGGAGAGCGATGCCGCCTTGTTTCATGCCCACGCCTACCGTATGGCGGTGAAGTGCTACCAGCCCTTGCTGCCGTTTGCCATTACATTGAAAGAACCTTCCCTTACCCAGAGTTGCCGCATGACTCTGGACGGATATCCATACTACAATCCTGCCGCTGTGCCTTTCTGCCTGGAACAGCCCCTCAGCATGCCCGAGGAAGAGAACTTCCGGCAACGAAAACTCGCAGAAAAGAACCCGCTGTTGCGGCTGCATCCGGACAGTAAAGCCTCGGACACCTTCGCCATACTTTTCGAATCGGCCCTTGACCGTGCATTCCGCGAATTGGACGGTTGGAAACGGGACGGGGATTTACGGATACTGCTGGTGCCTCTGGCCGAACATTGTTTCAAGGCAGGCATCCCCGAAGAGGAAGTAGTCCGCCAAACATTGATGCACTATTACCGGGAAACGGATGAATTCATTGTCCGTCAAACGATTCATAACCTATATCAAGAGCTTAAAGGCTTCGGGAAAAAGAGCAGTCTGACGCAAGAACAGGAGAGCGTTTTCCGGCTGGAAGAGTTTATGGGCCGCCGGTATGAGTTTCGCTACAACACCGTTCTGGATGATTTGGAATACCGTCAGCGCGACTCCGTCCATTTCTATTTCAAGCCTGCTGACCAGCGTGCCCGCAGTACGGTCTCCATGAATGCCCTGAAGGAGGGTATCCGCGTATGGGACCGCGATATCAACCGTTTCCTAACTTCAGACTACGTACCACTCTATAATCCCGTCGAAGAATACCTTTACGACACCGGCCGCTGGGACGGGAAAGACCGCATCCGGGCGTTGGCCGACCTCGTTCCGTGCCACAATCCTCATTGGCAGGAGCTGTTCTACCGCTGGTTCCTGGGCATGGTGGCACACTGGCGTGGAATGGACCGGCAACACGGAAACAATACTTCTCCTCTGCTTGTCGGTTCTCAAGGGTTCCGGAAATCCACCTTTTGCCGCATTTTGCTGCCACCGGAGCTGCGTTTCGGCTATACGGACAGCATCGACTTCAAGAGCAGGCAGGAAGCGGAGCGCAGCCTGGGACGCTTTCTGCTCGTCAACATCGACGAGTTCGACCAAATCAGCATCAACCAGCAGGGTTTCTTGAAGCATCTGCTGCAGAAACCGGTTGCCAACCTGCGCAAACCCTACGGCAGCACCATCCGTGAGATGCGGCGGTATGCCTCCTTCATCGGTACCAGCAATCAGAAGGACTTGCTGTCCGATCCCAGTGGCAGCCGCCGTTTCATCTGCATTGAGGTCACCGGTCCCATCGATACGAATGTCACCATCAACTACCGCCAGCTCTATGCGCAGGCTCTGAATGCCGTAGCCAAAGGTGAGCGTTACTGGCTGGATGATGCCGATGAAGCCATCTTGAAGCGGACGAACCGGGAATTTGAACAGCTCACCCCACTGGAACAACTCTTCCACAGCCATTTCCGCGCGGCAGAAGAGGATGAAGAGGGGCAATGGATGATGCCCATGCAGATTCTTTCCGCTTTACAGACAAAGACGCGTGACCGTCTGGCAATCAACAAGGTTGCCGTATTCGGGCGGACGCTCAAGAAGCTTGAAATACCGAACAAGAAGTCAAGGCAGGGGACACTGTATCATGTAATGCCGCTGGATTAAATGCTCTGCAGTAACCCCGCACAAGCATCTTCCAGAATGTCTAGCACATACTCAAAACCTTCGGAACCGCCGTAATAGGGGTCCGGTACATGGTCGGCATGGGTAAACTTTGTACAGTATTCCGTCATGCGGTGTATCTTGCTCCATTCGGCGGTTGAAGGGGCACGATCTTTCAGGTCGTCGATGTTGCGGTCGTCCATACCGATAATCAGGTCGAAGTTGTAAAAATCCTCGGTACGTACGGGTCGCGAAAGATGCGTCAGATTGTATCCACGGCGGGCGGCATGGGCACGCATCCGGCTGTCCGGCAGTTCGCCCTGGTGATAGGACAGAATGCCTGCAGAATCGATTAAAAACTCATCCGCACGTCCGGCTTCTTCTACCAGATGTTTCATGACTCCCTCTGCCGAGGAGGAACGGCAAATGTTGCCGAGGCAAACGAAAAGTATCTTCTTCATATTTCTTTAGTTACGAGTTATTTACATCGGGTCTACATCATAATACACTATCAACGACTTGAAGCGGTCTTCCGCCACCATCTCCTTTTGCACCTGGACGAGCAGCTCGCGAGCACGTGCCATTGGGGCATTGGTTTCTATCTTCAAGACAATCTTTCGGATGAACAGGGTCTGTACGCGTGCTACGGGCGGCTTGTCCGGTCCCAGTACCCGGTTGCCAAAGACGGTGCGGAGCTTGGCGGCCATAGTCTGTGCCATGAGGTCGAGCAGGGTCTCGTTCCGGTTCTTCAGGTAGACATACACCAGGCGGTAGTAGGGCGGGTAGTGGAACATCTGGCGTTCGGCAAGCTGCCCGCCTACCATGGCTTCGTAGTCGTTGGCAATGACTTGCGGGATGATGGGATGGTCGATGCTTTTGGTTTGTAGCACCACCCTGCCGCGCTTGTTCTTCCGTCCGGCGCGTCCGGCAACCTGCGCCATCAGCTGGAAGGCGCGCTCGTAGGCGCGGAAGTCGGGATAGTTCAGCATGGTGTCGGCATTGAGTATGCCCACAATGCTGACGTGGTCGAAGTCCAGACCCTTGGACACCATTTGCGTGCCTATCAGGATGTCCGTCTTGCCTTGCTGGAAATCGGAGATGATGCGCTCGTAGGCGGTACGGGTGCGGGTGGTGTCCAAGTCCATACGGGCTACGCGGGCGTCGGGGAAGAGGGCTTTGATGTCATCTTCTATTTTTTCCGTGCCGAAGCCGCGGTTGCGCAGGTCAGTGCCCTCGCAGGCGGGGCAGATGCGGGGCAGTTGGTAGGTGTAGCCACAGTAGTGGCAGGTCAGTTGGTTCAGCCCCTTATGGTAGGTGAGGCTGACGTCGCAGTTCTTGCACTTGGGTACCCAGCCGCAGGTGTTGCACTCTATCATGGGGGCGAAGCCGCGGCGGTTCTGAAAGAGGATGACTTGCTCTTTTTGTTCCAGCGCCTCGCGGATATATTGTAGGAGCAGTGGGGAGAACGGACCGTTCATCTTCTTCTTGCGGTGCAGCTCCTTGATGTCTACGGGGATAATCTCCGGCAGTTGTATCTCTTTATAGCGTTCTTTCAGTTCCACAAGGCCATACTTGCCGGATGTGGCATTGTGCCAAGTCTCTACAGAAGGGGTTGCCGTACCCAACAGAGTTTTGGCGCCGTACATGGAGGCGAGTACAATGGCTGCATTGCGGGCATGATAGCGGGGGGCGGGGTCTTGCTGCTTGTAAGTGTTTTCGTGCTCCTCGTCCACAATCACAAGACCGAGGTTGCGGAAAGGAAGGAAAACGGAGGAGCGGACGCCGAGAATAATGTCATAGTCTGCTTCCGACAGCTGCTTCTGCCAGATTTCCACCCGTTCGGCATCGGGGAACTTGGAGTGATAGATGCCCAGTCGGGAGCCGAATACGCGTTGCAGGCGCTCTGTGATTTGTGCAGTGAGGGCTATTTCGGGCAGGAGATAGAGCACTTGCTTTCCTTGCCGGATGGTTTCCTCTATCAAGTGAATGTAGACTTCTGTCTTGCCGCTTGCCGTGATGCCATGCAGCAGGCAGACATTCTTGCTTTGGAAATTCTCTAAGATGGAGTGATAAGCGCGTTGCTGGTGCTCGTTCAGCGGGTTGACGGGGATGACTTCTTTGAGGAGTGCTTTGTCTATGCGACCTATTTCCTGCTGGTAGACTTCGAATACACCACGGTCCACAAGACCGTTGAATACGGCAGGGGTGGCAGAGGTGCGTTGCAGCAGTTCGGCTTTGGAGACTTCTTTTATATCTCGTCCGCTGAGGTAGCCGGAGAGTTCCAGATATTTCATCAGCAGGTCCAGTTGCTTGGGGGCACGGCGCTGCAACTCGTCGAAGAAGATGTGCAGGCGGTGTTCGTTGCGGGCGGCGGCGGTGAGGCGTACACGGGTTTCGGTCTTAGGCTTGTAGGTGCGGCGCAATTCTTCCTTTACGAAGATGGCCTCTTTGTCGAGCAGTGACTTGATGACAGAAAGTATGTTCTTGATGCCGGTCTCCTTCTCCAGTTTCGTCACGCATTGCTCCGGGTCGGCAGAGAGCATATCCAGTATCTTCTGTTCCTTCTCCGGCAGGCAGACATCGGATTCGAAATCGGGGTTGTACTCTACGATTGTTTCGCTTTCCAGCTTCAAGCCAGAGGGTAAGGCAGCTTTGTAGACGTCTCCTTGCGTGCAGAGATAGTAATCGGAGAGCCATTCCCAGAACTTGAACTGCCGCGGAAGCAGTATCGGGCGGGCATCCAGCAAAGCGGACACTTCCTTTACTTCGTATTCGGTGGGGGCACAATAGTGCACGTTGCGCACGATGGCTGTATAGTATTTCTTCCGTCCGAATGGTACTACCACCCGGCAACCAATCTGCACTTCATCCGCCCACTCGTCGGGCAGGGAATAGGTGAAGCAGCTGTGCAAAGGCAAAGGCAATATGACGTCGGCAAACTTTTTCATCGTGGGGACAAAGATAGTGGAAAGTGGAGGGAGAATGAAATGAACGGGGGCATTTTTTATGCTGAGGAGAGGGAGGAGGCTGTTGTGGATTTGGGATGAAGATAAAGGAGGGGATATATGGGTATTGCAGATTTTATGGGTCGGATGGGTGTAGAAGTATGGGGAAACTGGTGCAAGCGTTTTATAAGCTTTGTTCGATGTATTAAAATAAGAGTGAGTTAGTTATGGTAAAACTATGGCGTTTTGAGTAGGTGGAAGCAAAATTTGCTTCCACCTTTGGAGGATGCTTCCACAGTGGGGCAAATGCCGATGGATAGGGGGATGTGGGAGGTGGGTGGAAGTGTGGAAGCAAAGTAGGGAGAAAAAAGTTTCTGGAGAAAAAAAGGCACTATAAAATATTTTGTGTAAATGTAAAATACGGGATTCAGTATGGGTTCCG
>ENA-OUQH01002086-OUQH01002086.1-human-gut-metagenome-genome-assembly--contig:-NODE-2086-length-12693-cov-4.328216_pt1 | contig 12693 bp, 10 predicted proteins | sample MGYA00237948_ERZ548828 | MGnify/ENA primary metagenome ERZ548828 (study PRJEB26490, sample SAMN05194711) | human gut metagenome | biome: terrestrial biome; feature: human-associated habitat; material...
GCTCCATGGCTTCACTGTTTTTTCACAAATTTTCCAGCAAATTATCACATTTTCAGAATAAGATAAAGTGTCTTTAGAAAATGAGAGCATCTCCGGCTCTTTCACCCACAAGGGCGGGCTGGGACTGCTTTAAGAAACAAGGAGGAAGGAACATTGATAGAGGTTAAAAACCTGGTGAAACGCTATGGCGACCACGTAGCTGTCAAAAACCTGAGTTTTACCGTAGAAGAAGGCCAGATCTATGGTTTCCTTGGCCCAAACGGTGCCGGAAAATCAACGACCATGAACATCATCACCGGCTATCTGGCATCTACGGAGGGCGAAGTGCTGATCAACGGCCACAATATCCTGGAGGAGCCGGAGGAGGCAAAGAAATGCATCGGCTATCTGCCGGAGCTGCCGCCGGTCTACACGGACATGACCGTTCTGGAATATCTGAAATTCGTGGCGGAATTAAAGAAAATTCCAAAGGATCAGAGAAAGAAACAGATTCTTGAGGTCATGAATCTGGTGAAGATCACCGATATGCAGAACCGTCTGATCAAGAATCTGTCGAAAGGATACCGACAGAGGGTCGGACTGGCACAGGCAGTGCTCGGTTATCCGCCGATCATCATCCTCGATGAGCCGACGGTAGGCCTGGATCCCAAGCAGATCATTGAGATCCGCGACCTGATCAAATCACTGGGTAAAAAACATACCGTTATCTTAAGTTCCCACATCCTTTCCGAGGTCAGCGCCGTCTGCGATTACGTCATGATTATCGCAAAGGGACAGCTTGTTGCGAGCGATACTCCGGAAAACTTAAGTAAACTGATGCTTGGATCAAACACGGTTACATGTACCGTTCACGGAACGAGAAAGCAGCTGGTTCCGGCGCTTAATGCGCTCGATGCAAAAGAGATCCAATATGAAAATACGCCGAATGAGGAGCAGATTAAGGTAAAAATTACCACGGAAAAGGATAAGGATATCCGCGAGGAGCTGTTCTATGCACTGGCAAAGGCCAACTGCCCGATCCTCGAGCTGACTTCCTCCTCGATGTCTCTGGAAGACGTCTTCCTGGAGCTGACCGATGATTCCGGAAAGGCTGCAAGAAAGCTGAAAAAAGCAGAGAAAGAACAGCTGAAACAAAAAGAACGTGAAAAAGAATGTGAACCAGAAGCAGACAAAACGGCTGTCGGGGAAACGTCTGAAGAAAAAAGCACAGATGCAGCGGAATCAGCCGCTGAAACAAAACAGGAGGAGGGAGACGCACAATGACGGCGATTTATAAAAAAGAGTTAAAAAGCTATCTGACAAGCATGATCGGATATCTGTTTATGGCGTTTACTCTGGCGCTGTTCGGCCTGTATTTTACGGCCATCAACCTGCAGCAGGGTTACCCGGAGATCGGATACGCGCTGCAGAATTCCGCATTTATTCTGCTGATCGCAGTACCGGTTCTGACAATGCGTGTCCTGTCGGAGGAGCAGAAAAATAAGACGGATCAGCTGCTCCTTACCGCACCGGTAAAAATTTCCGATATTATCCTTGGAAAATATCTGGCACTTCTCACCATTTATGTGATTCCAGTGCTGATTATGTGCCTGTATCCGCTGCTTCTTGGAACCCACGGAACAGTTTCCTACGCTGTATCCTACACTTCGATCCTTGGCTATTTCCTGCTGGGAGCAGCCTATATTTCGGTCGGTGTGTTCGTTTCCTCCATCACCGAGAGCCAGGTCATCGCAGCCGTTGTCGGCTTTGTGATCCTGTTCCTGTGCTACGTGGAGAGCGGTATCGCAAACTTCTTCCCGGAAGGAGCCGGAAGCTCTTTCTTTGCTTTCTTTATCATCATTGCACTGGTATGCCTCTGGATCGGCAGTATGATTAAAAACCCGATCATTACAGGTGTGATTGCCGTGATCGGCGAAGGCGCGCTGACGGCAGTTTACTTTACAAAATCCACCCTTCTCGAGGGCAAAATCCAGGATCTGCTCGGTGTATTCAACATGGCAGGCCATATGGATAACTTTGTGAACGGTATTCTGGATATTGGCGGTGTTGTTTACTACCTGTCCGTCATTGCAATCTGCACTTTCCTTGCAATGCAGTCCCTGCAGAAGAAACGCTGGAATTAGGAGGTGGAGACGATGAGCAGCGAAAAGAAAGAAAAGAACCGTTTGCTCCTGACAGAGGAAGGCAGGAAGCTTTCCGGAGAGCTGCTGCGCGTGGAAAAAGACCTCTACAGCGTCTGCATGGAAGGTATTTCGGACGAGGAACAGAAGCGGATGGAAAAGCGGATGGACAAAATTCAGGAAAACATGATTCGATTCATGGTGAAAGAAGTGCCGGAGGACGAACCGGGTTTGGAGACAGAGGAAGCGGGTGAACGGAAACAATAATCTTGCGCAGTTTACGCGCCTGGTTTATGATAAGGATAAATCATGAATTAAAGTGAGGAATATTATGAATCTGCCGTCCGCGTTTTTGACGCGCATGCAGGAAATGCTGGGAGAGGAATACGAAGCATTTCTGCAGAGCTATGAATCCGGTCATTATCAGTCGCTGCGGCTCAATCCGCGCAAAACGGACCGGGAGGAATTTACAGAAAAATCGCCGTTTCATCTGACGCCGGTCGCATGGGAGAAAAACGGTTTTTATTACAGCGAAGAGGATACACCGGGCAAGCACCCCTATCACGAGGCTGGTGTTTATTATATTCAGGAAGCGAGCGCGATGGCGCCTGTCGGATATCTGGACGTACAGCCAGGGGATTATGTGCTGGATCTGTGCGCTGCCCCCGGCGGGAAAAGCACCCAGATCGGTGCTGCGATGCAGGGAAAAGGTATTTTAGTCTGCAATGAGATCCATCCGGCGCGGGCAAAAATTCTTTCGGAAAATGTGGAGCGGATGGGACTGACCAATGCAGTTGTGACGAACGAAAGCCCGGAGCGACTGTCCGCTTATTTCCCGGAATATTTCGATAAAATTTTGGTGGACGCGCCTTGCTCCGGTGAGGGAATGTTCCGAAAGCATGAAGAAGCCTGCAGCGAATGGAGTCCCGAAAACGTGGAGCTGTGTGCAAAGCGGCAGGACAACGTGCTGGACAAAGCTGCCGCAATGCTGAAAAAAGGCGGCAGGCTGGTATATTCGACCTGTACGTTTGCGCCCCAGGAGGATGAAGGCAGCGTCGCACGGTTCCTTTTGCGGCATCCGGAATTTTCCATAAAAGAGGCGCACCGTTATGACGGTATGGAGCCGGGCAGACCGGACTGGGCGGGAACCGAGCCCGTCCCGGACGGAATGGAAAAGACCATTCGTCTCTGGCCCCATAAGCTGCATGGAGAAGGACATTTTCTGGCGGTGCTTGAAAAAACAGGGGAAGTGCCGGAGGGATACCGGGCGCGCAGCCTGTATGGAATCCAGAAAGGAATTGCGCCCAAGGATTTTGCTGCATGGAAAGAATTTGAACGAGAAAGCCTGAAGAAGCAGTTTGATGGAATCTTTTTATTGTTCGGCGACCAGCTTTATCTTGCGCCAAAGGACATGCCGGCTTTAAAAGGCTTAAAGGTGCTGCGTCCGGGACTGCATCTGGGCACGATGAAAAAAGGGCGGTTTGAACCGGCACATGCGCTGGCACTTTCGCTTTCGCCCAAAGATGCAGTGCATTGCTGCAACCTTTCCGGTGACAGCCAGGAGGCAAGGCAGTGGATCAACGGCATGACGCTTTCCAAAGACGGGGAAAAGGGCTGGCAGCTGGTCTGCGTAGATGGATACAGCCTCGGCTGGGGAAAGCTGGCAGGCGGGATTTTAAAAAATCATTATCCCAAAGGGCTGCGCAAAACAATGTGACAGATGTGCTGTCTGTGCAAACCGCCGCAGGCGGAGCAGGACTCTGTTTTACATATGCAGGAGCCAAAAAAATGGAGGAAAACAGTATGAGATTTACACTGGATTACGATCAGTACGCTGCCCTGGCAAGACAGACGGCAGCAGAGGGATGTGTTCTTTTAAAAAATGAGAAGGCGGCACTTCCGATCCGAAAAGGAGAGACAGTTTCCGTGTTTGGACGGATTGCCTTTACCTATTATAAGAGCGGAACCGGATCGGGCGGTATGGTAAATGCTCCCTATGTGACAAATATCCTGGATAGCTTAAAGGAATGCAAGGATATTTCTGTCAACGAAGAGCTGGAAGCGGTTTATCAGGACTGGATCCGGGAAAATCCCTTTGATATGGGAGAAGGCTGGGCGCAGGAGCCCTGGAGCCAGAAGGAAATGCCGGTCAGCGAGGCGCTTGCACAGAAAGCTGCGGCATCCTCTGACCTTGCTGTTGTTGTGCTGGGCAGGACAGCAGGCGAGGACATGGACAACAGCGCAGAGCCGGGAAGCTATCTGCTGACAGCAGAGGAGGAGGCGCTGATCAAAACCGTCTGCAGCGCATTCAAACGGACTGCCGTTGTGTTAAACGTCGGCAATATCATTGATATGAAATGGGTGGACCGCTATCAGCCCCAGGCAGTTTTATATGTATGGCAGGGCGGTCAGGAGGGCGGACATGCGGCGGCAGATATCCTGACCGGCGCAGTGAATCCGTGTGGTAAGCTGAGCGATACGATCGCAGCAGATATTTCGGATTACCCGTCTATGGATCATTTTGGAGATGCTGTATGCAATGTGTATGCAGAGGATATTTACGTTGGCTACCGTTATTTTGAAACCTTTGCAAAGGAAAAAGTAAGCTATCCCTTCGGCTTTGGTCTGTCTTATACGGATTTTTCCGTGGAGGTTTTGAATACAAGAACGGACGGTATGAAAGCAGAACTTACCGTTTTAGTTAAAAACATCGGAAAGACTGCCGGAAAAGAAGTCGTGCAGGTGTATGTCTGCCCGCCTCAGGGAAAGCTTGGCAAGCCTGTCCGGAATCTAAACAGCTTTTACAAGACGCAGCTGCTTACGCCAGGAGAGGGGGAGGAGGTAAATCTCGTCGTTTCCCTGGAAAAGAGTGCATCCTATGATGACAGCGGCGTAACCGGGGAGAAATCCTGTTGGGTGCTGGAAGCGGGCGCTTATGGCATCTATGTCGGAACAGATGTCCGCAGCGCGAAAAAGGTTTGCGAGGTGCAGTTAGACGAGCTGTGCGTCATTTCCAGACTGGAAGAGGCGCTTGCACCGGTACAGCCATATGAGCGTCTGGTTCCGGTCGAAACGGGCAAAAAGGGCACAGACGGAGAGCCGGTTCTGGAAATCGGAAAACAGGCAGCGCCTCTGCGGAGTGTCGATCTGGCAGAAAGAATCCGGACTGAACGCCCGGAGGCAGAGGCCTGCATCGGCGATCAGGGCTGGAAGTTAGCGGATGTCTGTGATAAAAAGGTGACGCTGGAACAGTTTTTATCCCAGTTATCGGACGAAGATCTGGCATGCCTGGTCCGGGGAGAGGGCATGTGCTCTCCGAAGGCAACACCTGGCATTGCATCTGCATTCGGCGGTGTGACGGATTCCTTAAAGGCATTTGGAATCCCGGTTGCGGGCTGCTCGGATGGACCCTCCGGAATCCGTATGGACTGCGGAACCATCGCCTTTTCCCTGCCAAACGGCACACTGCTTGCCTGCACCTTTAATCCGGAGCTGGTGGAACAGCTTTATGAGATGGAAGGAATGGAGCTGCGCAAGAATCAGATTGACACGCTGCTGGGGCCCGGCATGAACATTCATCGCAATCCGTTAAACGGCAGAAACTTTGAATATTTTTCGGAAGACCCCTGTGTGGCAGGTACGATGGCTGCAGCTCAGTTAAAGGGCATGGGAAAATACGGTGTGACCGGAACGATTAAACACTTTGCGGGAAATAACCAGGAATTTAAGCGGCACGATGCAAACGGCGTTGTTTCCGAACGTGCGCTGCGCGAGATCTATTTAAAAGGCTTTGAAATCGCAGTAAAAGAAGGACATGCCTACAGCATTATGTCTACCTACGGACCGATCAACGGAATCTGGACAGCAGGCAGCTACGACCTGCTGACGACGATTTTGCGGAAAGACTGGGGCTACCAGGGCGTGGTAATGACCGACTGGTGGGCGAAGATGAACGAGGAAGGCGAGGAAGGCTCCCAGAGCAATACGATTCCGATGGTGCGCGCCCAGAACGACGTTTACATGGTTGTTTCGGATTCTGCTTCGAACTCTGCAAATGACAACACGATGGAGGGCCTGGCAGATGGACGGCTCACAAGGGGACAGCTGGTCAGAAATGCAAAGAATATCTGTCATTTTCTGATGCGTTCTCCGGTGATGAACCGTTTCTGTGATCGGGAATTCGATGTATGTGAAGAAATTAACAATCCGGCAAAGGACGCGATGGCAGGAAATTTGATCGCAAGCCAGAAAGTAGAAAAAGAGGCAAAGCTCGATCTGACAAAGCTGAGCACCCAGAAGGGCGTGCGCGCCGGGTATCTGCTGGACGTCTCCAAAGCAGGCAGCTATCAGATGATTTTTAAAATGTATTCCGGGGAAAATCCGTTTGCGCAGCTGCCGGTTTCCATCTTTGTCAACGGCGTCCTTCAGCAGACGACGACCTTTAACGGAACCGACAACAAGATCATAGAGCGTGCGGTAACGATAAGCTTCCCGGAAAGCGGGGAAAACCAGCTGACACTGTTCTTTGGCGAGAGCGGGGTTCGCATGGATGAAATCCTTCTGGTGCAGGAATAAAACGGCATACAAGGGCTTTGCGTACGGACTGGAGGAAACGTGAAGAAAGAGAAACAAAAAGACAGAGAGGATAGACAGATATGCATTGTGTTCGCGACGGCGCTTCTGGCGTGCGCGCTCCTTACCGGCTGCGGTGCTGCGAAGGAGGACAATCTTTCGCAGGGAATTGCGCTGGTGGAGCAGATGGACTATGAGGGCGCGCTGACCTGCTTCGAGGCGGCAGCCCTGAATAAAGAGGATCTGCGTCAGGTTTACAGAGGGCAGGGGCTGGCTTACATGGGCATGACGGATTATGAGAATGCAGCGGCGAGCTTTGAAAAGGCGCTGGAGCAGAGCAGCCCGCGTCCGGATGCGATGGATTATGACATCAACTATTATCTGGCGACTGCCTATTATCGGAACGGACAGGTCGACAAAGCGATCCATGTTTATCAGGCAATCACGGATCTGAAGCCCGGGGAAAAGACTGCCTGGTACTTAAAAGGGACCATGGAGCTGGAGCAGGGCAGTACGGACGCTGCGAAAGCCGATTTTGACAAGGCGGTTGAGGCTGCGCCGAACGATTACGACATCCGGATTGATATTTTCTGCAGCTGCAGCAAATACGGACAGGACGATCTTGGAAAATCCTATCTGGAAAATGTTCTGGACGGCGACGGGAAGCGGATTTCGGATTTCGATCTCGGCAGAATCAGCTACTACCTGGGTGATTATGAGCAGGCCCGTACCTCTTTGGAAAAGGCGCAGGAAAACGGCGGTGCGGAAGCAGCGTCCCTGCTCGGTCAGACCTATGAGGCGCTCGGTGACTACAATTATGCGGCGAGTGTCTATAACACCTACCTGCAGAACAAAACGCCGGACGCGTCTTTGTACAATCAGCTCGGGCTTTGCAAATTAAAGGGCGGCGATTATGAAGCGGCGCTTGCAGCGTTCCAGGCGGGCCTGGAAGTAGAGGGCAATACGGCGACGCAGTCGCTGATGTTCAACGAACTGGTAGCGTATGAATACCTTGGGCAGTACGACAAGGCGAAGCTTGCGATGGATCAGTACCTTGCTTTGTATCCGGACGATGAAAAGGCACAGCGGGAAGCGGTATTTCTGCAGACGCGGTAGCCCCACACACGGACAGGACAGTATAGTCGCATGGCTGCTTAGAAAGAAATGTAGGGAATGACTATGGAGAAACGTGTAAAAATCAGAAAAACGGTTTTTGGCGGCGCGATCGCCCGTATCTGCTGTCTGGCGTTGTGCCTTTGTCTCGGATTGTCGATATCGATGACGGCACAGGCAGCATCCGGGAAAAAAGTGACGCCGGTTACGATGGCAGCAGTCGTCGGGGAGGAAAAAACGGTGACGCAGCAGGCGGATAAAACCTCTGCAACGCTTGGTATTTTACCGGCTGGCACGACGGTCAACGTATGCGGGCAGACCGGCAGCGGGAAAAGTGGCATGTACCAGATTGTCTATGGAAATGCGATCGGCTATATCACACAGGCAGCCTGTCAGTCGATCAGCGTGGATGAGGCGATGACGGCAGCCCTTGCTGCACAGGCGGAAGCGGTGAAACAGCAGGTGGCACAGGCGGAAGCAGCAGCGGCGGCACTGGCAGCGCAGCAGGCGGCACTGGCGCAGCAGGCAGCAATGCAGCAGGCAGCAGCGCAGCAGGCAGCAGTACAGCAGGCGGCACTGGCTCAGGCGCAGGCTGAGCAGAAAGCCCCCATTCCGGCGGGCAGCGGCAACGTCATCTTCGTCGGGGACTCCCGCACGGGACAGATGGCGAATGCAGTCGGTGGAACGGCAGCATGGCCTGGTACGGCCTTTGTGGCATGCTTTGGAGGTGGCGTGGACTGGCTTTCCACCGCCCAGGCGAAAAAGGACGTCGACCAGTATGTGACGCCCGGCTCAGTGATTATTCTCAATTACGGCGTCAATGATTTATCACGACACAACGATTATATTACGACGATTAACCGATATGCACAGGATTGGATTTCGAAAGGTGCGACGGTGTACTTCGCCTCGGTCGGTCCGGTCGGGGAAAACGAATACGGAAAACGCAACTGGGCGGTAGAATATTTTAACAATCAGTTAAACAACCGGCTGGATGCCAGAATCGGACGACTGAATCTGTATGTGTTTCTGACGGGCAGCGGATATACCACGCAGGCAGACGGACTGCATTATGATGGTGCAACCTACGCAGCGATGTTCCGGTTTTTGATGCAGAGCATTGGAAGAATATGAAACAAAAATACGAACACATTCAGCTTCTGAGGGCGCTTGCCTGTATCGGAGTGTTTATCACCCACCTTGCACCGAGGCTGGGAGCGACGGGAAAAGCCGCGTGGCTTGCCAATCAGGGAGCGGCGGGCGTGTATCTCTTTTTTGTCCTCAGCGGCTATCTCGCCTGCTGTGACAGAAAGCTCCCGACGGCTGGGAAAAAAGAACTGCTGACCTATTATAAAAAACGTCTGGTGCGGATTCTTCCGCTGTATTATGGGGTGATCCTTTATAACATCCTGCTGCACGGGCTGATTTTAAAGGATATTCCGGCAGACCCGCAGGGCCTGTACTGGCTTCGGTATTTTTTCCTGACAAACAGCGTGATCCCTGCGCCGAATGATTTTTGGGGAAACCTGAGCGCAACGTGGACGATCAGCCTGTTTATGGCATTTTATCTGCTTGTGCCGGTCTTTGTGCGCCTGATCCGCGGCTGTACGAGCGCGTTTTTCTGCTATGTACTGGCATTGATTTTGCGGTATTTGTGGGTAAAAACCGGATACGGTGATTACATGATGATTTTTTACTACCTGCATTATTTTCTGCTCGGTATGCTGGTCTGGGAGATCCATCAGGTGGGAAGGCGTATCGGCGCGCAGTTGCTTGTCTATATCGGCATGCTTGCGGCAGCAGGTGTAGTTTTGGCCCTTGGCAGGGCGCAGACGGATTCGTTTATTTGGTGGTCGTGGTGCTTTGGCATGTTACTGCTTGCAGGCAGCGGCTTTCGGTTCTGCAGGAAAGGAATCGGCGGTAGGATTTCGGACGCTGTGCTGTGGACGGATCGGTATTCGTATGAGATTTATCTGGTGCATGCCGTCATTTTAGAAGGGCTCGGTATGGTGCGGGTACAGATCGGACTGCCGAACGCAGCGTTTCTGATTCTGGCACTGCTTCTGACCGGCACAGGTGCGGTACTTTCCAAAAAACTGATCGAAGAACCCATCGCCGGACTTGTTGCCCGAAGCAGAATGTGATACCATAGCAGAAGCTTAGAAAACTGACGCAAGCCAGGAAAACAAAAAGGAGAAAGAGATATGATTGACCAGTTAATTGCAAATATCAAAAAGACAAATGCTCCAATCGTTGTCGGACTGGACCCGATGATGAAATTTATTCCGGAGCAGATTCAGAAAGCTGCTTTTGCGGAATACGGCGAGACGTTAAAGGGCGCTGCAGAAGCGATCTGGCAGTACAATAAGGGCATCGTGGATGCAGTAGCGGATCTGATTCCGGCAGTAAAGCCGCAGATCGCCATGTATGAGCAGTTCGGCGTAGCAGGTCTGATCGCATTCCAGAAGACCGTCGCATACTGCAAAGAGAAAGGTCTGGTTGTCATCGGCGATGTAAAACGCGGCGATATCGGTTCCACTTCTGAGGCTTATGCGGTTGCCCATCTCGGAAAAGTAGTAGTGGGAGAAAAGAGCTATGCACCCTTTGACGAGGATTTTGCAACGGTGAATCCGTATCTGGGTTCCGACGGCATCAATCCGTTCATAAAGGTCTGCAAAGAAGAAAATAAGGGCATTTTTGTGCTGGTAAAAACTTCCAACCCCAGCAGTGGTGAGTTCCAGGATCGTCTGGTGGACGGCAGACCGTTGTATGAAATCGTCGGTGAAAAGGTTGCCGAATGGGGCAGCGAGTGCATGGGCAGCGAATATAGCAATGTTGGTGCGGTTGTTGGCGCAACCTATCCTGAAATGGGCAAGGCGCTGCGCAAGGTGATGCCGAAGTCCTACATTCTCGTGCCCGGCTACGGCGCACAGGGCGGCAAGGGCGCTGATCTGGTCCACTTTTTCAATGAAGACGGACTTGGCGCGATTGTCAACTCTTCCCGCGGCATCATTGCAGCATATCAGCAGGAAAAATATGCACAGTTTGGTGCGGCTAACTATGCAGACGCATCCAGACAGGCGGTTATCGATATGAGAGAAGATATCGCACAGGCGCTGCAGGGACGCAAATAAAAATTACCCTTCGCAGGCGGGAACGGTTGTCCGGAAGGTCAATCAGAATATAGAAAAAATCGGGTGGAAGCTGTCAGGTGTCTGGCGCTTCCGCCTTTTTTGTGTCATAGGAAACTTCGTCCTATGACACAAAAACGCTTTCTGTCCGAAGGGGCATTTGTAAGAAATCAGTATGGATTGGAAAAATACAGGGGATTTCCTGCCTGAGAATGAAAAGGGCAGGGTAAGACAGAGTGATTGCAGGTGGAGAGACAAAAGGGAGGAAGAAGGATGACAGGAATTGTATGTCTGGATCAGGAGGACGGTTTGCTGTTTAACGGCAGAAGACAGAGCCGTGACCGCGTGGTGACAGAGAAAATCCTTTCGATGACGGAAGGAAAGCCCCTTTGGATGAGCACCTACAGCAGGCGTATTTTCCCGGAGGATGCGCCGGTTTGCGTGGTAGAGGATCTTGTGGGAAAACTGGCAGAGCCTGCAAGGAAAGATGCGGAACAGGTGGAGTCTGCGCAGGAGGAGCTGAAACGGGAGAAAGCTGCACAGAAGGAGCCTTGGCAGCAGTCGGGCGAAGCGACCTTTTGCCTGATCGAAGAAGCAGTTAATTTGGAAAACGAAATGATCGATGAATGGATCGTTTTCCGATGGAAACGCGTTTATCCGGCGGACGTTTTTTTGAAATTTCCGGCGGATGACTGGGAGAAGGAGCTGATCGAAACCTTTGCAGGCTATTCCCATGAGGAGATCGATCTGGAACGTTATCGGAAAAAAGACAGGGCGAAATTTTAACAGGAAACAGATGAACCTGCGGACAGGGCAGAAAATTTCAGGCAAGAGCAGGAAGAGAGATTATGAAAAAAGAAAAATGGAGCAAAGGGCATTCTGGCGGTTTTCGAAAATGGCTCATAACAGTGTTGCTGGCGATATCCGTGCTGATGACCGGCTACAGCGTTCTGAAAGAGGCTGGGGACGTGCTGCTGGATCAGGCGCAGGAATGGCTGGAGAAAGGAATCGATGGAGCCCGGGACGAGGCAGGAGACGATGGTGATGTAGCGTCAGATAAGAAATGCGGCGGCACCTCCGCTGCAGAAACGCCAGAGGACGGCTTCTGGGGCACCGAAATCCCCGTCTATCAGGGAAATGCCTGGATCGAATTAAACAACAACGTTCCGCTTTTTACGAAAAAGGACTACTCGACGAAATCCTTTGAAACCTACGGCGAGCTGGACAGCCTTGGCAGATGTACGACCGCTTATGCAAACGTCGGGCAGGATTTGATGCCGACCAAAGAGCGGGAGAGCATCAGCCAGGTGAAGCCGACCGGCTGGCAGAAGTCGGAATATGACGGAATCGATGGAAAATATCTGTATAATCGTTGTCATCTGATCGGTTACCAGCTGACGGCGGAAAATGCAAACGAGAAAAATCTGATTACCGGGACGCGTTATTTGAATGTCACCGGGATGCTGCCGTTTGAAAATATGGTGGCGGATTATGTAAAAGAAACAAAGGGACATGTCCTGTACCGGGTAACGCCGGTGTTTTATCAGGATGAGCTGGTTGCGCGCGGCGTCGAAATGGAGGGCTGGTCGGTAGAGGATAACGGGGAAAGCGTATGCTTCAACGTGTTTGTATACAATGTACAGCCCGGAATTTCCATCTGCTACGCGGACGGTACGAGCAGCAGGATTGCGCAGGAAGAGACCACAGATCCTTCGGCGCAGAAAATTTATGGGAACAGGCGCTCGAAAATTTACCAT
>ENA-OUQH01002087-OUQH01002087.1-human-gut-metagenome-genome-assembly--contig:-NODE-2087-length-12687-cov-4.469284_pt1 | contig 12687 bp, 9 predicted proteins | sample MGYA00237948_ERZ548828 | MGnify/ENA primary metagenome ERZ548828 (study PRJEB26490, sample SAMN05194711) | human gut metagenome | biome: terrestrial biome; feature: human-associated habitat; material...
CAAAAACAGAACTGGAATGGCTGATAAATGGAAAAACAGTGATCAAACAAATCGATGAAATGGTTACCTACAATGACCTGTATTCGACCATGGATCATCTGTGGAGTACACTTTTCATGACTGGATACCTGACACAGCGCGGAAGAGAAAGCGATGGCCGCTATTGCCTTGCAATTCCAAACCGGGAAATTCGAAATATCATAACAGAACGGATTCTTACACTGTTTCAGCAGGAAGTGAAAAAAGACGGAAAAATGGCAGAACAGTTTTGCCAGGCACTGCTTGGGGGAAAATCAGCAGAGGTGGAAAGCCTTTTGAATTTGTATTTGCAGAAGACGGTCAGCGTACGCGATACCTTTGTGCGGAAATCACTGAAAGAAAATTTCTATCATGGAATTCTGCTTGGAATCTTAAGCTATAAAAATGACTGGCTTGTATCTTCCAATCGAGAATCGGGAGAAGGATTCAGCGATATTGTAATTGAAACTGGAGATGCAGAAACAGGAATTGTGATAGAAGTGAAGTATACAGATGAGAAAAAAGATCTGGAAAGAGATTGCCGGAAGGCATTGGAGCAGATTCGGGATAAAAATTATACGCAGATATTGTGGCAGGAGGGCTATAAAAAAATGGTGCAGTATGGAATTGCATTTCATTTAAAACAGTGTTGTGTGATGGAAGAAGAGATGCAGCGTAAGTGGAATCGAGATGGGGCTCTGAATCGTTACCTTTTTTATTCCAAAACATTTTCAGACACAAACAGCAGCCGGACCCCTCTCCTGGATCCGGCTGCCGTTTGTCCTGTATCGTATGCTTTTATTCTGCAGTGCTTGAAGACGTCGAAGCAGTGCCTGTGCTGCTTGTCGATGTCGTTTCGGTACTGCCTGATGTCGTGCTGTCAGACGTTGTACTATCCGTTGCTGTACTGTCCGTTGTTGTGCTGTCGGTTGTGGTTCCATCTGTGGAATCTGTAGAAGCGCTGTCAACTGTCATCGTATACAGATCTGCGTCCGTTACTTCAAGCTTTTTCCAGTTGGATGCGACCTTGATATCGCTCTCCTTTACCCATCCATCCAGTGTATCGTTGTACTTATCCGATTTGCGGTTGGAAATGATAGTCTGTCTTCTGGACTCGGTTTTATCCTCGTCGAATGCTTTATCTACACGGATCACATAATATGCATTGTCGCCTTCGATGACACCGTCATAATACTCGCCATCCTTCAGCTTTGCTGCTTCTTCCGCTACTTTATCTCCAAGAGAACAGGTATCGTCATCGTCTTTCTCCGATCCGGTTCCAAAGGATGTCTCGGAAGAGGTCAGGTAAGAAACCTCAGAGGAGGAATCGCTGTCGGAACTGCTCGATGTGCTCGCGCTTGAAGCGTCGGATGCGCTTGTGTCGGAAGCATCGGAAGAAGAGCTGCTCTCATCGGAGCTGTCGGCAGAATCGGTGGAATCTGCGGTATTCTCCGCATTTAACTGATCGTTCAGCTCCTTGCGCAGATCGGTAAACGATGCGGTTGCCGGATCCTCAGACTCTTTTAAGAGATCCAGGAATCTCTGTGCGATTTCTTTCTTTGCCGCTTTTTCCTCGTCCGTCAAATCAATCGTTTTTCCATCGTCATCCTTCTCGGTTCCTGCTGTGGATACCGTGATGTAGCTGATGGAGGTCTGCTTTGCCTCTTCATCGGATACCTCGGTATCTACATCTGCGATGATCGGATCATAAATTCTGGTCTGAATAACATACAGCTCCAGTGCATCCTGGATGTCCTCAACGGTTGCGTGCAGCTTTTTCATCACATCGTCACCGTTCTTATCTGCGAATGCCTGTGCAGCCTCTTTCGCCTGCTGTTTTTCCTCGTCTGTCAGGGAAATTCCGTATTCCTCTGCGTGCTGCCGCATCAGAAGCTCTTTTTCGATCGTATCAAGAGACTGCTCCTTGAACGTTTCCCCGGTAGTCTTTCCATCGTCGCCTTCCTTGTCGTACATCTCAGACGGCATCTGCATTCCGTACATCGAGTACATCTTGGAATAATAATTGTACATGGTTGCCTGCTGATATCTCAGCATGAAATTTGCCTGTCCGAGTGTAATCGACTCGTCATTTACAGTAACTGCCGTTTTTGTTCCGTCCACATTGTCGGAACCGCAGCCAGTCAGTCCCATCGCTGCCATCGAAGCACTCAGCATAACGCAGACTGCTTTTGCTTTTAAATTTTTCATTACTTCCTCCTCATGCAGGGCGAAATGTATGCTCAAAAAGAGTTTTTCTTTTTACACGTTCGAATTTCCGGTCCTGCATCGATTTTTATAAACGCTTTTCCTATTATACCCTTTTTGTTGATACAGGGCAACTTTTTTCTTCCCTGTTCACGCCTTTTTCACACGATTTTGTGGTTATGCGAGTATTTCACTCCTGTGTGATCTGCAGCAGATCTTCCACCAGTGCATGGCTCTTCTCCAGCAGATCGATCTTTTCCTTTGAATTTCTCCGCCGCGGCGTGTAGACAAACGCCAGCGACTCCATCTGGAATTTCAGTTCGTCTCGGTATTTCTGCAGCAGCTCCGGAATCCGCGCCACATCGATTTTTGCATGCTGCTGTAAGGTGACTCGTACCGAATCGCCCATCTGTTTCAGCTCCGTCACATACGCACAGTGCGCCAGCGCTTTCAGTTCTGCAACAGCCAGAAGATTCTGTACATTTTTCGGCGGTTCCCCGAAGCGGTCGGTCAGCTCCTCCGTCATGTCCTCATACTCTTCCTTATTTTCAATCGCCGCAATTCGCTTATAGGTGTCAAGCTTCAGAGACTCGTTGCTGATGTAGCTGTCCGGAATATAGGCACTGACATTCAGATCAATCGTTGTCTCGAACGCTTCTGCCGGTGCGATGCCCTTCGCCTCCTGGACAGCCTCTGCGAGCATTTTACAATAGAGATCGTATCCAACCGATTCCATATGGCCCGACTGCTCTGCGCCCAGCAGATTTCCGGCGCCGCGGATCTCAAGGTCACGCATCGCAATTTTAAAGCCGCTTCCCATCTCCGTAAATTCACGGATCGCATGGAGACGCTTCTCCGCCACTTCCTTCAACATCTTGTTTCTGCGGTACATCAGAAATGCGTAGGAAGTCCGGTTCGACCGTCCGACGCGGCCGCGGAGCTGATAGAGCTGTGACAGTCCCATCTGGTCGGAATCATGGATAATCATCGTGTTGACATTCGAAATATCGAGTCCTGTCTCAATGATCGTTGTTGACACCAGCACATCGATCTCTCCGTTGATAAATCCGTACATGATCTTCTCGAGCTCGCGCTCCTTCATCTGCCCGTGCGCAAAGCCTACATTTGCATCCGGCACGAGCTTCTGGATCGTGTTCGCCATATCCGCAATCGACTGGACACGGTTATAGACATAGTAAACCTGCCCGCCCCGCGCAAGTTCACGGTTAATCGCCTCGCGGACCATTTCTTCATTGTATTCACAGACAAAGGTCTGGATCGGCTGGCGATCCTGCGGTGCTTCCTCGAGCACACTCATATCCCGGATGCCGATCAGGCTCATATGCATGGTACGCGGAATCGGTGTCGCCGTCAGTGTCAGAACATCCACATTTTTTTGCAGCTGTTTGATTTTTTCTTTATGCGTCACGCCGAACCGCTGCTCCTCATCGACAATCAGAAGGCCAAGATCTTTGAACTTTACGTCCTTCGACAGAACGCGGTGTGTTCCGATGACAATATCCACGAGTCCTTTTTTCAGATCCTCCAGCGTTTTTTTCTGCTCTGCCGGCGTGCGGAACCGGCACAGAAGATCAACGCGCACCGGAAAGTCCTTCATGCGCTCAACGAACGTATTGTAATGCTGCTGTGCCAGAATGGTGGTCGGAACGAGGTAGACGACCTGTTTGCTCTCCTGCACTGCCTTAAACGCTGCACGGATCGCAACCTCGGTTTTGCCGTATCCGACATCGCCGCAGATCAGGCGGTCCATAATCTTTTTGCTCTCCATGTCCGCCTTTGTCGCCTCGATCGCCGCAAGCTGATCGTCCGTCTCCTCAAATGGAAACAGTTCCTCAAATTCCTTCTGCCAGATCGTATCCTTTCCGAACTGATAGCCGGATGACGCCTGCCGCTCGGCATACAGCTTCACGAGATCCTGTGCGATATTTTTTACCGCATGGCGAACCCGTGTTTTCGTCTTATTCCATTCCTGACCGCCGATTTTATTCAGCTTCGGCACCTTTGCAGCTTCGCCGGACGCATACTTCTGCAGCGTATCGAGCTGGGTGGCCAGCACATAGAGGTTCGATCCGCCCGCATACTCGATTTTCATGTAATCACGCGTTACGCGGTCCATCTCAATTTTCTCGATACCGCGGTAAATACCAAGACCGTGGCTCTCGTGCACGACATAGTCACCGATCGAAAGATCCGCAAAATTCTGGATTTTCTGACCGGAATACTCCGATTTCTTCCGGTTTTTCTTCTTCTCTTTTCCAAAAATATCCGTCTCTGTAATCAGCACAAATTTCTGCATCGGATATTCAAAGCCTCTGCGGGCCGCGCCGTGGATCAGCATGACCTCGCCCGGTTTCAGAACACGCTCCTCATTCTCGCTGTAGAAGGCCGGAATCTCCTCATTCTGCAGGTCCTCTGCCAGATGCTGCGCCCTCGTCCGCGACGGACTCGCCAGTACAATACGGTAACCCGCTTTTTTCCAGGATTTCAGATCTTTTACCAGAAGCGGGAACTGATTGTTATACGAATTGACCGATTTCACCGTCACACTGAATTCGTCACGGATATTCCACTCGCCCTTCTGCGGCTCCATCAGCGATACGGCAACACAGCCGCGGCGGTTCAGTTTTGCCACAAGCTCCGCCGTACTGCACATCAGCTTCGCCTGTCCCGGCAGGAGGTATCCCTTTTCGAGACGGTGGCTCACGCTCTCCTGAAATTCTGCTTCCAGCGCATCGGCACACTCGATGATGCGGTTCGGCTCATCGAGGAAAATGCGGCTGTTCTCCGGCAGATACTCAAGAAACGAGACGGTCTCCGGATAAAAATAATGAAGATACTGCTCCGCTCCCTGCAGAATTTCGCCCTCGCCGATCTGATCGCAGATTTCCTCTGCCGCATGGCGGATACGCGCCGCTTCCTCTGTCATCATTTTGTCGCGGAATTTTGTGCTTTGCGCTTTCGCCTCTTTTTTTATAGCTTTTACACCGCGCGCAATCGTGTCCTCTGTTAAAATCAGCTCCGATGCCGGATAGATTGTGATTTCCTCGAGGTTTTCAATCGACCGCTGGCTCTCCGCATCGAAGCTTCGGATGGAATCTATCTCATCGCCCCAGAGCTCAATCCGGATCGGGTTCTGTTCCGTCAGCGGATAAATATCGAGAATGCCGCCGCGGACGGAAAACTGACCGGTCGACTCCACCTGAAAGGTACTCTCATAGCCGAGCCGCACCAGCTCTTTTCTTATTTTATCCAGATCGAGTTCGCTGTCATTGCGCAGATGGATGCAATGTTTTTCGAACACGCCAAGAGGCAGAAGAAAGTCCATACATCCCCCTACACTGGTGATGATGGTAACTTCCTTCCGCTCAAGAAGTGCCTGGATCACCTGAAGCCGCTGCCGGATCAGCAGATTTCCGTGAATGTCTGCCTGATAGAAAATCAGGTCCTTCGCCGGATAATACAGCGTCTCCGCATCGTACAGCCGGTAATCCTCATATAATTCTTTTGCTTTTAATTCATTTTCCGCGATCAGAAGCCGCACCGGGGCATCCTCGGAGAGACCTGCAATCATGTGGGCTTTCTGGCTTTCCAGACAGCCCGAGATCACCGTCACACCTGCGGTTCCTTTTTTCAGATCACGGAACAGCTCGTCAAAACGGGCAATTTCTTTGATCGGTTCTAATAACGCTTTCATTTTCCTTACTCTGCCGGGTTTGCAGATTTGCGGTTATACTCATTCATAGCTGCGTCCACATCCCCGTTCAGCATCTGCTCGATTGCTTTTGCCGCATGCTCGATCGCCAGATTTACAAGGGGACGTTCGTCTTTCGTAAACGGACTTAACACGTAGTCCGCCAGATCCCAGTTTTTCGGTTTCTCACCGACGCCGACCTTCACACGCATAAAATGGTCGGTGCCAAGATTGGCGATGATGTTTTTGATGCCATTGTGGCCGCCCGCGCTTCCTTTTTTGCGGATACGGATCTGTCCCGGCGCCAGGCTGATATCATCGTAAACCACGATCAGCTCGCTCTCCGGATCCACTTTGTAATAGTTCACCAGCTCCCGCACAGACTCACCGCTCAGATTCATATACGTCATCGGCTTTGCAACGATAACCTTCTGACCTGCGATCATGCCTTTTCCGAACAGAGCCTTGTGGCCTGTACCGGAAGACGGGATCTGATATTCGTCGATCAGGTAATCGATGGTGTCGAATCCGACGTTGTGCTTCGTGCCCTCATACTGGCGCGTCGGATTTCCCAAACCTACTATAATAAACATACTTCCTCCTGCAATGCAGACAACAGAGAGCAGAAAAAACTTTCCCTGCCCTCTGTTGTCTGATGTATGATTGTTCTTTTTCTTTAGTTAAAATATACCAGTTCGCTCTCCGGTTTCTTGGCCGGTTTGATTTCTTTTGCATACAGAACCGGGCCTTCGCCATCGTAAACCTTCATATAGCCCCATTTTACCGTTGCAGTCACGTCAACCCAGGAACCCATTACGAGAGATTTGGCGCTTGCGCATTTGCAGACATAGCCGATAAAAGAAGTATCATCTGCACAGCAGGTCATTGCCATACGACCCGGAACAAAGAAATCGGCTCCGACATCCTTGCTCTTTAATACCATACCGCGGAAATGAACAGTCTTGCCCTCGTAACGCTCCGGGTTGTCGCCCATATCGACATACCAGATTCCGTAATCGGCATCGTCGATTTCGATCACATCGGCATCGGTATCAAACGGCATCTGATCCTCAAAAATGTTGTCAATTTCGCCTTCTTCATTCTCAAACAGAACGTCGCATGCCTGGTTGACTACTTTGATGCTGCGGCGGAAGGATGGAAGCGGATCTTCCGGACGGCAGCGGTTGAACATGACCATATCGGCATTTTTTGCCATCTCCATGAAGACGGATTTCATGTTCTGCATATAGATCTGGAAGCAGCTTGCGTCGACGGTCACGATCTCCTGTACGATGCCCCAACCGCGCGGCAGTTCCATTTCTTCGAGTTTTTTTACGCTCCAGAGCGGGTTGTATTCGAGAATGATTCGCTCCGGGCGGTATTTGCGGTTCAGTTTTTTCAGGTAATCCAGGGTAAACTGCTCTGGTCCTTCTACGATTTCCAGGACGGTGTTGTGTTTGAGCAGTTCTTTTTCGTCGTACTCTACTTCACCTTCTTCGGTTGTGATCAGAAGGGTTGGTCCGTCGATCTGGAAATAGTCCTGTGCTACGGTAAAATTGATAAAAGAGGTTTTTCCACTCTCCAGAAATCCTGTTATGAGATAAATCGGAATTTCTACTTCGTCTTCTTCGTACATTTTGTACCTCCGTTGTCTTTGACGTACTCCCGGAATCTTTCTGCACTTGCTTTTGCGGCTGAGATTCCGGGCGTGCCTTTTGCTTTGTCTCTAAATCAAGAAAAAAGCTGCCACATCGGATTTTGTTTCTGATGCGGCAGCTTCACTACAGTTCACAGGTACCCTGCGGACCGTAATTTTCGCAGCTACTTTGTATTTTTACAGTCCGAACAGCTCTGCCAGCTTATCTTCTGCTAATTTGGAACCGATGACACAGATTCTTCCGGTGAATTCCGGTGCTCCGTCACGTACTTCGTACTCTTCCGGAACCATATCGAAATAGATCCACTGTCCATCGGCGCCTGCTACCATACCTTTGGCACGAAGAACCATACCATAAGCGGTATCCTCGGAAAGTTTCTTTAAGATGCCTTCGATCTGCTCTTTGGTAAAGGTCTTCACAGTCTCCTGACCCCAGCTTGTGAAAACTTCGTCTGCGTGGTGATGATGGTGATGCTCGTGACCGCAGCCACACGCATCATCGTGATGATGATGCTCATGGTCGTGATCGTGACCGCAGCAGCATTCGTCATCATGGTCGTGATGATGGTGCTCGTGCTCCTCGTGATCGTGACCGCAGCAGCACTCGTCATCATGATCGTGATGATGGTGCTCATGCTCCTCATCGTGGTCATGGCCGCAGCAGCACTCGTCGTGGTCATGATGATGGTGATGATGCTCTTCCTCTTCTACCTGCGCAAGGTTGATGATGGCACCTTCCATCGTATCGAGTACTTTCTTACCACCCAGTACTTCAACCGGTGTGGTAATAATGTGTGCTTCCGGATTCAGTTCGCGGAGCATTTTTACAGCTGCCTCTACTTTTTCGGTATCGGCTTTATCGGTACGGCTCAGGATGATGGTTCCTGCGCTCTTTACCTGATTCTCGAAGAATTCGCCGAAGTTTCTGAGATGCATTTTGCATTTCATAACGTCGACTACGGTTGTTGCGGAATTCAGGGCTACGCCTGCTTCTTTTTCTACGCCGTCTACCGCTTTGATGACGTCGGAGAGTTTACCTACGCCGGACGGCTCGATGATGATGCGGTCCGGGTGATATTTGGTGATAACGTCTTTTAATGCTGCGCCGAAGTCTCCCACAAGAGAGCAGCAGATGCAGCCGGAGTTCATTTCACGGATTTCGATACCGGCATCTTTTAAGAAGCCTCCGTCGATTCCGATTTCACCGAATTCGTTCTCGATCAGGACAACCTGCTGGCCTTTCAGTGCGTCTCCGAGGAGTTTTTTGATCAGGGTTGTTTTTCCTGCGCCCAGGAAACCTGAAATAATGTCTATTCTTGTCATTGATTTAACCTCTTTATCTTGTTGATTCCGTTTATAGTTAGCTGCAAAAGGGCCGAAGTTTATCCTCCGCCCCACACTCACGCTTATTATAGCAACCATAGAACAAAAAATCAAGAGAATTTCCCTTGCTTTTTCTGCATTTCACCATTATAATATATTACATGTTTTTTCTACTTTAACGCGTTGAACGGGCAAATCATTTTACCTATGAATGGGGGATTTTTTTATGAGCGGAACGAAAGAAAAAAAACTCAATCTGCCACAGTCACTGCTTTTGCTGCTGCTGATCATCGTATCCGTCGCAGTCTGTATCCGCCTGAAAACCGGCGGTCCTATGATCGGCCTGTTTGCAAGCTGGATTTTTATCTATCTGTTTTGTAAGATTTTCGGTATTTCTTACGCCAACATTGTTGCCGGCGCATACGATGCCATCCGTATGGTCGTCCCGACGCTCTGCCTTCTGATGGCCATCGGTGTCATGATCGGCACCTGGCTGCAGAGTGGCACCATTGCCACCATCATTTCCTGGGGCTTAAAAATGATTAACCCGTCCTGGCTGCTGCCTCTGACGTTGCTGTTCTGCTCCATTTTGAGTATTGTAACCGGTACTTCCTATGGTTCCGTCGGAAGCGCAGGTGTTGCCATGATGGCGATCGGAAACGCCATGGGTATCCATCCTGGCATGGTAGCCGGTGCTGTCATCTGCGGTGCCATGTTCGGTGACAAATTAAGTCCTCTTTCCGATACCACAAACCTTGCTCCGGCCGTTGCAGATGCCAAACTTGGCGATCATATCCGCTCGATGCTCTGGACCACCCTTCCAACATATGTGATAACCTTAATTCTTTTTACTATTCTCGGTTTCCAGCAGACCAGCGGAAGCTATACCGAGGGAAGCATTACCGTTTACATCGATGCTTTAAACGGTGAATTCCAGCTCGGATGGATTACCATGATCCCTGCCATCCTGATTATTGTATTGCTCCTCTGCAAAGTAAATGCGATCTCTGCACTTGGTCTTTCCAGCTTCGCTGCCGGATTTGTTTCCTATTTTGTGCAGCACGATACTCTGCAGGGCATCATCCGCACAGCTTACAACGGTTACACAACCACAATCGAAGAACCGGTATTACAATCCATCTTAAACCGCGGCGGCATGGGAAGCATGCTCCAGTACGTAGCCATTATCTGCTTTGCTGTCGGCATGGGCGGCATGCTGGAAAAACTCGGTGTACTGGATCACATTCTTCAGGCGATTGTAAAGAGAATCAACAGCGATGGAAGTATGATCCTGGCAACGATGATTGTCGGTTACGTGACCAGCCTCATCAGCTGCTCCCAGCCGATGGCACACGTTCTGACCGGCCGTCTGATGGCACCTGTCTTTCAAGAGCGCAAGGTTGCACCGGAAATTCTTTCCCGCTGCCTCGAAGACTCCGGAACTATGGCTGGTCCTATGATTCCATGGCATGGCTACGGCGTATACATGGCCGGCACACTTGGTGTTGCATGGTCGGCATTTTTCCCGTACTTATTCCTGCTTTACCTGACCCCGGTTTTCAGTATTTTCTATGGATTTACCGGAATTTCCATTAAGCATCTTCCGGAAACCAAAAACAATGAATCAAAAGAAGAGAAATAAGGCAAAAGCAGAAATCGTAACAGAAAATCATAAACAGAAACAGAAACAAAAAAAGAAAAGGAAAAGAGAAAGAATGCAGACAAAACTTGTTCTTCTCGGAACCGGCACACCAAATGCGTGTCCGAATGCCAACGGACCTTCCTCCGCTGTCGTGGTCGGTGACCGTGCTTATCTGGTAGATTTTGGCCCTGGCGTTGTCCGCCAGGCCTCAGCCGCCTATTTTAACGGCGTGGATGCCCTGCGGCCGGATCTTCTGACCGTTGCCTTCTGTACGCACCTTCACACAGACCATACCGCCGGATACCCGGATCTGATTTTTACTCCGTGGGTGCTGGAGCGCCCGGTTCCATTGAAAGTTTTCGGGCCAAAGGGCTTACAGCACATGACCGATCATATCTTACAGGCCTATGAAACCGACATTGATTTCCGAATTCACGGTTTCGAAAAAGCAAACGAATCCGGCTACCGCGTTGAGGTAACAGAAATTGAATCCGGCATTGTCTACCGGGATGACCTGGTTACGGTGGAGGCTTTTCCGGTCAGCCACGGAACACTGGAATGCTACGGCTATAAATTCACCACACCGGACCGCACAATCGTCATCACCGGCGATACCGCTCCGCTGGATCTCGTGGCAGAAAAATCGAAAGGCTGTGATATCCTGCTGCACGAAGTGGAATACGCCGCCGGAATCTCCTGCCGCGAACCAAAATGGCAGAAATACCACCGGGAAGTGCATACGTTAAGCACGGATCTTGCCGGTGTTGCAAAAAAGGCAAATCCGAAACTGCTCGTTACGTATCACCGGATTTACCATATGAATGTACAGGATAACCACAAAAACCTTGCCGCCGAGATGGCATGGCGCGATGCCGCGATTCTGGATGAAATCCGGGATGCAGGGTATGACGGATATGTCGTGAACGGAAAAGACCTGGATGTATTTTAAAATACGGGGCAGCGTACCAATTCTGGTTTACGAATTGGTACGCTGCCCCGTTCGTTTTGGGATGAGCCCGGAGACGCTTTCTATTTTCATTTACCCGACTGGCAGATTCTACCATACTCTGCGTTATTTCAGAACTGTTTTTTCTTTGACATTAACCTCCTCAGAACGTATAATCATAGTATTACAACTCTGGCAAAACAGCAGGATTTTCTGCTGTTTACTGTTATAGGAACCTGATATGCAGACAACTTGCATTTTCTGCCTTTCATCTCGGTTCCGGAAAGGATCCTTTATGGCAACGACTACTGTAAAACCTGTAAAAAACGCTGGTAAAATTTCCGGCAGCACCCTAAAGATCATTGCTATGGCCTGCATGCTGATTGACCATACGGCAGCTGTACTTTTCGACCGAATCCTGATTTCCCGCGGTCTTCTGAATGCGGTGAACGCTTCGGACGGAGGCGCATCATTTCTCTCTACCGGAAACACAGCTGTGATTTATTATGCGGATATGATTATGCGCGCAATCGGAAGGATCAGTTTTCCGATTTTCTGTTTTCTGTTGATTGAAGGGTTCATGCATACGCATGATGTGAAAAAGTATGCGCTGAATCTTGGGATTTTTGCACTGGTTTCGGAGATTCCGTTCGATCTGGCATTTGCGGGAAAACCGTTTTATCTGGATTATCAGAATGTCTTTTTCACTTTATTTATCGGCCTTGTGATGATGATTTTTCTGCAGAAAATCGATTCAAAAGCGCAAAAAGATGCCGGTGCATGGCAGAGGGCGAACTGGAAGGTTTCGGTTGGCAAGCTGCTGGTGATTGTGGCAGCCTGTGCAGTGGCCACGCTGTTGAAGACAGATTACAGTGCAATGGGAATTCTGACGATTGTGCTGATGTATAATATGAGAAAGAATAAAATGTACTGTATCGGAATCGGGTGTGCGGTGCTTACGCTGTTGAGTCTGAATGAAATCACCTGTTTTCTGGCTATGATCCCGGTGCATTTTTATAACGGAAAACGAGGATTGAATCTGAAGTATCCGTTTTATGCGTTTTATCCGGTGCATCTGCTGGTGCTGTTTGCGATTGCGGCGGTACTGGGGATGGCGGGGGTTGCGGTTGTTTAAAAAACGGACACCCGGAAGTGCACCTGCGCCGCCTGGGACTGTGCCCTGG
>ENA-OUQH01002088-OUQH01002088.1-human-gut-metagenome-genome-assembly--contig:-NODE-2088-length-12686-cov-5.196422_pt1 | contig 12686 bp, 11 predicted proteins | sample MGYA00237948_ERZ548828 | MGnify/ENA primary metagenome ERZ548828 (study PRJEB26490, sample SAMN05194711) | human gut metagenome | biome: terrestrial biome; feature: human-associated habitat; material...
CAAGGAGTATCGTCGGCAGCGTCAGATGTGTATAAGAGACAGGTCACAAAGCGCGGGCTCGACCAGCCCGTCGGCGCGGCGGCCATCAACTCCGTTCCCCGGCGGATGATCGAAGAAAACGTCCGCGAGGTCTGCGCGCTCTGCGGCTACGATGGCGGCGTTTGCGTCGTCATTTCCGTCCCGGAGGGCGAGGCGCTCGCCAAAAAGACGTTCAATCCCCGCCTCGGCATTGTGGGCGGCATCTCGATTCTCGGCACGACCGGCATTGTCGAGCCCATGAGCGAGCAGGCGCTTGTAGACACCATCCGCGTCGAGCTGCGGCAGCGGCGGGAACTGGGCGCGGAGTATGTTCTTCTTACGCCTGGGAACTACGGCGCGGATTTTATCCGGGATTCCATCGGCATCGACCCCCGAACGGCGGTTCTGACCAGCAATTTTATCGGCGACGCGCTGGAACTCAGCCGGGAGCTGGGCTTTCATGGCGCGCTTCTCATCGGCCACATTGGAAAGCTCGTGAAGCTGGCGGGCGGCATGTGGAACACGCACTCGAAATTCGGCGACTGCCGTATGGAGCTTCTCGCCGCGCATGCAGCATCGCTTGGCCTTCGGCCAGAGAAGGTCTCGGAGCTGCTGTCGTGCGTCATGTGCGACGACGCGCTTCGCATTTTAAAGGAAGAGCAGCTATATGACGCGGTGCTTACGCGGCTTGCCGGACGCATCGAGTTCCACCTACGGCATAAATGCGGCGAGATGGAGATCGGCGCGATGGTTTTTTCCAAGGAATATGGCCGCCTGTGCCAGACCGGCTGCGCGCAGGCTCTGCTGCAAAAGATAATGGAGGCATAATTTATGGTACACTTTGTCGGCGCCGGAAGCGGCGCGGTCGATCTCATCACCGTGCGGGGAAAGCGCCTGCTCGAGGAGTCGGACGTGATCATCTACGCGGGGTCTTTGGTGAACCCGGAGCTTTTGTCCTATGCAAAAAACGGCTGCGAAATCCACAACAGCGCAAAAATGACCCTTGAGGAGGTCATTTCCGTCATCCAAAAAGCGGAGGCCGCGGGAAAAACCACCGTCCGCCTCCACACCGGAGACTCCAGCATCTATGGTGCCGTGCGCGAGCAGTTTGACCGGCTGGAGGAGCTTGGAATTTCCTACGATGTCTGCCCCGGCGTGAGCGCATTTTGCGGCGCGGCGGCCGCCCTTCGCGCGGAGTATACGCTCCCGAACGTCAGCCAGACGGTCATCATCACAAGAGCCGCAGGCAAAACGCCCGTGCCCGAGCGCGAATCCATCCGCTCTCTTGCCTCCCATCAGGCGACAATGGTGCTCTTTCTCAGCACGTCTTTGACAGAGCAGCTGCAAGCTGAGCTTCTCGCGGGAGGGTATGCAGAAAACACGCCGGCCGCCGTTGTGTTCAAGGCGACCTGGCCGGAGGAAAAAATCTTCCGCTGCACGGTGGGAACGCTCCACGAGACGGTCACGAAAAACGGTCTTACAAAAACGTCCCTGATCATCGTCGGCGGCTGTTTGGGCGACGATTATATGCGCTCGCTTCTCTATCATCCCGCCTTTACGACCGAGTTCCGCGAGGCAACGCTTTGAACGCGGCTGTTTTTGCCTACAGCAGGGCCGGAATCCAGACGGCAAAGCGCGTGAGCCGCGCTCTGCATGACGCGGAGCTTGCGCTCTATACGCTCGCGCGCTTGGAAGAGCCCGGCTTTTTGCCGATTGAACCATCCGTCTACGCGCTGGAGTTTTCCCGAAGGGACGCATTGATCTTTGTCGGCGCGTGCGGCATTGCCGTCCGGGAAATTGCGCCGTATGTGCGCGATAAAAAGACGGACCCGGCCGTTTTAGTTCTCGACGAGCGGGCGCGGCACGTGATTCCGCTTCTTTCCGGGCACATCGGGGGCGCGAACCGGCTGACTCTCCGGCTATCAAGCATGCTCGGCGCAGACCCTGTCATCACCACGGCAACGGATGTGAACGGAAAATTTGCCGTTGACGAATTTGCTGCGCGAACGGGCTGCGCGATTTCCGACATGCAGCTTGCAAAGGCCTTTGCTGCCGGAATTTTAGAGCGAGACCTGCCGCTTGCAAGCGCCTTTCCGATCGTCCCGCCCCTTCCCGGCGGCGTATATGAATCCGGTTCCGGCGCACTTGGGGTCTACATCGGCTGCGACGTGCGCGAGCCCTTTCAGAAGACGCTGCGCCTGATTCCAAAGAAGCTCCACGTCGGCCTCGGCTGCCGCAGAGGCGTTTGCGCATCGGCAATTACATCCGCCATCCGGCGCGTTTTTGCGGAGAACCGGCTGGACCTTCGCGCCATCTCGGGCGTTTTTTCGATTGATCTCAAAAAAGACGAACCGGGGCTTTTGCAGGCCTGCCGGGAAAACGGCTGGTCGGTCTCATTTTATCCCGCGCAGACCTTGCAGGCCGTGCCGGGGGAATTTACAGCGTCGAGCTTCGTCGCGTCCGTTACGGGCGTGGATAACGTCTGCGAGCGGGCGGCCATGGTGGGCGCGGAGCAGCTGCTCGTTTCAAAAACTGCGATGGACGGCGTGACCGTCGCCGTCGCGCTGGAGCATTGGGAGGTACACTTTGGGTAAGGTTTTTGTTGTGGGCATCGGCCCCGGTAATTTTGAAAATATGACCATCCGCGCAGATCGCGTGCTTGCTGCCTGCGACGCGATCGTGGGGTATCCTGTCTATGTCGATCTCGTCAAGGACCGCTATCCCGGAAAGTCGCTTTTTGAAACGCCCATGACGCAGGAGGCAAAGCGCTGCCAGCTGGCGCTGGATCTGGCGCGGGAGGGCCGGCAGGTGTGCATCGTCTGCTCGGGCGACAGCGGCATTTACGGCATGGCGGCGCTCGTCTATGAGCTGCGCGGGGAATGCGTGGAACCGGAAATCGAAGTAGTTCCCGGGCTCACGGCTGCGTGCAGCGGCGGCGCGGTTCTGGGCGCCCCTTTGACGCACGATTTTGCCGTCATCAGCCTTTCCGACCGCCTGACTCCGTGGGAAACGATCGAAAAACGGCTGCTGGCTGCGGCGAGCGCAGATTTTTCGATTGCGATCTACAATCCCGTGAGCCACGGCCGGCCCGAGCATTTAAAACGGGCGTGCGAGGTTCTTCTTCGCGTGCTGCCCGAGTCGCGCCTTTGCGGCATTGTCCGCAATATCGGCCGCCCCGGCGAGAGCCGCCGGATCCTGACGCTGGGAGAGCTCCGGGACGCGCAGGCAGACATGTTCTGCACAGTCTTTATCGCAAACAGCGCGGCGAAGGAGCTATCCGGCAATCTCGTAACGCCGAGAGGGTACCGCGATGTCTAAAATCTGTATTTTCGGCGGCACGACCGAGGGCCGGAAGCTCGCCGAGTTTTTGAGCGGGCAGCCGTGCGACGTGATGGTCTGCGTCGCGACCGACTACGGCCAGACGCTTCTGCCGGAGGCCGAACATGTCAGCGTTTCGGCGAGGAGACTCCCGGTCGGCGAAATCGTATCGCTTCTGACGGAGCATCGCTTTGATCTCGTCATTGACGCGACGCACCCGTATGCGCAGTCCATCACAAAAAGCATTGCGCGCGCCTGCCGGGAGACGGGAACGCTCCGCTGGCGGCTGCTGCGAGGCGCGTCCGGCGTTTCTCCGGAGCATACCTACGTGGAGACCGTCTCGGATGCGGCGGCGTTTCTGTCCGGGACCGAGGGCAATATCCTGCTTACAACCGGCAGCAAGGAGCTGGCGGGATTTTCGCAGCTTCCCGGCTTTTCCGAGCGCGTCTGGGCGCGCGTGCTTCCCTTGCAGTCTTCCCTGGATGCGTGCGCGCAGGCAGGGCTCCCGGCCTCGCACATTTTTGCGATGCAGGGCCCGTTTTCTGAGGCCATGAACGCCGCGATGCTCCGAACCATCGGCGCGCAGTATCTCGTCACGAAGGACGGCGGCGCGCCGGGCGGCTTTGAGGAAAAGGAATCCGCCGCCAAAAGCGCGGGCGCACGTCTGGTCGTGATCGGCCGGCCGCCGGAGGAAGAGGGGCTGTCTTTATCCAAGACCATTTCTGCCCTTTGCACGCGGTTCGGCTTTGCGCCAAAGCCCGAGGTCTTCATCGCGGGCATCGGCCCCGGAAGCGAGGCGCTTCAAACGCAGGAGGTCCGCGCGGCGATCCGGCGGGCAGACTGCTTGATCGGCGCAAGGCGGATGCTGGACGCTGTGGCAGGGCCGCAGCAGCTGACGATCGACGCGATTGCGCCGGAGACGATTGCCTCCCATATCGCGCAGCACCCGGAATGCGGGGTCTTCTGCGTCGTCATGTCGGGCGATACCGGGTTTTACAGCGGCACAAAGAAGCTCCTTCCGTTGCTGAAAGCATGCCGCGTGCGGGTGCTGCCGGGGCTCAGCTCCATGAGCTATCTCTGCGCCCGGTTGGGCGTGAGCTACGAGGACGCGGTTCCGGTCAGTCTTCACGGAAGAGATTTTGATATCGCGCGCGAGGTGCGCCGCCGCAGGAAGGTCTTCACCCTCGTCGGAGGAGACGGCGGCATGCAGGCGCTTTGCGAGCGGTTAACGCAGGCGGGCCTCGGCCACGTGCGCATCGCTGTCGGCGAGCGGCTGAGCTACCCGGACGAAGCAATTACCCGCGGCACGGCGCAGGAGCTGCGTTCCCACACGTTTGACAAGCTCAGCGCCGCACTGATTGAAAACGATACGCCAAATGAAATCGTCACCCCCGGTCTTCCGGACGAGGCGTTTTTGCGCAATTTAGAGCCTGGGAAGCTTGTCCCCATGACCAAGAGCGAGGTGCGGAGCGTGTGCCTTTCCAAATTGCAGCTTACCCCAAACGCCGTCTGCTGGGACGTTGGCGCGGGCACGGGCTCGGTATCCATCGAGATGGCGCGGCTCTGCGCGGACGGCACTGTCTATGCCATCGAGAAAAACGAGCAGGCGCTGGCGCTTCTGGAAAAGAACCGGGAGTCGTTCTCCGCTTCAAACATGCAGATCATTCCCGGCCTCGCGCCGGAGGCCTGCCGCGACCTTCCCGCGCCGACACATGCGTTTCTGGGCGGCACGTCCGGAAGTGTCCGGGACATTCTCGCGCTGCTGCTGGAAAAAAATCCGCATGTGCGCATTGTCTCGACGGCGGTGACGCTGGAGTCCGTCTCCGCGCTAAGTAGCTGTATGGCAGACTTTGAGATTGCAGAGTGCGTCTCGGTGCAGGTCTCGAAAGCCTCGCCGCTCGGGCGGTACCATCTGATGCAGGCGCAGAACCCGGTCTATATTTTTACCCTGCAAAACGGAGGCGCGGACGCATGAACTGGTCTTTTTACGCGCTGGTCCTCGGCTTTTGCATCGACCTTCTCCTGGGTGACCCGCATGGATTTCCCCATCCGGTGGTCCTGATTGGGAAGCTCATCGATGCGCTGGGGCGCCTGTTCCGCGCGCTTCTTCCCAAAACGAAATCCGGCGAGATTGCGGCGGGCGCGCTTCTCTGGGTCTTCACTGCGGCCGTCTCAACCGCAATTCCGGCGCTGCTGCTGATCTTTGCGCAAAAAATTTCCGTCTGGCTGCGGCTGGCGCTTGAGAGCATCATGTGCTGGCAGATTCTCGCTACGAAATCTCTGCGCGACGAGAGCATGAAGGTCTATGCCGCGCTGCAAACCGGCTCGCTTTCCGACGCGCAGAAGGCCGTTTCCATGATCGTCGGCCGCGACACGGAGCGTCTTGATGAAAAAGGCGTAGCCAGAGCCGCCGTCGAGACCGTCGCGGAAAATACGTCCGACGGCGTGATTGCGCCGCTTCTGTTTCTCGCCATCGGCGGCGCGCCGCTCGGATTTTTCTACAAGGCAGTCAACACCATGGACTCCATGCTCGGCTACACGGAGCCGCCCTACAAAAACATCGGGCTGGTGCCCGCAAAAATGGATGATTTTTTCAATTTCCTGCCCGCGCGGCTCTCCGCGCTGTTCCTTCTGGCAGCGGGCTTTTTTCTGCGGCTGGATGTGAAAAACGGCTGGCGGATCTTCAGGCGCGACCGATATAAGCACGCAAGCCCCAACTCCGCACAGACCGAGTCCGTGTGCGCGGGGCTGCTTGGCCTCCGGCTGGCGGGAGACGCGTGGTACCACGGCGTGCTGCACAAAAAGGAGTTTATCGGCGACGCGGTGCGGGAGATCGAATATGCGGACATTCCGCGCACGTGCAGGCTCATGGAGCTCGCCGCTGTTCTGGCCCTCATCGTCTGCTGCGCGGTCAAAGCCTGTTTTATTTTCTGAGGAACGATTATGCTATACAGAACCCAAAATCCACACGGCGGGGATGTGTACGGCGCGGAGGTCGCGTTTGATTTTTCTTCGAACGTGAACCCGCTCGGCACGCCTCCAAACGTTCTTGCCGCCATTTCCCACGCAGCTCTGCACGTGCGGCAGTATCCCGACCCCTATTGCCGTGCGCTGACAGCGGCGATTGCTGCGCACGAAGCCGTGCCGGAGGATTTTATTCTCTGCGGCGCAGGCGCGGCGGAGCTCATCTACGCCTACTGCGACGCGCTGCGCCCGAAAAAAGCGATGGAGCTCGCGCCGACCTTTCTGGAATACAGCGCGGCGGCCTCCCATTTTGGCGCGGAGGTGGTGCGCGTGCCGCTGCGATCGCCGGAATTTCTGCCGGACTCTAAAATCTTAGACAAGCTGCGAGAGGAAGCGCCGGACGTGCTCTTTCTCTGCACGCCGAATAACCCCACGGGCCAGACGATTGGCCGTTCGCTTCTCCAAAGCGTGCTGGACATCTCCCTTGCGCAGGGCACGCGCGTGCTGCTCGATGAGTGCTTTCTCGACTTTACGGGCGAAAAAAGTGCGAAGGACCTGCTGTCCCGGTATGAAAACCTCCTGATTTTAAAGGCGTTTACGAAAAGCTACGCGCTGGCAGGTCTTCGCGTGGGCTACTGCCTGACGGGCGATACGCGCCTGCTTACAAACATGGCCGCGTGCTCGCAGCCGTGGAACGTCTCGCTTCCGGCGCAGGAGGCAGCCGTTGCCGCGCTGCAAAATCCCGATTGGATTTCCGGGGCGAGAGCACTTGTTTCCGAGCAGCGGGAATATCTCACAAGGGCGCTGCAATCGCTCAAGCTTACCGTCTGCCCGTCGAGGGCCAATTATCTGCTGTTCCGTGCGCCGGTCGGGCTGGACGAGGCTCTGCGGCGCGAAAAAATCGCCATCCGAAACTGCAAAAATTACGCGGGGCTTACCCCCGGCTGGTACCGCATCGCCGTGCGGCAGAAAGAAGAAAATGAAGCGCTGGTAAATGCGATCCGGCGCGTGATGGAGGATACGTCATGGCACTGAATATCATGCTGCAAGGAACCATGTCCAACGCAGGAAAGAGCCTGCTTGCCGCAGCGCTCTGCCGGATTTTCCGGCAGGACGGCTATCACGTCGCGCCCTTCAAGAGCCAGAACATGGCGCTCAATTCCTTCATTACAAAAGACAGCGGCGAAATGGGCCGGGCGCAGGTTGTGCAGGCGGAGGCCTGCGGGTTAGAGCCCGATGTGCGGATGAACCCGATCCTTCTGAAACCGACCACCGACGTTGGCAGTCAGGTCATCGTCAACGGCCAGGTGCGCGGCAACATGCGCGCGATGGAGTATTATGCGAAAAAGCGCGAATTTCTGCCGGACGTGATGCGAGCATACGAATCTCTTGCGGCGGAGAACGACGTTATCGTCATTGAGGGCGCGGGCAGTCCCGCCGAAATTAACCTCAAGCAGGACGATTTCGTGAACATGGGTCTGGCAAAGCTCGTAGACGCGCCGGTGCTTCTCATCGGAGATATTGACCGGGGCGGCGTTTTCGCCCAGCTCTTTGGTACCATCGCGCTTCTGGAGCCCGACGAACGCGCGCGCGTCAAGGGAACGATCATCAACAAGTTCCGCGGCGACCGGACCATTTTAGAGCCCGGCCTTCGCCAGCTCGAAGCGCTCTGCGGCGTACCGGTTGCGGGCGTGGTGCCGTATGCGCAGGTGGACATTGACGACGAAGACAGCCTATCGGCGCGCTTTACCAGGAACACCGCACGAAAGCTTCTGGACGTTGCCGTCATCCGCCTGCCGCGCATCTCGAATTTTACCGACTTCTCGCCCTTTGAGCGCTATGAAAACGTCTCGCTTCGCTACATTGAAAGCGTCCGGGAGCTCGGCGCGCCGGATCTGATCCTGCTGCCCGGCACCAAGAGCACGATCGCCGATCTCCAGTGGCTGCGCGAGAGCGGTCTCGAGGCCGCAATTTTAAAGGAAGCCGCGCGCGGCACGCTGATCTTCGGCGTCTGCGGCGGGTACCAGATGCTCGGCCGGTCGGTCTGCGACCCCGATGGCGTAGAGGCAGCAGGTGTTACGGAACTTCGAGGACTCGGCCTTCTGCCGGTAGATACGGTGTTCCATGGGCAAAAGGTACAGCGGCAGACCAGCGGCAAATTTTCCGGCATTTCCGGCATGCTCGCGAATCTCAGCGGCCTTTCCTACGAGGGCTATGAGATTCATATGGGAAGAAGCGAACAGGCCCTGCCGCCTCTCATCGGAAGCGGCAATGTCTACGGCAGCTACGTCCACGGCATCTTTGACGCGCCCGGTATTGCCGACGCTGTTTTAACGGCTGTCTGCCGCATGCGGGGCTTAGACCCTGCCGCGCTCGGCTCGTTCGATCTGCGCGAATATAAAGAGCGGCAATATGACCTTCTGGCCGATACCGTCCGCGCCGGGCTCAACATGGACTTTGTCTACCGCGTGCTGCGGCGCGAAGCGTGAGCCACACGTTTCGGTTGCAGGTCCAATGCGGTCCATCGCTTGCGCGATATGTTATAAACTTGCACCAGAATCTGCACAAAGCCGCACCATCCGGGCGTCCTGGATGGTGCGGCTTGTCAATTCGTATTTTACTTCTCTGCCGGGACGCGGTATACTGTCGTGGGCTACAAGCTCGCGGGGCTTCTCGGCGCGATCGTTGCGATTATTGCAACAATCATTCCGCCGTTTGCGATCATCACGGTCATCTCGTATTTCTATGAGCTCTTCCGCGATAATTTTGTGGTCAGCAAGCTCCTTTCCGGCATGCAGGCGGGCGTTGGCGCGGTGATCGCTTCCGTCGTGTGGGACATGGGAGGCGGCGTTGTGAAGCAGAAAAGCGCTGTTTCCGATTTTATTATGGTCGCGGCATTTCTCGCCGCGTGCGTGCTTCGCGTGAACGTGGTCTATATTATCCTCGCCTGCATCGCGCTCGGCGTTTTACGAACAGTGCTTGCCGGAAGGAGGAAGGCTGCATGATCTACCTACAACTATTTTTAAGCTTCCTGCAGATCGGGGCTCTCAGTTTCGGAGGGGGCTACACAGCGATGCCGCTCATCGAGGCGCAGATCGTCACAGCGCACGGCTGGCTCGACCTCACGGAGTTTGCAAACCTCGTCACGATCGCAGAAATGACGCCCGGCCCCATTGCCGTCAACGCGGCGACGTTTGTGGGAACCAAAATCGCGGGTGTTCCGGGCGCGCTGGTGGCGACATTTGGCTGCATTCTGCCCGCGTGCATTCTGGTCACGCTGATCGCGAAGCTCTATCTCAAATACCGCAATCTTTCGGTGCTGCAAAGCGTACTGGGTTCGCTGCGCCCGGCGGTCGTGGCGATGATCGCGTCAGCAGGCGTGACGATTTTATTAAGCGCCTTCTGGGGCGGGCGCACCGTCGTTTTGGGAAGCACCGATCTTCTCATGGTCGCCATTTTCACGCTGAGCTTTCTGCTTCTTCGCAAGACGAAGCTGAACGCCATCGCCGTCATGGTGCTGGCCGGGGCTTTGAACCTGATTGCAGGGCTCTTCGGTATCGGTTAAGCTTCGAAACTTCGCGGGACGATTTAGCATCGCCCCCTACGCGCCCGCTCGGACACGCCTGCAAAAAGCTCCCCATAGAGCTGCCGCAACGGTTTGCGCGGTCCGCTAGATGGGGAGCTTTCTTCGTTATTCTTTTCCGGGGCGCTTGCCGAAATGGAACTTCGGCTCGGTGCCCTGGATGAGTCTTCGGATGTTGCTGCGGTGCATGAGCAGCACAAGAAGACACGTGAAAATACCGAGCGAAATGAGCACGGGATTTTTCGTAAAGACCGGGGTCATCGCCGCAACGGCAATGGAGGCCGCCATGGAGGACACCGACGCAGTTCTCGTCAGCGCTGCGACCACGGCAAAGACGGCAAAGGCACTTAAAAACACGCGCCAGTCAAGCATCAGCGCGACCGCCACCGCCGTTGCCACGGCCTTTCCGCCTTTGAAGCCAAAGTAGATGGGAAAGCAGTGCCCGATCATGCAGGCCGCGCCCGCAATGGCAAGCCCGGTCGTCCCGCCGAGCCACGAACCGAGAAGCATCGAGATGATGCCCTTGAGAAAATCGCCCAACAGCGTAAGCGCGCCTACGCGAGGGCCGAGCGTCCGAGCCGCATTGGCCGCGCCCGCGTTGCCGCTTCCGAGCGTGCGCACGTCCTGATGGAAGATGTATTTGGAAATCAGAATGGAAACGCTCAGAGAGCCGATGAGATAGCCCAGCGCGAGGCAGGCGAGATATCGAACCGTCATTTGGACACGACCTTCTTTTTTAACAGTTTCTATACCATAGCATATTCTGTGCAAAAGCGCAATGCGTCCGGCAGTTATTTTTATGGTGCATGTGCGCTGTAATTGTGCTACAATCAGGAAAACAGAAATTTTGACAGGAGAGATGCAGAATGGAACGAAAGTACGCGGAGTTTGCGGCGACGAAGGCATGTGAACTGCTCGCCATCGACAGCCCGTCGGGTTACACGCAGAAGGCGGCCATGTGGGTCAAGGAGGCGTTTGAAGCGCTCGGCTTTGCGGCAAAAATCACGACGAAGGGCGGCGTTCTGGCAGACCTCGGCGGAGCAGACAAAGACGATGCGCTTTTCCTGCAGGCGCACACCGATACGCTGGGCGCGATGGTGGCAGAGATCAAGGCGAACGGCCGGTTAAAGCTCACGCCCCTTGGCGGCCTGCGCGCAGAAAATGCGGAGACGGAAAATGTCCGCGTCCACACAAGAACCGGAAAGATCATCGAGGGTACGGTGCAGCTGTGCAACGCCTCGGTGCATGTGAACGGCGAATACGGCGAGGCCAAGCGCACGTTTGACACGGTTGAGGCCGTGCTCGACGAGGATGTGAAGACGGCGGAGGAGACACGCGCGCTTGGGACCGAAGTTGGAGACATCGTCTGCCTCGAGCCGCGCACGAGGATCACTTCGTCCGGCTACATCAAAAGCCGCTTTTTGGACGACAAGCTCTCCGTCGGCGTGCTGCTGGGGCTCGCAAAATACCTCCATGATACCGGCAAAACGCCCGCAAGACGTGTCTACGCGCACGTGACGGTCTACGAGGAGGTCGGCCACGGCGGGTCTGGCTCTGTTCCCTCCGGCGTGACGGAGTCCATCAGCGTGGACATGGGCTGCGTAGGAGATGGGCTTACATGCACAGAAAAGCAGGTCTCCATCTGCGTCAAGGATTCCGGCGGGCCCTACAGCTACGAGGTCGTGGGCAAGCTCATTGATGCGGCCAAGAAAGAGGGCGCCGACTACACGCTCGACGTGTATCCGCACTACGGCTCGGACGTGGAGGCGACGCTCCGCGCGGGCTTCGATATCCGGCACGGTCTTATCGGCCCCGGCGTCTACGCGAGCCACGGCTACGAACGGGGCCATTTGGACGGCGTGGAGCATACGCTCCGGGTGCTGAAGGGCTATCTTGGTGTGTAAGTGATAAAGCATCCCCCGCAAAAGACGGACAGCAGCGTTCCATCTTTGCGGGGGATTTTTTCTCTTTTTTAGAAGGCCCAGGTGCCGTTCCGGAAAATCGGGACGGTTTTTCCGTCCTCGCAGGTCGCGTCGATGCAGAGGTCGGCCGTGCCGATCATGAAGTCCTCGTGGATCATCGAGTCGTTCACGCCGAGCTTGCGGCATTCCTCGAGCGTTCGGTTCTCAAAGCCGTCGATCGTGTCTGCAAAGCCCATGCCGAGCGCGAGATGGCAGCAGGCGTTCTCGTCAAAGAGCGTATTGTAGAACAAAATGCCGGACTGATTGATGGGAGAATCGAACGGCACGAGTGCGCATTCGCCGAGGTATGCGCTTCCCTCGTCCATTTCGATGAGCTTTGTGAGAAGGTCGTTGTTTACCTCCGCGTGCCACTCGACGGCCTTTCCCTCGTGGAAGCGGATCCAGAAGCGGTCGATGAGCTGCGACTGGTAGGAAAGGGGCTTCGAGGAGTAGACGATGCCCTCTGCTTTTCCGCGCATCGGGGAGATGAAGCACTCCTCGGACGGAATGTTCGGGTTAAAGACGATACCCTGCAGGCTCTTTTCCGCGCCGCCGCAGAATCTGGCCTCGGGGATCATGCCGACATGGAAATCCGTGCCGTTGGAGGCTTTATAGTGAAGCTCGCGGATGTGCAGACTGTTGAGATACGCGCACCGGTCGTGCAGGTCCTGGTTATGCGCCTGCCACGCAGCAATCGGGTCCTCCGTCACGCGGGAGGTTGCGAGAATCGCTTCCCAGAGCTTTTCGATGGCCTGGCTCGCGCGGAGGCCGGGGAAGAGCTTCTTCGCCCATTTTTCGCCCGGCACGGCGGCAATGCACCACTGGTACTTGTTTTCAATCTG
>ENA-OUQH01002091-OUQH01002091.1-human-gut-metagenome-genome-assembly--contig:-NODE-2091-length-12676-cov-3.381507_pt1 | contig 12676 bp, 10 predicted proteins | sample MGYA00237948_ERZ548828 | MGnify/ENA primary metagenome ERZ548828 (study PRJEB26490, sample SAMN05194711) | human gut metagenome | biome: terrestrial biome; feature: human-associated habitat; material...
GAGATGTGTATAAGAGACAGAAATGTGGGATCATGTGGTGACGGTAAACGGCGTCGAGTATATTCAGGTGCATCCCACCTTTTTATATGAAAGTTTATGGAATGTGGGTGTCCTGCTTTTTCTTTTCTGGTTTCGGAAAAGAAAAAAATTTAACGGCGAAGTGTTCCTGATGTATCTGATAGGATACGGCCTTGGAAGAATCTGGGTCGAGGGACTCCGCACCGACCAGCTTCTGCTTCCAGTGGTGGGACTTCCGGTTTCCCAGCTCCTTTCGGGGTGCCTTGTGGTGGGATGTACCATCCTGGTGGTATGGAAACGAAAAAAATTATCATCCGGTGGGGAGACAGCCCATTCTTAAGGATAAAACCAGTGAAAAAAACAGAATAAAAATACAGAAAAGGGGAAAACCGGCAAAAAAGGTTTTCTCTTTTTTGATACAAAATTGGTATAAAAAAGGCGGAAAATGCGCATAAAAATGTTGCATTTTGGGGAAAATCTTAAAAATGAAATAGAAAAAAGACCTTGCTATTTTCCCTGAGTTGATATAGAATAAAAATATAAGTGGTAGAAAGTGGTGAAAAGTGGTGCGTTGTGGAGCGGATGTGGCAGTCTGGCTGCGGCGCGATACATGAAGTGGTGCGTGGGGAGACCGCCATTTCAGGTGATAAGAGGGTTTTCATTATGTTCATGGGAGAGTACAGTCATACGATTGACGCGAAGGGAAGATTGATCATACCGTCCAAGTTCAGAGAACAGCTGGGAGAAGAGTTTGTACTGACGAAGGGATTGGACGGATGCCTTTCCATTTACCCAAACGACGAATGGGCTGCCTTTGAAGAGAAGCTGAGAGCCTTACCACTTACAAACAAAAACGCCAGAACTTTTTCCCGTTTCTTTGTAGCAGGTGCTACGTCATGTGAACTGGACAAGCAGGGGAGGATTCTCGTACCGGCAACGCTGCGGGAATTTGCTGGTCTGGAAAAAGATGTAGTCCTTACCGGAAATATCAACCGGATTGAAATCTGGAGCAAGGAAAAATGGAACGAAAACAGCAATTATGATGATATGGATGCCATCGCCGAATCAATGGAAGAGATGGGCATTGTGATCTGATCTGTTTCGTTGGGATACAGGAGATGACCATGGAATTTTCGCATACATCAGTATTACTGAATGAAACCATTGAAAACCTTAAGATAAAACCGGACGGAATCTACGTGGACGGGACGTTGGGAGGCGCTGGACATTCCAGTCATATATGTGAGCGCTTATCTGCCACGGGGAGATTAATAGGCATAGATCAGGACGAAGCTGCGATAGCTGCTGCGGGTAAACGCCTGGAACCATTTCAGAACCAGGTCACGATTATCCGCAGCAATTATTGCGATATGGTTCCGCGTCTTGCCGAAATCGGAGTCACCGGGGTAGACGGAATCCTGCTGGATCTTGGAGTTTCATCCTATCAGCTGGATAATGCAGAGCGTGGATTCACATACCGTGAGGATGTTCCGCTGGATATGCGGATGGATCAGAGAAATGCTCTTTCCGCGTACGAAGTCGTGAACGATTACAGTGAAGAGAATCTTTCGCGTATTCTCCATGAATATGGAGAAGAGCGTTTTGCAAGAAAAATTGCACACAATATATGCGTAAGCCGGCAGCAGGCGCCGATTCGAACAACTGGGGAGTTAATCGAAATCATCAAGCGCTCGATTCCGGCAAAAATAAGGGCGACGGGCGGCCATCCGGCCAAGAGAACCTTTCAGGCAATCCGTATCGAAGTGAACCAGGAACTTACCGTTCTGTCGGAGTCACTGGACGGCATGATTGATCTCTTAAATGACGGTGGAAGACTTTGTGTCATCACCTTTCATTCTCTGGAAGACCGTATCGTAAAAAACATTTTCAGAAAAAACGAGCATCCATGTACGTGTCCGCCGGAATTTCCGGTCTGTGTATGCGGAAAGAAGTCCAAGGGAACCGTAGTAACTCGGAAACCGATCTTGCCGGGAGAAGAGGAAATGGAAACAAATCCCCGTTCCAAGAGCGCAAAACTGCGCGTCTTTGAACGAAAAGTGTGACGGCTCGGCACGAAGGAGACAGAGAAGTTATGGCCAGACGGGCAGATGGAAGGGTAAATTCGACAGATAGAACGAAACGTTATACGCCAGATACGTTTGAGGACGGAAGTGCGGTACGGCGTCTTGCAGCACAGCCGCAGGAAGCACCAAAAGAAGCACGGCCTCTGAAATCGGGTGTGAGCAGCCAGACAAGAAGAAACCGGGCACGGGCGACACAGATCAGCGCGGGCTACGCTGTTTTTCTTGCCATTGTCTGCACACTGTGTATCGCGGCGTGTGTTGCGTATGTCAAGTTGCAGACCGTGGTTACCACGCAGGCGGAAGACATTACCAGCAAAGAAAAAGAATTGAGCGATCTGAAGGCGGACAATGACGCCTATTACAATACAACGGTTGCCTCCGAAGATCTTGAGGCAGTCAAAGAAGCAGCACAGAACCGGCTCGGCATGAAATATGCAGATGAGTCCCAGGTAATTTATTTCGATGATTCAGAAAACAGCTATGTGAGACAGTATCAGGATGTTCCGGATGCGAAATAGGTGAAAACGTGAGTAAACAGAAAAAAAATAAAAAACGAAGCGGGGCATTCCGGAGACGGAAGACAAGTGGGCGTATGAGTAGAAAACTGGTAGCACTCTTTTTGGGAGTGATGCTGGTTTTTGTTGCTTTAGCGATTGACATTACGTATGTGAATGCCACAAAGGGAGAAAAATACGAAAGACAGGTTTTAAGCCAGACGCAGCAGTCCTACGACAGCAGGACAATTCCATTCCAGCGGGGAAGTATCACCGACCGGAACGGAACGATTCTGGCAACGAGTGAGAAGGTTTACAACGTTATTCTCGACTGTAAACTTGCCAATACGACGGTAAAAGATGAAGAAAAGAACGATACCCATCCGTACGTCGATCCGACCGTAGCAGCACTGGTTGAATACTTCGGACTCGACGAGACGGATATCCGGGATCGTCTGACCGGCGAAACGACAAAAGAAAGCCAGTACCAGGTTCTCGCCAGAGAGGTCTCGATGGACGCGAAAAAAGCGTTTGAGGCCTATGTGGACGAGTACGCGGACAAAAAGAACAAGGAGCTCGATGAGAACGAGCAGGCGGAAAAAGCATACCGTGCCAACATCCGCGGCGTCTGGTTCGAGGAATCCTACCACAGAACGTATCCGTTAAATTCACTTGCCTGCGATCTGATCGGCTTTACGTATTCAGGAGACACGGCAGACTGGGGAATCGAAGGGTATTATTCCAGTATCTTAAATGGCGTGAATGGCCGCCAGTTCGGCTATTACAACGAAGATGCGGATATGGAACAGACGATCATCGAGGCACAGCCGGGCAAAAACGTGGTTACGACGATTGATGTAAATATTCAGAAGATCATCCGCACGGCGATCGAGAATTACAATGAGCGGATTCATGTCCAGAACGGCGCGGACGAATCGGACACTGAGACGAACCGTCAGACAAAAGCGGCAAAGAATATCGGCGTTGTCGTGATGGATCCGAACAATGGAGAGATTCTTGGTATGGATTCTTCCGACTGGTATGACCTGAACAATCCAAGAGATCTGACACCGTTCTATTCGCAGGAAGAAATTGATGCGATGAACGATAACGAGACAATGGAGGCTTTGAGTGCCATCTGGAAAAACTACTGTATTTCCGATGCATATGAGCCAGGTTCCACGGCAAAACCGATGAACGTGGCGGCGGCATATTCCCTCGATGTAATCGATGATGATACCCTGTTTGACTGTGAGGGGTTTGAGACGATTGCAGGGCAGATGATCCGCTGCGGAGCTTATCCGGGAACACATGGCGTACAGACACCGGCCGATGTACTGGAAAACTCCTGCAACGCTGGTATGATGCAGATCGGACAGAAGATGGGAGCAGCGGAATTTCTCCGCTATCAGGATATTTTCGGTTTCGGCAGTCTGACAGGAATTGACCTGCCGGGTGAGGCGTACGGCCTGGTTCACACGGAGGATACCATGGGACCGACCGAGCTTGCAACGAGTACATTCGGACAGGGCTACACCGTGACGATGGTACAGCAGGCAGCTGCGTTTTCCTCTCTGATCAACGGAGGCAATTATTACCAGCCGCATGTGATGAAGACGATCACGGACAGCACAGGAGCCGTTGTTGAGAGCAATGAGCCGAATCTGGTGCGTCAGACGGTTTCCGCGGAAATCAGCGATAAAATGAGAAGTTTCCTCCAGGGAGTCGTGACCGATGGAAGCGGCCAGAGTGCAAAGGTTGCCGGTTACACGATGGGAGGAAAAACAGGTACTGCACAGAAGTATCCGCGAGGCAATGGAAAATATCTCGTTTCCTTTATCGGATTTGCACCGGTAGAAAACCCGAAAGCTGTTGTTTACGCGATTGTGGACGAGCCGGATGTAGAAAATCAGGCGAACAGTGTGCTGGCACAGGAGATCGTAAAAGAGATCTACACAGAACTGCTGCCGTATTTGAACGTATTCCCGGATGATACGGACGGTGTGACGGGCGAAGGCTCCGAGACAGGAACGGATGATCCAAACGTAGCGGCACCGGTACAGGAAGACGATACGGAAAACAGTGCTGAAAACAGCAATATCGAGAACGGCGGTCTGACAAACGCCGAGCTGGATCTCATCAATGAAGAGTAAAAAAACATAAAAAACAAAAGACATAACCCCATAGCAGTTTCCATATAGTGTTATCATAATGGATTCGGCTATGGGGTATTCTATGCGTAAAAACAAAACGTATCACCGGAAAAAGACGGTTCTTCTGTGGGTACTCTGCATGGGAATGATGGTCGGACTTGCCGGGCGGCTGGTGTATCTGTGTGTGTTCCGGTCCGTCTATTATTCCGAGAAGGCGGATGATCTGCACGAGCGGGAGCGCGGGATCAAGGCGGCGCGCGGCCGGATTCTTGATGCAAACGGGGAAGTTCTCGCGGCAAACCGCACGGTCTGTACGATTTCCGTGATCCACAGCCAGATCGAGGAGCCGGAGGCGGTGATTGCGATGCTGGTAAAAGAGCTTGGAATTTCGGAGGAGACGGCGCGGAAACGCGTGGAGAAGCGGTCTTCAATCGAGCGTGTCAAGACGAATGTGGACAAGGAGACGGGTGATACCATCCGGTCGTACGGATACGCGGGGGTAAAAGTGGATGAGGATTTCAAGCGGTATTACCCCAAAGGGAAGCTGGCGTCGCGCGTTATCGGCTTCACCGGAGGCGATAATCAGGGCATCATCGGACTGGAGGTGGAATATGAGGAAATTTTAAAAGGAATCAACGGAAAAATCCTGACGACAACGGATGCGCGCGGGATTGAGCAGAACGGCATCGGGGAGAGCCGCCAGGAGCCGGTGGCGGGAAGGGACTTAAAGGTCAGCCTGGATGTCAATATCCAGGCGTACTGCCAGCAGGCAGCGGAAAAGGCGATGGCAGAAAAACAGGCGGACAGCGTCTCGATTCTTCTTATGAATCCGCAGAACGGAGAAATCTATGCCTGTGTCAATGTGCCGGAGTTCGACCTCAACGATCCGTTCACGCTGCAGCAGGATACAACGGGACTTTCGGAAAAAGAAATTCAGGATCTGCTGAACCAGATGTGGCGGAATGCCTGCATCAACGATACGTACGAGCCGGGATCTACCTTTAAGATCATCACGATGTCGGCGGGACTTTCGGAGGGCGTTGTGTCGCCGAACGATTCGTTTTTCTGTCCCGGCTACAAAATCGTGGAGGACCGCCGGATCCACTGCCACAAGCGGACGGGACACGGAGCCGAAAACTTCGTGCAGGGCGCGCAGAACTCGTGCAACCCGGTGTTCATTGAAGTGGGGCTGCGGCTCGGTGTGGAAAAGTTCTGTGATTACTTCCGGAATTTCGGTCTGATGGAAAAGACGGGGATCGATCTGCCGGGCGAGGCATCGACGATTATGCACAAGGAGGAAAACATCGGAGAGGTTGAGCTTGCGACGATGGCATTCGGCCAGTCCTTCCAGATCACGCCGATCCGCCTGGCGGCGACGGTCTCTGCACTCGTCAACGGTGGAAAAATGGTGACGCCGCATGTCGCAACGGATGTGCTTGATGAAGAAGGAAATGTCGTAAAGCATCTGAAATTTCCGGAAAAAGAAGGGGTTCTTTCGGAAGAAACTTCCAGGACGGTGCGCGAAATTCTGGAAAGCGTCGTTTCAGAAGGGTCTGGAAAGAATGCGTACCTCGAGGGATATTCCATCGGCGGAAAGACGGCAACTTCGCAGACACTTCCGCGGAGCGCCAACCGCTATATTTCCTCATTCCTCGGCTTCACCCCGGCGGAGCATCCGACGGTGCTGGGGCTTTGCATTATCCGCAATCCGCAGGGCGTCTACTACGGCGGAACGATCTGCGCGCCGGTGATCCGCGATATCTTTTCCAATGTACTTCCGTATCTCGGTATTGGACACAATTCTCAGGAAACCTGAGAATTGTGTCCTTCGCAGCCCTCATTTAAAGTTTTGCTTCGCAAAAGGAGGGCTGCTCACACCTGAATCACTTTCTTACGCAGCGAAACAGCAAGTGTTTCACTGCTGAGCGAACCGTAACTTGGATTATAAAAGAAGGTTGCGAAACAGAACAAAAAGCTATATACTGAATAGGCTGGAGAAAATATTTTGACATGCCTGTTCCGTACACAATCCGTACAAAAAGGAAGAGGTGCGTCTATGAAAAGAGAAATGATCCTGCCGGTTCTTCTTTCCTTTGGCATCAGCCTGGCGCTGGGGCCGGTTCTGATCCCGTTTCTGCGAAAAGTCAAAGCGGGGCAGAAGGAGCGGGAAGAGGGTGTGCCGAGCCACCAGAAAAAAGCGGGAACCCCGACGATGGGCGGCGTGATGTTTCTGGCGGCGTTTACCGCAGTTTCCCTCCTTTTCCGGAAAGAGGGAGCGGAAGTGGTTCCGGTGCTGTTTCTGACGCTTGGTTTTGGCCTGATCGGCTTTCTCGATGACTATCTGAAAGTCGTGCTGCACCGCAGCGACGGGCTGTACCCGAAGCAGAAAATGGCACTGCAGGCAGTGATTACAGCAGTCTTTCTGTGGTATTTGGCGCGTTTTTCCGGAATTTCCCTCCGGATGCGCATTCCGTTCCTTCCAGGCAAAGAGCTGGACGCAGGGATTTTTACGATTCCGTTTCTCGCCTTTGTGATTCTTGGAACGGTCAACGGTGTCAACTTTACCGACGGCCTTGACGGACTGGCGGCGAGTGTGACGATTTTAAATGCTGTTTTCTTTTCCGTGGCATCGATCGGCCTCGGAAACGGTGTTTCCCCGTCCCCGCTTGCGGTTATCGGGAGTCTGCTGGGGTTTCTGGTATTCAATGTATTTCCTGCCCGCGTCTTTATGGGCGATACCGGAAGTCTGGCACTCGGCGGTTTCGTCTCGGGAATGGCGTGTTTCTTACGTCTCCCCTTATTTCTGCCGCTTGTGGGATTCATTTATATGATGGAGATTCTCTCTGTGATCCTGCAGGTGTCATTCTTCAAACTGACGAAGGGAAAACGGATCTTCAAGATGACGCCGATCCATCACCATTTCGAGCTGATGGGCTGGTCGGAGACACAGATTGTGACGGTGTTTGCTACAATCACAGCGATACTATGCCTGATCGCATTGATGGGGCTTTAAAATATGGAGGTAATCAAACATGATTTTCGCAGGAAAAAAAGTACTGGTTTTCGGAACCGGAAAGAGTGGAATTGCAGCGGAGGATCTGCTGCACAAGAAAGGTGCTTCTGTCGTTCTTTACGATGGAAATGACAAACTCGAAAAAGAAGAAATCTTAAAAAAATTAGAGAGCCGTGACAGCGTGGAAGTTGTCTTAGGCGAGCTCCCGGAGGAGATGCTCGACAGCCTTGATCTTGTCGTTTTAAGCCCGGGCGTTCCGACGGATCTGCCGGTTGTCCTTAAAATGAAAGAAAAAGAGATCCCGGTCATCGGTGAAGTGGAGCTGGCGTATCAGGTAATCCGCGGAAAAGTGCTTGCGATTACCGGTACTAACGGAAAGACCACCACAACATCGCTGCTCGGCGAGATCATGAAAGCATATCAGCCGGAAGTAAAAGTGGTCGGAAACATCGGAACCCCGTACACATCCGCGGCACTCGACACGACAGATGATACCGTAACGGTTGCCGAGATCAGCAGCTTCCAGCTGGAAACCATCAAAGAGTTCCATCCGGCGGCAAGTGCGATCACAAACATTACCGAGGATCATCTGAACCGCCATCACACGATGGAAGAGTATATCCGCGTGAAAGAGTGTATCACCGAAAATCAGACGATGGATGATCTCTGTGTGCTGAATTATGAGGACGAAATCCTGCGCCCGTTCGGCGAGAAACTGATGGCAGAGAAGAAAGTACAGGTGATGTACTTCTCGAGTCTGCGTGCGTTAAAGGACGGCATCTATTATCAGGACGGCGAAATCCGCATTGCAAAGAACGGCGAGACGGAGCTTCTGACCAGAACCGACGACTTAAAACTGCTCGGCCTACATAATTTTGAAAACGTCATGGTTGCTTCTGCGATGGCACTTCATGCAGGCGTGCCGATGGAAACTGTCCGCAAAGTCATTCAGGAGTTTGCAGGGGTAGAGCACCGCATCGAGTATGTCTGCGAGAAGGACGGCGTGGCATATTACAACGATTCCAAGGGAACGAATCCGGATGCGGCCATCAAAGGCATCCAGGCGATGAACCGCCCGACTCTGCTGATCGGCGGCGGCTACGACAAGCAGTCCACCTACGAAGAGTGGATTCAGGCATTCGATGGAAAGGTACGTTTCCTGGTTTTGATCGGAGATACGAAAGAGAAGATCGCAAAAGCGGCAAGAAACGTCGGATTCAACGACATTATCATGGCAGACAACTTAAAAGAAGCCGTACAGATCTGCCACGACAAGGCAAATGCAGGGGATGCGGTTCTTCTTTCCCCGGCCTGCGCAAGCTGGGATCAGTTTAAGAGCTATGAGCAGCGCGGTGAGCTGTTTAAGGAGTACGTAAGAGCACTGTAAAAACGTCATATCAGGAAACTATCCCGCATAAGCTGAAAAAGAGCGAACGGCGGGTGTGGCGCGGATGCGGAAGGAAAAAGAGAAAAAAATAGATGGGACGCTGCTGGTGACGGTATGGATTCTGCTTGGCCTTGGCCTTGTGATTCTGTACAGCGCCAGCGCGTATAACGGCCGGGTCAGATTCCATGACCCGGCTTATTATTTCAAGAAGCAGCTCTTTGCAAGTGCGCTCGGTGTGATCGGTATGTATGCGGTTGCAAAAATAGATTACCGGCGGCTGTTTGCACTGGCACCGTGGTTTTATGCGGCTTCCCTTGCGCTCTCGACGGCGGTGCTCTTTTTCGGAAGTGAGTACAACGGCTCGAAGCGGTGGTTAAAGCTTGGCCCCTTATCGTTCCAGCCCTCGGAATTTGCCAAGATGGCGGTGATTCTCTTCCTGCCCTGGGTGATGGAGCACACGAAAGGCCGGCCCGACAGTCTCTGGTTTATGACAAAGGCGGTGCTGTGCACCCTGCCGATTGCAGCGCTTGTCGGAAGCAATAACTTAAGTACGGCGATTATTTTGCTCGGAATCTGTGCGTTTCTAATCTTTATTTCACATCCGGGCTACCTGCCGTTTTTCGGAATCGGAGGCGCCGGCATCGGGTTTATTGCCGTTTTTCTGATGATGGAGAGCTACCGCCTCGAACGCCTTGCCATCTGGCGCAACCCGGAGGCGTACGAGAAGGGGTTCCAGACCATTCAGGGACTCTATGCGATCGGCAGCGGGAGAATCTTTGGCTGCGGGCTTGGAAAAGGCCTGCAGAAGCTTGGCTTTGTGCCGGAAGCGCAGAATGATATGATCTTTTCGATTATCTGTGAGGAGGGCGGACTGTTCGGCGCCTGCCTGGTGATCGCCGTGTTTGCGGTGCTGATCTGGCGCTTGATGGTTATTTCGATCCATGCGCGGGATCTTGGCGGAGCACTGATTGCGGGCGGAATTATGGGGCATATTGCGCTTCAGGTGATCCTGAACATCGCGGTTGTGACAAATACGATTCCGAATACCGGCATTACGCTGCCTTTTATCAGTTACGGCGGCACCTCCGTGCTGTTTCTGCTCGGCGAGATGGGGCTTGCCCTGTCGGTCTCGAGGGACACCGATTAAAAAGGCGGAAAAGCGCTGCAGAACGGGAACAAAACGGGAGTGTAATGCATACCGTAAAAAGAGAGGCCGGATGGGAGAGAACAGGTGGGAGTATATCAGATTCTCGGCGGAAGGCGGCTTTGCGGAACGGTAACAGTCCAGGGTTCCAAAAATGCCGTTCTTCCCATGATCGCGGCGGCGGTTCTGACAAAAGAGGAGGTCGTGCTGGAAGGCTGCCCGAAGATTTCCGATGTGGAGGATATGGCGGAGATTGTAAGAAGCCTTGGCGGAACAGTCTGGTGGGAGAGGAATGCGCTCCACATGAACTGTGAAAAGATCGAAAAAAGCCGTGTGGAGGGAGCGCTTTCGAAGAGACTGCGCGCCTCTCTTTTGTTTCTGGGAAGTCTTCTTGCAAGGACAGGGGAGGCATACCTTGCAGGGGCCGGCGGCTGCCGGATCGGAAAGCGGCCGACGGACCTGCATCAGAGGGCAATGGAGCTTCTGGGAGCCGAGGTCTTCGAGGAGGACGGCACCATTCGGGCAAAGGCAGATCATCCGAAAGGAGCCGTGCTCTGCTTTCCGAAAAAGAGTGTCGGGGCGACGGAAAATGCGGTTCTTTTTGCTGTCGGAGCGGAAGGTGCAACAAGGCTGGAGCACTGTGCGCGGGAGCCGGAAGTGGTTCATCTCTGCCGGTTTCTTAAGGCCATGGGAGCGGAGATTACCGGCGAGGGGACGGAGCAGATTACCGTTTACGGAAGGCAGGGAAAGAGACTGCTGTCCGGCTGCCGGTATCGTGTTCCGGGTGACCGGATCGCGGCAGGGACGTATCTTCTGATGGGCGCGGCGACGCGGGGGCACCTGACGCTTTCCGGCGCGCCGCTGGACGAAATGGGGGCGGTTCTGTCCCTCTATCAGAAAATAGGTGGACAATATACAAGGAAGAGTGGTACACTGGTAGCAGACAGCAAAAACGTGCAGCATGCTGTTCCGTACGTGGAGACAGAGGAATATCCCGGTTTTCCGACGGATCTGCAGTCCCAGCTGCTTGCAACGCTCTGCGTGGCCAGGGGCAGAAGCGTGATCCGGGAGTGTATTTTTGAAGAACGCTTCCGAATTGCACCGTGGCTGAACCGGATGGGGGCGGATGTGACCACAGACGGCAGGGAAGCTGTGATCGAAGGAAAGGCACATCTGTCTGGACAGATGGTGAAAGCCCAGGAGCTGCGAGGCGGTGCGGCACTTGTGATCGCTGCTCTGATGGCACAGGGGATCACCCGCGTATACGGAAGTGCTTTTATCGAACGCGGATATGAAGATCTGGCAGGAGATTTAAGAAAGCTTGGAGCGGTTATTTCGAAGAAAAAAGCAGAAAGGTGAAACTGTGAAGAACAAAAAGAAGAACAGAAGAAAGCAAAGAAGAAAAGTGATCTTGATTCTGCTGGCCGTGCTGGTGCTTGGTCTGGTGGTGATTTTTGGGCTGTTTCGGGTGCGGAAACTGGTAATTTCAGGAAATAAGCAATATAAAGCGGAGGAGATACAGGAGGCCATCATGCAGGATGGTCTCTGCAAGAATTCGCTTTATCTGCTCTGGAAATTCAGCGATCAGGCAAAAGTAAAGGAGTCCATTCTGTTCCTGAACGGAGCAGAGGCAAAGCTGAGAACACCATTTGAAGTGCAGGTGACCGTAAAAGAAAAACAGCAGATCGGATATCTCCTGAATCAGGGAAGCTATATTTATTTCGATAAAGACGGCATGATCGTGGAGATCTCGGATCAGCCAAGCGAAGATGTTCCACTGATCACCGGGCTGGATGTTGAAAAAGCAGAACTATATGAAAAACTTCCGGTGAAGGATGAAGGAATGTACAATACGATCGTAACTCTGACCAAGACACTGAACAAAGACGGTCTGGTACCAAATGAGATCCGTTTTAATACAAGAGATACGATCACACTGGTGTTCGAGGATATCAAGGTCAACCTTGGAGATGATGCGGATCTGGAGGACAAGATGTCGGCACTCAACTCCATATACGCACAGCTTGACGGCAGACATGGAACACTGTACATGGAATCCTACAGTGAAAACAGCGGACAGGTGACCTTTAAAAACGAGAGCGGCGGTACGGAAGATCTGGCCTCGACTGACGGAAGCAGCGAGTCTGAAACTTCCACGCAGGAAACACAGGAAGGCGGAGGCAGAATGTACTCAAAAACAGACGGTACTTTTTCGACCGATGCCAATGGAAACAAGACTTATACCGATGCTGCCGGAGTCACGACGACACAGTGTGATGAGTATAATTATACCGATGAAAATGGCAATATTATTACCGATGGATACGGCTATATTGATCCATATACAGGTTCTTACATCAATTAGTGACACGGATGATGGGAA
>ENA-OUQH01002098-OUQH01002098.1-human-gut-metagenome-genome-assembly--contig:-NODE-2098-length-12663-cov-4.703125_pt1 | contig 12663 bp, 14 predicted proteins | sample MGYA00237948_ERZ548828 | MGnify/ENA primary metagenome ERZ548828 (study PRJEB26490, sample SAMN05194711) | human gut metagenome | biome: terrestrial biome; feature: human-associated habitat; material...
GGCCCGCTCAGCTGTACGCAGCTCTGCTCGGTCGTGAGCGCAGACACGATCCAAGCCATGCGGGACCGCCTGCTCTGCGTCGCCTCCGACGAGACCTATTTGGAGTTTGAGACTGAGCTGACGCTCGACGGCCATCCCAGTCTCTGCCAGATCGCCATACAGATCACCTGGGCCTCGGACGAGCCGGGCCGCTTCAGCAGCCTTTTCGGCCGGGTGCTGGACATTGGCGAGCGCTGCCGCCGGCTGGAGGATTACCGGCAGGCCTTTGCCGCCCCTGTGCTTCATCCGGCGCTCCTGCCGGTCACAGTGGGCGCGGACCATGTGCTGCGCATCACGGGCGAACAAGTCATCGGCGTGCTGGAGAGCTGCCGCAGTATGTTCGGCACCGTCCGCCTTGTGGACCCGGAGATCTGTATGCAGCTCACCGACACCTCAGACGGCGCGGTCGTGGAAAAAAGTGAGCACTGCTATGCCATCTGGAACAAGACGCAGCGCTGCGAGCACTGCATCTCGCAGGAGGTCATCCGCACCCGCCGTGCCCAGACAAAGGTCGAGGCCGTGGGCGACAAGGTGTTCTACGTCCACGCCGTATGCGTTGAGGTGGACGGAACGCCCTACGCACTCGAGCTGGTCAGCCCCATCCGCATGGAAGACCTGCGCGGCGACGAGGACGCGAGCGTGCTCAATCAGCTGCTTCTGCGCAACCGGCAGGTCTACATCGACTCCGCCACTCATGTTTACAACCACCGTTACTTCGACGACCGCCTGCGCGATCTGGACGGTGAGTTCACGCTCGCCATGCTCGACCTGGACCATTTCAAGCACATCAACGACACCTATGGCCATCTCGCCGGCGACGCCGCGCTTTCCCGCGCGGCACAGGCCATTCGCTCCGCGATCCGCACCGGCGACGAGCTGGTCCGCTACGGCGGCGACGAGTTCCTCCTGCTCTTCCACGATATGCCGCGGAACGTGCTGAAAAAGAAGCTGGAAAGCATCCGCGCCGCGGTGGAAAGCCTTGAATTTCCGGAATACCCCGGCCTGCGCATCACCGTGAGCATCGGCGGTGCACACGCCGTCGGTCCGCTCGCCGACACCGTTCAAAAGGCGGACCAGGCACTCTACCATGCCAAGGCTGCCAAAAACCGTACTGTGCTCTACAAGGAGGACCTCCAATGACCATCCGCGAATTTTACACGCTCGTCGGCGGCAGCTATGACGACATGTCTGAGCGCTTCCCGAGCGACGCGCTCATTCTGCGCTTTCTGACCATGCTCCCGCAGGACGGGAGCATGGAGCTGCTTGCCCGCTCGATGGACGCCGCGGACGCGAAAACCGCGTTTCGCGCGGCCCACACGCTCAAGGGCGTCGCGCTCAATCTGGGCTTGACCGCGCTCGCGGGCGTCTGCTCCGAGATGACCGAGGCTCTGCGCGGCCTTGCCGTGTGCCTGATGGTGCTCCATCACTTTCTCTATGACCTGTGCGAATTTCTCGGCGCGCCGTGGTGGCTGTTCACCAACCCGGTGTTCGATGTGCTGCACTACTTTTTCGCGGGATTGTTCATCTTTCTCTCCGGCATCAGCTCGGATTTCTCGCGCAGCAACCTCAAGCGCGGCGCGAAGGCGATGGCGCTCGCTCTCGGCATCACGCTCGTGACCTATTTTATGGACATGACCATCGTGTTCGGCGTGCTGCATTACGCGCTGGTCACAAGCGTGCCGTTCACGCACGGCGGCTTCCTGCTCTACAACGGCGGCTTCACCGCGGCGCTGATCTGCTTCCTGTTCATCCCGGTCATGGAAATGTTCTTCAAGACCAGGGACGAAAAGGCGGCCCTCCGTGCACAAAAATAAGGGCAACACTCCAAAATCCCCGGAAAAGCATCCGCTTTTCCGGGGATTTTTCATCCGTTCCGTCCGTTTTTTTCAAAATAGGAATTGACAAAACAATTTCTTTTTACTATAATATTTTGGTCTGCGGAGGTCGCAGACATGATCCTTGCCGCAAACGCGATTTGCGGCCATAAGTCCAGAAGGAGGTGCAACAACAATGGCAAAACTTTCCGCTAAGTATGAGATCCTTTATATCATCGATCCCGCACAGGGTGAAGAGGGTATCGCGGCTCTCGTGGAAAAATTCAAGGGTATCGTGGAGGCTCACGGCACTCTGACCAGTGTTGACGAGTGGGGCAAGCGCCGTCTTGCGTACCCGATCAACGACCTGATCGAGGGCTACTACGTCTACATGACCTGCGAAGTGACGCCCGAAATGCCGGCAGAGCTTGATCGTGTCTTCAAGATCACCGACGGCATCCTGCGTTCCATCATCGTCGCTGTTGAAGAGTAAGGAGGCACTCACATGCTGAACCACATCGTTCTCATGGGCCGACTGACTCGTGACCCCGAGCTGCGCCGGACCGGCAGCGGCGTCGCGGTCGCATCCTTTACGCTCGCTGTCGACCGCGATTTTGCGGCCCAGGGCGCGGAAAAGGAAACGGATTTTGTCGATATCGTCGCATGGCGCAACACGGCGGAATTTGTCAGCCGCTTTTTCACCAAGGGCCGTATGGCTGTGGTGACCGGCCGGCTCCAGATCCGCAACTGGACAGACAAAGAGGGCAATAAGCGCCGCTCGGCAGAGGTCGTTGCAGACAATGTCTACTTCGGCGACTCCAAGCGCGATGGCGCGGCCCCCGGCGGCTTCGACCAGACGCCGTCTTACCCGCAGGCGCCTGCCTATCAGGCTCCGGCCAGCCCTGCGCCCAGCGCGTCCGGTTTCTCCATGCTCGAGGACGACGATTCCGAGCTCCCGTTCTGATCGGGTTTTTCCCAACGAATGTTTCCACAAGACAAGATAGGAGGATAAATTATGGCAATGGCTAATGATCGTGTCCATCCTCGCAAGCGCAAGAAGGTTTGCTCGTTCTGCGTCGACAAGGTTGCCCACATCGATTTCAAAGACACTGCGAAACTCCGCCGTTACCTGTCTGAGCGCGGCAAGATCCTGCCCCGCCGTACGACTGGTACCTGCGCTGCGCATCAGCGTCAGCTGACGGTCGCCATCAAGCGCGCCCGCCACATCGCCCTGCTGCCGTACGTAGCAGAATAAGAGATAAAAAAATTCCGTCCGATGGACGGAATTTTTTTATCCCGGGGAAACCGGGGCTTTCCCCGGAAGGAGCTGCGCCTTGACTGCGCGCAAGCTTTTCATGCGCTGCATGAAAAGCTCACACTTGCAAGGCGAGAAGTATTTTTCCGGTCGGCGGAGCCGCCGGATAAAATGGATTTACATTTTATTTTGCGCCTGCGGGCGCAAAACTCTGCGAGGCTTTTGGAGGGTGCGTATGTTCTCGATGACGCTCATTTGTATGGGGAAACTGAAGGAGAAGTTTTATATACAGGCTTCGGAGGAATATAAGAAGCGGCTGGGGGCATTTTGTGATTTTACGCTCCTGGAATTGCCGGAGATTCGGCTGCCGGAGAATCCGAATGAGACACAGATTTTGCAGGGGTTGGCGAAGGAAGCGGAGATCATCCGTGCGAAGGTTCCGAAGGGGAGCTGGCTCTGCATTTTTGCCCCGGAGGGGAAGATGCTCTCTTCCGAGGAGCTCGCGGGAAAACTCTCGGAGCTCAAAAAGAGCGGTAAGTCGAGCGTGTGCTTTCTCATTGGGTCGTCCTTCGGCGTGGATGCGGGACTCAAAAAGCAGGCCGACCTCCTTCTCTCCATGAGCCGCATGACGTTTCCGCACCATCTTGCGCGCGTGATGGCGCTTGAGCAGCTCTACCGCGCGGAGGCCATTCAGGCGGGGACAAAATATCACAAATAGGCGCTGGCGGACACGGAACAATCGGTGTTCGCCCGCTTTTTGTTCCGGCTTTCCATACAATGTATCTTGTCAAAGTATCCGTTATCCGTTAAAATAAATCCATCTACTGTGAAGAACTGTTCAGCCCATGCTGGATTAACCGAATTTTCTGGAAAAGGATGCTAGTATGAAAGACAAGACCGATTCTTCCCGATCGGACAAGCAGAGCCCTGTTCTGCGTGGGGTATTGCCTGCGCTGTGCGTGGTGCTGGCCGTGTTCGCCTTTGCCGTGCAGCCGCCCGCGGATTTGTTCCGGGGCTTCTGGAGGATTCTCATCTCCGATGCGGGACTCATCACAGACCCGGCGGTTACCGGCGGCGCGGGCGCGGCGCTTTTGAACGCAGCGCTGGTTTTGGCGCTGAGCGCGGCGCTGGTCTATGGCATGCACCTTCCCGTCACAGGCCTGACGTTTGCGTGCCTGTTCATGATGGCGGGCTTCAGCCTGCTCGGAAAAAATATCTTGAATATTCTGCCCGTGCTCCTCGGCGGCTGGCTCTACGCGCGGTTTCAGGGCGAGCCTTTCTCCAAATACGTCTATCAGACGCTGTTTGCTACGTGTCTGTCGCCGCTTGTGAGCTTCTGGCTCGTGCATCTGCCGGGCGCGTGGCGCTTTGCCGCGATGCTGGGAAGCGGCGTGGCCATCGGCTTTTTCGTCCCGCCTGTCGCGGGGTACACCGTCCGGCTCCATCAGGGCTTTGATCTCTATAACGTCGGCTTTGCCGCGGGCTTCATCGGCCTCGGCATCGCGAGCATCTGCAAGGGGCTGGGCGTGGAATTCGTCACGGAGCTCCGTTGGGGCACGCAGGACCACGTGGTATTTTTGTGGCTGCTGCGCGTGATTCTTTTGGGACTGTTTCTCGCGGGCGTGTACCTCGGATGCAGGAAACCAAAGGATTACCGGCCGCTGCTGCGCCATTCCGGCCGTTCGGTCGCGGATTTTATCCTGATGGACGGCGCGGCACCCACGCTTGTGAACATGGCGCTCACCGGGCTCATTGGCCACGTGTATCTGTTGGCGCTTTCTCCGTTTGGTGTGCGGCTCAATGGCCCGCTTGTCTGCTGCGTGCTGAGCATGACGGGCTTTGCCGCGTTCGGCAAGCATCCCAAAAATGTGCTTCCTGTGATGGCGGGCGCGGTGCTGGCAAAGAGCCTTCTTGTCGCCGTGCCGCTGACCGCGCCGGGTTCGCTGCTTGCAGTGCTGTTCTGCACGGGGCTTGCGCCGATCGCCGGTCAATTTGGTGTTTTCTGGGGCATGGTCGCAGGATTTTTGCATATGACCATTGTCCAGAACACCTCCATTTTGCATGGCGGCATGAACCTCTACAATAACGGCTTTGCGGCGGGCCTTGTGTGCGTGCTGCTGCTGCCGATCATCGAAGCATTCCAGAACCGCTCGAAGGAGTAATAAGGAGTACCTATGAAACAACGACATCCGCAGGCCCGGCAGAAGATGAGCCGGGTCATTGACGAAATCGGCGCCGCGCTCTTTGCCTGCGGCGCGACGGAGGTGTCCCTCCGATTAAAAAAAGAACCGGAAGGACTGCGCCTTCTGGTTCAGGGAGATTATCTTCCGGTCAACCGCCCGAAGCTCGAGCGGCTGGGAAAGCTCCTGCAGCCTGAGATTCGCGACCCGGCCTTGGCAGAAACCTTCTGGGAGCTTGCCGGGGCGGACCTGGCGCACGACACGTCGGAGCTTGCCCTTGTGGGGCAGATTTTAGACGACGCGCGCGTCGTGCTGGGCGAGCAGAGCGTCGAAATGGAGCTGTTCGTCGCCCGTTGAGACAGTCTTGCGCGTGGAGATGACAAGCGGCTGACCCGTCACGGGGTGCAAAAGCTCCAAGCTTGCCGCGCAGAGCTGCTGGGTAAAAAGGCCGCGCGCGCAGGAAAACAGCATCGACGCGGGCGATGCGTACTGCGGGTCTCCCAGAATCGGAACGCCTGCCATCTTGCAGTGCAGCCGCAGCTGGTGCGTCCGACCGGTCACGGGGGTGAGCGCGAGAACGCTCGTGATTCCGTCCGTTTTCAGAACACGGTACCGGCTCACGGCGCGCTTTCCGCGTGGGTCGACAATGCGGAGCAGGCTTCCGTTTCCGATTTTGTAGACAGGAAGCGAAATTTCGCCCGCGCTTTCTTTCGGGCAGCCATAGACGGCGGCCAGATATGTTTTGTGGATTTGCCCGTCCTTCATCATCTGGCAGAGCTTTGCGTGGATATGCGCGTTTTTGGCCAGCAGCACCACGCCGAACGTGTCCCGGTCGAGGCGCGTCACAGGATGAATGCCGCAGGGCTGGTTCGTTTCGGCGTAGTAGCCGAGCAGCGCGTTTGCGAGCGTCCCATCGTTTTTTCTGGGCGACGGATGGACGAGCTGCCCGGCGGGCTTATCGAGCGCGATCAGGCTCTCGTCTTCATAGAGAATATCGATCGGAAGCGTCTGGGGGAGAAATCCCTCGGGCGCTTCTTCGATTTTCACGGTAATTTCCTGCCCCGGCCGCACGCGCGCGTCGGTGTGGACAGGGACGCCGTCGAGGAAAAACGCATTCTGCCATTTGAGCCGCTTGACAAGGCCGGACGAGAGCGCCAGCTCGCCCCGCAGAAACGTCAAAAGCTTTCCCTCGCGCTCTGCTCTATGCGAAAGCACCATCGCGCCCGCCTCCTCTCAGAAATTCTCCCCTATCATACCGCAAAGAAGCCAAAGCTGCAAGCTAATTCGCACGTTCCGGCTTTCCGGCGCGGGAAGACGCGTTCTGCCCCTCCGGCGTTTTTTCCATGAGCGCCCGGTAGATCTGGCAGCAGAAGACGGAAAGCAGCGGAAACACGATCATCCCCGCCACGCCCATCACGCGGTAGCCGACATATAGCGCCGCCAGCGTCACCGCGGGCGGAAGCCCGATCTGCCCGCCAAGAAGCCGCGGCTCTAAAGCCTGCCGGGTAAGCGCCGCCGCTGCGTATAAAAGAAGAAACCCCACGCCGCACCGCGCGTTTCCCCGGACAAACTCCAAAAGACTCCATGGAAGCAGCACCGTCCCCGTCCCGAAGACCGGCAGCGCGTCAATAAACGTCGTTAGCAGCGCGAACAAAAGCGCGTAATCGACCCCCAGCAGCAAAAAGCCCGCCGTCAGGATCAGAAACGTTACGCCCATGAGCTTTCCCTGCGCCCGCAGCCACGCGCCAAGCGTGGACGACAGATGCGTCCTTGCAAACGACAGCTTTTCCTGCCAGCTCTTTGGCACATGGCGGCGGTAAGCTCTGGTCAGATCGTCGAATTCCGCCGTGAGCATAAAGCTCGACAAAAGCGCCGTCACCGCGCCGAGCACCAGATCCGGAAGCTTTCCCAGAAAGCCGGACGCGAGCGTAAAAAGCCGTTCATAGAGCTTCGCGCCAAATCCTGCGCCGCTTTCAAAAAAGCTCGTAAGTCCCGCGCGAAGGCCGGAGCCCACGCCGTCCGGAAATTTGTCCGCGATGGCGTAGAGTCTGTCCTGCAAGGCCTTTGCGGGCCCTTCCAGCCGCCCGGCCAGCTCCGGCAGCTGATGTAAAAACCCGCCGACCTCCCGGCACAAAAGCCGGCACAAAAGAAAAAGCCCCGTCCCCGCCAGCGCGTAGATCCCCAGCACGCACAAAAAAGCGGCAAGCCCCCGGGGAAGCTTCGTCCGGCGCTCCAGCATGGATACCGGCTTTCTCGCCATCGCCGCTACCGCCAGACCAATGAACAGCGGCAGCAGCAGCGGGAACAGAACCGCCGCAAACAACCACAGCCCGCCCGCCGCGCAGACGGCAATCAGGACGATCGTTCCAAGCTTTCTTGCGCGCATACGGGAGGCCTCCTTTCTTGTAATTTTTTCTGAAAATGCTCTTGCATTTTTGTGAAGTATGTTGTATAGTGGTCACATCAAACGGACATATGATTTCTTAGCAAAGACAAACGAGGTGAACAGCATGGAAAAAGCTCCAAAATACTTCATTGTGGATTCCTCCGCTCTGCCTGAAATTTTCCGCAAGGTCGCGGAGGCCAAGCGCATGCTCGAGACGGGCGAGACGGATAAGGTCAATGTCGCGACAAAGGCCGTCGGCATCAGCCGCAGCGCGTTTTATAAGTACCGCGACTGCATCTCTCCGTTCCAGAACATGATGGCGGGACGAATCATTACCTTCCAGATGGTTCTGAAGGACAAGGCGGGCGTTCTGTCCTCGATATTATCTATTTTTGCCAATTGCGGCGCAAATATACTGACGATCAACCAGTCGATCCCAACCGGCGGCAAGGCCATGGTCACGATTTCGGCCGAAACGGGCGCGCTGAACTGTCCGATCGAGGAGCTCACGCACGTGCTGGCCGAAACGCGCGGCGTGGTGCGTGCCGAGGCGGTCGCGGGTTAAAAAGGAGAAGAGAATATGAAGTCATTTGAATACTGCGTTCCGACACGGGTGGTCTTCGGAACAGACAGCCTTGAAAAGCTTCCCGCGCAGCTGGAAAAATGCGGAGCTTTACGCGTGCTGGTGGTCTACGGCGGGCAAAGCGCGAAGAAAAGCGGCCTTTTGGATAAAGTCCTTGCGATCCTAAGCGGCGCAGGCAGTTCCCATCAGGAGCTTGGCGGCGTACAGCCGAACCCGCATCTCGGCCTTGCGCGCGAGGGCGTGAAAAAGGCCATCGCCATGGACGCGCAGCTGATACTCGCCATCGGCGGCGGCAGCGTCATTGACACGGCCAAGGCCATTGCCCACGGCAAGGCAAACCCCGAGATTGACATCTGGGAGTTCTGGCTCGGCAAGAAAAAGGTTGAGAAATCAACGCCCGTTGGCGTCATCTTAACGATCCCGGCCTCCGGCAGCGAGACGAGCGACTCTGCTGTGCTGACCGACGAGACCATTTTGCAGAAGCGCGGCCTGAACACAGAGTTCAACCGCCCGGCCTTTGCCATCATGGACCCGGCGCTTGCTGCGACCCTTCCCCGGCGGCAGGTGGCCTGCGGCGTGACCGATATCATGATGCATACGCTCGAGCGCTACTTTAATCCGATTCAAGGGAACGAAACGACCATGCAGCTGGCAGAAGCCGTGCTTCGCGTCGTGATCGCAAACGGTTCCGCCGTGATCGCGGACGCGGGAAATCTGGACGCGATGAGCGAGATTATGTGGTGCGGCAGCCTGTCTCACAATGGGCTCACCGGCCTTGGCGGCGCGAAGGGCTTGTCGGTCCATCCCGTGAGCTTCGCGCTGAGCGAGAAGTACGATATTATTCACGGCGAGGCGCTTTCTGCCCTCTGGTGCAGCTGGGCGCGCTATGTCTGCAAGGCCAATGAAGACAATTATAAGCTCTTCGCCCGCTACGCGCGGAACGTCTGGGACATTGCCGAGCCCGACATGAAGAAGGCTGCGAACGCCGGAATTGACGCGTCGGAGGCGTATTTCAAAAGCCTCGGCATGCCGGTTTCGATCGGCGAGCTCTCCTGCGGCGTGCAGGATGAGGCCGGGATCGAAGACCTGGCCGCCAGAGTCAGCTACCACGGTACACGCCGCGTCGGCACGCTCGTCAGCTTAGACCATGAGGCGCTGCGCGAGATTTTCGCGATGGCGAACCATTAAAAGGAGAATCCAATGAAGCAGATTGCAATTGCCGGCCTTGGTGTGGTCGGCGGCGGTGTGGCCGATCTTCTGGTGAATCACGCCGCGGTGATAGAAAAAAACGCGGGCGAGGAGGTTCGGCTCAAGGCCGTCTTCACCCGGACGAAAAAGCCGGACAGCCCGTTTGCGTCCTATTTTGTGTCGGACTTTTCCGAGATCGAAAAGAACCCGGAGATCGATCTTGTCGTCGAGACGATCGGCGGCTGCTCGGTCGCGCTCGATGTTGTGACGCGCGCACTGAAGGCGGGCAAGCACGTCGTGACGGCAAACAAGCAGCTCGTCGCGGAGCATGGATTGGAGCTCTTTGCGCTCGCAAAGGCCAACGGCGTGAACTTCCTGTTTGAAGCGTCCGTTGCTGGCGGCATTCCGGTCCTGAACCCCATGACCCGCTGCCTCGGCGCGAATGAAATTACCGAGGTCTCCGGCATTCTGAACGGCACGACCAACTACATTCTCACGCAGATGCTGGAGAACGGCGAGAGCTATGCGGACGCGCTTTCAAACGCCCAGCGTCTGGGCTACGCGGAGGCGGACCCGACCGCGGACGTCGAGGGTATCGACGCGGCGAGAAAAAGCTGCATCCTCTCCGGTCTCGCATTCGGCAAAAACGTGAGCCCCGACGACATCCATGTCGAAGGTATCTCGAAGGTCGACGCGCTCGACGCGCAGTTTGCCGAAGCCGGCGGCATGAAAATCAAGCTCCTTGGCCGGACGCTTGTGCAGAACGGAAAACGTTTCTGCTTCGTGAGTCCGCATCTTATAAAAGCCTCCGCGCTTCTGGCGGGTGTGAACGATGTGTTCAACGCCGTGTGCGTGAGAGGCAGCGCCGTCGGCGAGGTTCTCTTCGCGGGACCCGGCGCGGGACGCTATCCCACGGCGAGCGCCGTCGTCGGCGACATCATTGATATCTTCAAAAACCCCGGCCGCGTGCAGCCTGCCGGTTGGGAGGCCTGCGCGGAAAAGCCCGCCGATTTTTCGCAGTTCCACGCGCGGTTCTACATCCGCGTTCCGGAAAGCGAAAAAGAGGCGATGGAACGGCAGCTCGGCAAGATCACGTGGCTTCCCGCGCGCGCAGGGTATCTCGCCGGCGTAACCTCGCCCATCGAGGCAGGCCGCGCAATCGGCGCAAGCCCCAGACCCGCGTCCGCATGGCCGATTTTTGAATAAGCTCCAGGAGGGAAAACATGGCACGCATTGTACAGAAATTCGGAGGAAGCTCCGTTGCCAACGCAGAGCGCATTTTCCGCGTGGCAAAAATCATCACAGACGCTTACGCCAAGGGGAACGAAATGTGCGTCGTTCTCTCGGCGCAGGGCGACACTACGGACGACTTAATCGCCAAGGCCGAGGAGATCAACCCCAACGCCTCCAAGCGCGAAATGGATATGCTGCTGGCCTGCGGCGAGCAGATGTCGATCGCGCTGATGGCAATGGCGATCGAAAAGCTCGGCTACCCGGTCGTGTCGCTTTGCGGCTGGCAGGTCGGTATGAACACCTCGTCGACGCATTCGTTTGCCCGCATCAAAAAGGTCACGTGCGAGCGCGTCAAGGAAGAGCTCGACAAAAAGCGCATCGTCCTTGTCGCAGGCTTCCAGGGCGTTGATAAATACGGCGATGTGACGACGCTTGGCCGCGGCGGCTCGGATACGACGGCGGTCGCGATGGCGGTCGCCCTGCAGGCCGATCTCTGCCAGATCTTCACGGACGTCGACGGCGTCTATACCTGCGACCCGCGCATTGTCCCGGAAGCGAAGAAGCTTCCCGAAATTACGTATAACGAAATGCTGGAGCTCGCGTCGCTCGGCGCGCAGGTGCTCAATAACCGCTCGGTCGAGCTTGCCAAAAGCTACGGTGTGCAGCTGGAGGTTCTGTCCAGCTTTTCCGGAAATCCCGGTACGATTGTCAAGGAGGTAGTCAAGAACGTGGAAAAGACTTATATTGCCGGCGTGGCGCAGGATAAGAAGATTGCCCGGATCGCGCTGGCCGCGATGCCGGACGTGCCGGGCGTGGCTTATAAAGTATTCAGCCTGCTTGCCAAGGAAAAGATCAACGTCGACATGATTCTGCAGTCCTACGGTCACGACGAGTGCAAGGACATCGTCTTCACCGTGGCAGACAAGGACGCAGCGCGCTGCGAGGAGGTTCTGAACGCGAACCGCGACAGCCTCAAGTTCGATCACATCGATATCAACACCGACGTTGCAAAGGTCTCCGTCGTGGGCGCAGGCATGCAGGGAAACCCCGGCGTTGCCGCCAAGATGTTTGAGGCGCTCTACGCGGCACACATCAACATCCACATGATCTCCACGAGCGAGATCAAGCTCTCGGTCCTCATCGACAAGGAAGACTCCGAGCGCGCCATGCGCGCGGTCCATGCGCAGTTCTTCCAGTAATTATGAGGAGCGCCAGCCGGATCGCCTGCGGGCTTCGGCTGGCGTTCCTTTTGGCGTTTTTCCTGCATATTTTTCCCTCCCGCCAATATTGTATTGGTGGGAGGGATTTTTTATGAAGGGTCGCTGGTTTCTCGCCTTTTTGCTCACGGCGCTTGCCGGAAGCGCGCTGCATTTTGCGTATGATCTGTGCCCGTCGCCACTGGTGGGGCTTTTCTGCCCGGTGTCCGAGAGCGTGTGGGAGCATCTGAAGCTGCTGTACGCGCCGTTTCTGGTCTGCGGCTTTGTGCTGAACCGGAAGGCAGCCGATACGCAGGCGGCATGGAGCGGCACACTGGCGGCGCTTCTGGCAATGCCCGCGTTTCTGCTCGGGGTCTACTATACGCTCGAGTCCGGCTTTTCCTTTACGGCAGGGTGGCTGAATATCACGCTCTATGTTCTGACGCTTGCGCTGGGCTTCCGGCTTTCGGCAAAGCTTTGCCGCACGGGGCAGCTGTCGTGGCTGTGCGGCGTGCTGGTGATTGCGGCGGGGCTTTACGGCGCGGCGCTGATTCTGTTTACGATGGCGCCCCCGGCGCTGCCGATTTTCCTGGATTGAGCGAAAAAACCTGCCGGTTTCGCAAAATTTGTATTGACATCCAGCTGTTTTGTCACTATAATAGCTGGAGAAAACAAAGAAGGAGCGGGAAGCGCCGCACTCACCTCAAGCTTTGCGAAGAGGTTGATACAGAAACTGTCCCCAGCCGGGGCTTTTTTGTGCGGGTGCTTGTCGGCATCCGCACTTTGCAT
>ENA-OUQH01002102-OUQH01002102.1-human-gut-metagenome-genome-assembly--contig:-NODE-2102-length-12649-cov-15.171113_pt1 | contig 12649 bp, 6 predicted proteins | sample MGYA00237948_ERZ548828 | MGnify/ENA primary metagenome ERZ548828 (study PRJEB26490, sample SAMN05194711) | human gut metagenome | biome: terrestrial biome; feature: human-associated habitat; material...
TCAAAAAGCGGAACAGCATCTCGTAATTCACATAGAAGCCGTGCAGCGTGTGCAGATGAATCAGATCAGGCTGAAATGCTCTGATCTCTCGGATCATCTTTCTGGTTGCCGCCCAGGAATATAACCCTGCGTGATCTGTGAACCGTGATACTGCATTGTGAAAGTAAAAGCCGAAATCTCCGGATACTTTCACTGCATCCGCATTGTTGGAGCATGATCCCGTTCCATATAAAGCCTTTACATCATTGCCATACTTTTTCAGCAGATTCATGATATCAGCGATGATTTTTCCAGTGCTTCCGGCTCCATATACCAAATTGACGAACAGCACTTTCATTCTTCTCATCTCCGATGTTATGTGATAAATGAGAACCGCCGAGGCGCCAAGGTGCGCCCCGGCGGTTCCAGTGTATTTACTCGGTTTCGCTGTCCAGAATCATCCGTCCAGCACTGTCAAAGTTGTAATATCCCTCCGGCATCAGGCCATGCGTCCAGTACACATAGTAGCTGCGGTCATGGACGACCTCGCAGGTGGAACGCACATAGTAGTAGTCGCCATCGATCTGGATCAGACCGGCATAAGCACGTTCGCCGTTCCGATAGAAGTACAGGCTTCCATCTTCCTCATAGATTCCATTCTTCAGAGGTGCGACCTCACCGGTCAGCTTGCCATCTGCGTCGAAGTGATATTTGCCCTGCGGCAGCAGATCATGTGTCCAGGAAATGTAGTAATCGCAATCGCGTACCACTTCACACTTGGAATTCACATAGTAATAGTCATCGCCAATTTTGATGAGGCCCGCATAGGTCAGTTTTCCATTGACGTAGTAATGCAGAACGCCATCTTCCTCGACGATACCATTCTTCGGAGTACCGGTCAGCTTTCCGTTTTCATCGAACGTGTAGTAACCGGCTTCCTTCAGGCCGTGCGTCCAGGTGATCCAATATACGCAATCGGTCACGACCTCGCCGTTGCTGCGGACATAATAGAAGTCACCGTCAATTTCAATCAGGCCGACATAGGTTACCTTGCCATTGACATAGTAACGAAGTACGCCGTCATCGTCCTTTACGATGCCATTCTTGTCCGTTGCGCCCTGAATGAGCTTGCCCTCTGCGTCAAAGGCATAGGTTCCTTCCTCCATCAGGCCGTTCATTCTGGAGCAGTAATAGGTCTGGCTCACGATCAGCTGGCCCTTGCTGTTGGCATAGTAGTAATCGTCACCAATCTTAATCATGCCTGCAGGGGCCTTGATGCCGTCGACATAGTAGAAGAGGTCTTCGCCATCCTTCAGGATCCCGTTCTTGCTGGTGTCCTCGTCGTGCAGAATGACACCATTTTCATCGAAGTAGTAGCCCCACTCAGGAAGCGCAAGGCCATTGGTTTTATGAAGCCAGCAATCCTTGCCGTTCAGTACAGTGCTCTTCACCGCCGCCGAGAGGGTCAGTCCGTCACGCTCCTCCAGATTCTTCTGGACTGCGAAGTAATAATAGTTGACCTCGCCGTTCTCCTTGACAACGCGCTTCAAACCGGCTTCTTCTTCGATGATGCCGCTGTTGAGCCAATAGGTGTCCGCTCCGACGCTGTAAACACCGGTAACGTCGCTCTGGAATACACCTTCCGCATCAAAGACGCAGCGTGCTTCTTCCGTTGCTCCATCGGGGACCAGCGTCGTGATTCCGGTAGCCGCGTATCCGTTTTCGGTGTCCAGATAGTAGGTATTGCCGTCAATGACTGTCCAACCAGTCTTCTGCAGTTCGCCGTCCTTGTAGTACTGCTTGCCGTTCACATCCGTAAACCAGCCGTTCCAGAACTGCCACTGTGCATACAGCGTCATATCTCCGGTCAGTTCAAGAATTGCGCCCTCATCGGCATAGGTGGCTCCGCTGCCATCTGCGGCAGTGTTCCAGCCGATGAAATTGTAGCTCTCACGGGTAAAGGCGTTGGTATTCAAGGCAGTGTCCACACCGACTTCAAAGCGCTGAGGCTCCATACTGCCTTCGCCGCCGTTGGCATTGAAGGTGATGGTGTAGAACACACGGGCAGTTGCAGAGTACTGTGCCGTATAAGTGGCATCCTCTTCAGCAACCACAACCTCCGGACTCCAGCCGGTGAAGGTGTAGCGGTATTTGTCGTCAGGAGCCTTATCCGTACTGCCCTTGAAGGAAGGCATGGTGCCCTTCAGATAATCTTCCTCAGCTACGACCTCGCCATCGATCACCCAGGTGATGTGTGCGCCAGTCTTAGGAATTTCCTTGCCTTGTTTCAGCAGTTCATTGCAGACAGAGCAGTAGGTGTCGCCGGTGTAACCGGGTGTCGTAAGCGTCGCTTCGACCGCATTGCGAATCTCCGGTTTGTGACCGGTAGCCGGGATCACTTCCTGTTTAACAATGACTTCGTTGCAAACAGAGCAATGCTTGCCTTCCGTCAGGCCAGGCTCGGTGCAGGTTGCCTTCTTGCCCGGAATGCTTTCCTCAGTGTGTCCCTTGGCAGGAATGGTGCGGCCCTCGATTTTATAGCCGCAGATCACGCAGACTGTATCACCGGTGTAGCCGTCCTCGGTACAGGTGGCATCCTTCTTGTTGATCACCTTGGTGAGAGAATGGTTGTCCTCCCACTGTGCGTAGAGGGTGGTGTTCTCCGTCAGATTAACATTCGCACCATCCGCATAGGAGTCACCAGTACCATCGGCCGCCGTATTCCAGTTCAGGAAATTGTAGCCTTCACGGGTGAAAGAGTTTGCGTTCAGTGCGGTATCCGTCTTTGCATTTACGGTCTGTGGGGGCATCGTGCCTTCGACCGGGTATTCCGCACTTCCGTTGGCTTCAAAGGTAACCGTCAGCTCCACCGGCGCTTCGCCGCCCCAAACGCCATTGACATAGTTGATAACATCGTCAGTGCTTGCGGTCGCAGTTTCAGTATAAGAGCCGTCTCTGTTATGCAGCTTGGCAGCGGTGATGGGGATGGTCACCGCCTTATTGCCATTTGCATTATACTGATAGGTTGCGGTTTCCGTACCGGGTGTGCCCTGCTGAATGTACTTGCCGGTGCCGTTGCTGGAGCAGATATCCGCACCGCCCTTGGTGGTGTAGATGGCGCCAATAGCCGTTACGCTGCCGTTTACATCAATCTTAGTGTCTTTAAGGTCTGCATTTGTGCGGTTGTACACCTTGCCCGGTGCATATGCCACGGACTTAAACTTGCAGGGGCCCCAGACAAAGTTATCGCTGTTCCACTCATCGCTGTCATAGAAATAGATGTTCTTTCCGTTTGCAACCGTCAGGCCAGCGCCCTCGGCAATATTGACCTCAACGCCCGCCAACAGAGCTGCATCCTGATTGATGGTCACATTGCCGGACTGAATATCGATGGTAATGTTGTTGGTGATAGGCAGTACGTAGCTTGCAGAGTTGACACTCATGCCTGCAAGCTTTAGCGACAACGTGTTCAATGCCGCTTTGCCGTTTACTGTGAATACAAGACGATCCGTCTTTTCATCGTAATCCTTGGTAAAGCTACCGGATTCCACTTTGAACATACCAGTGTCGCCGATGAAGTTGATTGCAGTGGTGTGGGTGCTTCTCATTGCGTAAACGCCGCTATAAACCTGTTCATTGGCGCCGGCATTCAACGTCAAGGGAACTTCGATGTTTTGTACGAAGTACTGCGAAAATGGGAACACCCCATGGCCCATGCTGGAAGATGCGCTGCCGCCGCGGAAGTCTGCAATCTGATAGAATTCGTACACCGTAGCGCCAGATTCCGCCAAAACAGAGCCGCTGCCGGAGATAAAGCCCCATGCATAGAGATTACCGCCGTTCTTGACCGTGATGGAGCTGTTGTCAGCCATTTTGATATAGCCGTAATCACCCACAGGACGTCCCTGCTGGCTGCCGGCAGCGGCAAAATATCTGCCGCCCAAGCTAATCGCGCCATTGACTGTAATGGAGCTTCCTTCGCTCATCGTCAGCGTTCGGAACGGCTTCGAAGCTGGGGCTGTGCGAATTGCCGCAGGAGCATCCGTATACAGCGTTCCCGCCTCATCAAACGGAATCAACAGTGTAATTCCAATCGGAATGGTATAGCTGCCGCCGATAGAACCATCGGTCGCCAAGGTAATCTTGGACTGACCGTTTGTCTGTGCATAGGCAACCGCTTCATTCAGGTCTGCAAACCGCTGACCGCCAGTCTCAAAAAGCGCCAGAGACTTGCTCACAAACTTCGCCGTAACGGTGCAGTCACTTTCGATATTCAGGGCGGTGGTTGCCGCAGTCGCGATGCATTTGCCTGTGGTCAGGTTATACCAGCCCAAGAACTGATAACCATCCGCCGGAGTCGCCGCCACCTGATAGGCGGTCATGGAGCTTTGCGTGTTGCTATATTCCTCGGTAATGAGTTTTTCGTCTACTGTATAAGTACCGTTTTCAGCAGGCACGAATGTCGCAGTTGCATTGACATCGCTTACCAGAACCACGTTGGTAAGGGTGATCTTCGTAGCAGCACTGGTGCTGCCAGACTTGATGTATACTTTAACTTCCTCGTCGGGTGCCAGTTCCTTGGTGAATCTGGCACCTGAAGAAACCTCTTTACCATCCACCTGAATCGCTCCACTGTTCTGCTCAATAGAGTAGTCAAAGGAAAGGGTTGCTGTTGTCGACTTCTTATTGGCAATTGTCAGCGTAGAGTCATAGTTTGTACCGTCGCATCCGCCCGTGCTGGTAGCTGCGCCGGTAATGCTCGTAGCATTGGCCGACCAGGCATCATCTGCGCCGCCCGTAAAACTCAGTCCAATGTTCTCGTCGGCTAAGCCTGTCACAGTTCCACTGGTTGCTGCAAACGCTGTCATGGTCACATTTGGAAGCAGTGCCATGACCATGCACATGCAGAGCACAAGCGAAAGAAATCGCTTCCATGTGCTTTTCATTTCTTTATTACCTTCTTTCGTTGATGATTTCTGGCGTTTATTTCTATGTAAATGCTGAGTCCCGCCGCAAATGCGATGGCTGCCCAGACATGAGAAAGGTGGAATAGCATCCCCGTAGAGGACGTCCGGAAGAATTCATCAATGAAGCGGAACGCTCCGTAGGATGCCATATATAACGGGTAAATGCTGCCGGGATTCTTGCTCTTTTTCACTCTTGGGATGAGCAGAATCAGCATCACAATGTAATAGAGAATCTCAAGTTCCCTTGTGGGAAAGTGATAATGCGTTCCTGGTATAACTAAGCCAGCGCAGCAGCCAGAGACGATGCAGTTGATTCGAGCACACATCACTGTGAAGATCATGCAAATCGTAAAAATATCAAAAACGGCTTTGATATTGCGTTTTGAAACCTTTGCGCTGATGAAATAAAGCACTGGCATAAAGAACACTCCGCCGAATAAGCTCATGTTGCCAGCATCTCCGGTTTCCAGAAATGCAAATGCTTTTACACTCAAAACACCACATACCGTATGCAGCACCGAGAATGCTATCACGGCGTACCATTTCATTTGGAGTTGCCGCCGCATCCTGTACAGCCAAAATATGTTAAAGATCGTTCCAAGCAAGAGAAGAGCACTCAGGGAATAATCTTTCGTCCATGACATGGATAATTCAGCCAGTCGTGTACCCCTCAATTTGCATCACCCCCCTTCACATCTTCTTTAGTCCTCAGGCTATATGTCGTTTTTTTACTTCTCTCAGCATTGCTGCAGCTACACCAGTGCTGGGAGAAACGGGAAAACCGCATGGGGCAGGGCGCTTGTCCCTGCCCCATGCGTGGGACAATCAATCAGAGTTTTTCAATTTCCCAAACTAATCCTTATTCGGCAGAAGTCTCCGCTGCAGCAGGAGTCTCAGTGGGCTCAGCAGCAGATACGCTGGCAGTGCCGGTCTTGGAATACTTGGTAAAGTCAATGTGCATAACCACAACAACCGTTTCCGTTGCCTGGAAGCCCATAGAACTATCCAAATCAATTGTCACAGTCACAGGAACAGCATAGTAGTAATCTTTATAAGTGCCTTCTTGAGCAACCTTAAACTGGTTGGGTTTCATCGCACCAACACTGCCTTCATCACTGCCGGTCATAGCGATCACACCAGCCATGAAGTCTTTCCATGCATTGCCCGTATTGCTGGGAGTAAAGGTCATGTCAAAGTTAGCCGTAGTTCCATTCTGGGCAGTAACCTTAGCGGTCATCTTGCTCAGAACCTTGTTTACAACATTAGCGTTGCTGTTAACCGTATTCAATACGGAATTCACATCACTGGCATTACTACCCAACACGCCGTCCAAGGAATCGATGCTATTCATGATACCCAGCAAGGCGCTAACGGTGACACCGTCGCCATCAAATGCTTTCTGAGCGTCTTCACCGCTTCCAATCTTATCCACGCCTGCCTGCATCAGTTTGCCCGGCATTTCCATCGTGACCACAATGGCCTTGCTCTCATTAACGGTAATACCATAACGGCTGTTGATGGCGTCGCTATCCAGCATCTCCATCTGCAGGTGGTCAGCCAGCGTTCCGGCAAGACTCTTCACCTTAGCAACATCCTCGCCCTCGAGCTGAACAGCAATCGTGAATGCATAGGTATTGTCGCCGGTCACTTTGGCGTTGACAGTCTTATAGGTATAAACACCGTTTTCTTCTGTCATGTGATTGAGCGTATAAAAGAAACCGTCAGCCACAGAGAACAGGGCGTTCTTCAGTGCGGTGTTCTGGAAAGTACCCTTGTTGTAAACATCCTGACCATCCGCAGTCAGCACATAGCGGCCAAAGTTTTCATCCAAAGCGTTCTTCAGGTTGGTAGCAAGACCGGTGAGGAAATCATCACCAAAAGCTGCCGCGCCGGACTGAATTGCATCCACATTCAGTTTCAGCGTGTATGCAGTACCCTCCCGTTTCGCGGTAACCAGCACTGCGCCGTCATTTCCCTTGATTCCTGCTAGCTTTGCATCCAAAGCATCCCAAGCCTTTTCGGTTGCCTTGACTTCCGGCTGCTTATCGCCACAATTGCTGCACACGCCATTATTATAATTATGGCCCTTGGCGGGGATGTCTTCAGTGTAAGTCGCGCCGCAGGAGCAGGTGTAGGTCTTGACTCCAGCCTCTGTACAGGTCGCTTCCTTCGTCACGACGCCTGCATCCCAGGTGTGGGTGTGCTGCGCCGGAGGCGTATAGCTGCCACCACCACCGCCGGAACTGGTGGTACCCTTATTCACGGTAGTGGAAGTTCCGGGCTTGACAGTGGTTTCCTTACCCTTGGCGTCAGTCACAGTGATCTCGCTTCTGCCCGTGTTTTTGACTTCGGTGTTCTTAGTCTCAACGGTCACGTCGGTGTCAGACGCAACACTTTTCACCGTGCCGGAGCCGGTAACGGCAGCGCCCGGTGCACTGTTGGCAACATTGTCGATGGTCGTTCCGCTGCCTGCGGCAACAACTGCGCCGGAAGCGCTCTCCGTCAGAGCGATATTTTTAATGTGCGAACCGTTTTTCGTCTCGACCTTGCTGCCCACGCCGCTGATCGTCACGTCATCTGCCGTGGCGTTGTCCAGAATGACGGTGGAGTGATTGCCGGTGATCGCAATGCTGCCGATGTTTTTGCTGCCGCTGACGATCACGACGATATTGTCGGTGGGGATAAGCAGGCGGCCGATGGTTCCGCTGACGGTCACGTCATCGGCTACCACAAGAACCAGTCCGCCGCTGGCGCTGACTGCCGCACCGGCCTTGTCCGCATAGGTCTGGATGGCACGGTCAAGAATGGTAACGGTAGCGGCACGGGTGATGTTGTCCTGCGGCGCAAGACGGTCGGCGGTCACGCCGCCAACGATACCGGCCTCAATGAGTGCGGCAAGATAGCCCTGCGCATAGGGGGAGACCTGCGCGACGTCGGTATACTTGGAGAGGTCAGGGCGGCTCAGCGGCTCGATCCCAAGCGCTCTGGCCAGCATGACCATGGCCCGTTCACGGGTAATGGACGCATTCGGCGTCACGGTGCCATCGCCGTTTCCTTTCAGAATGCCAGCGGCGGCGCAGCGGTTGATGGCGTCATAATACCAGGCGTCCGCCGGGTTATCAATGAAGCCTGCGTCCTTTGCAGCGGGCAGCTTCAGGAGTCTTGCCAGAATGGTGGCGAGCTGTGCACAGGTAAGCTGACTGTCCGGGTCAAACTTGCCGTTGCTGCCCTGGATAATGCCGTAGCCGCTCCAGCGTTCGATGGAGGCCTCGGCCCAGTGTCCCGCGGTGTCGCCGTAGGTAGGCTCCGCCGCGCTTGCGCCTACCGTGAACAGACTGACTGCCATGGCAAACGCAAGAATGAGAGATAATGCTTTGCGTTTCATTTTGATCCTCCTGTGAGAGATTTATATATTCTGCAGCTCCCTGCAGGTGGGCACTTATTTCACCGGCTCTGCCGGAGATTCACTTAGAATCGCTGTGCATTGGCTCAATGGTCTGCCCGCGCAGATTGGACAGCCGCAGCGCTGCTTTCCCGTGCGGCTGTTGACGACCGCCCGCCACGCATGACCCTTATCGCAGAGCCACCAGACCTTGCGGCGGCTGCCGGGCGTCACCTGCTGCGGTGTAAGGCTGCCGTTGCGCGTCGGGTGCCATTGCGAGGCAACGACCGGCTCTATCGTCGCGAGGTCGTTGAAGCCGGGCAGAATCTTGTGGTTGGAGCAATACGGACAATCGCTTCCACTCCGCACGCGGTGAGCTATAACAGCCAGATAGGAATGTCCCTTTTCGCAGCGCCACCACACGCGGCGGTTGGAGCCGGCAGTCACCAGCTCCGGCGTCAAAGTGCCGTTTTTCGCAGCGTCCCATTGCGCGGCAAGCTGCGGATATTGGGAAGCAAAGTCATTTTCGCCCTGTATGACCTTTTACCCTGCGCAGAATGGGGAGCCTGTTCCACCACCCGCGCGGGATGAGATGGCGGCACGGTAGCTGTGCCCCTTGGGACAGCGCCACCAGGCATTTCTCACCGTTCCCGGGGCGACCAGCGTCGGCAATAGAGGAGCGTTCTTCTCGGTATCCCATTCGGCAACAAGTGCGGGATACCTTGCCGCGAGGGAGTTTTCGTCCGGCAGAACAACACGTCCCGCGCAGACGGGACAGCCGGTGTCCAGCACACGGCTCTTGACCTCGGAGCAGTAGGAATGCCCTGCAGGACACCGCCACCAGACCTTTTTGTGGCTGCCTACGGTCAGATCGGCAAATTTCAGCGGGGCGTTTTTCTCCGCATCCCATTCAGCCTCAAGGGCAGGAACCTGTATCGCCAGCGAGTTCTCAGGCGTTTCTTTGCGTCCGGTACAGTACGGACAGCCACTGCCCGCCGAACGGGAGTAGACCTTCGCCTGCCAACTGTGACCCTTGGAGCACTGCCACCATACCTTTTGATGACTTCCGAAGGAAACGTTTCCAGTCGTAAGCGGCGCGTTGCGAACCTCGTCCCACTGCGCCAGCAGAGCCCTATGGCCCTGCTTTACGCAAAAGTCGTAGAACGATGTTCGCATCCATGCTCACCCCTTGCTTCCGATCCGCCAGCCCGTCCTTTCGGCGCTCAAACCGGCAATCTCCCTTATAGCCGGACAGTGGTCAATAATGTAGGCTTTGTTGACCATTACCCAATAAACGATTCTTTTAGGACCTTATAGTATCACGTTTTGTCCAAAATATCAATAGCAAGGTGCCCAAAAAGGTCTACTTTTTTATCCGACAATTCTCGCGTTTAACGACTTTTTAACATATATTGCCGCGCACCCAGTACAAAAATGTGCTGTGTGCAATGTGCAGTTCTTTGCCCGCTGCCCGCGCCGACAGCTCACCGCGCTCCCAACGCGCCTTGACCTCCTGAAATCCAGCGGGCAGTTCCTTATAGGGACGTCCGAACTTTACGCCCCGCGCCTTTGCCGCAGCGATGCCCTCCGCCTGCCGCTGATGGATGAATTCACGCTCCGTCTGCGCCACATAGCTCAGAAGCTGGAGCACGATATCCGCGATCAGCGTACCGGTCAGGTCGCGGCTCCGGCGCGTGTCGAGCAGCGGCATATCCAGCACGACGATGGCCGCTCCTTTCTTTTTGGTAATAACGCGCCATTGCTCCAGGATCTCTTCATAATTTCGCCCGAGACGGTCGATGCTCTTGATGACAAGGGTGTCGCCGTCTTTCAATTTTCGCAGCAGCCTCCTGTAGCCGCGTCGGTCAAAATCCTTGCCGGACTGCTTATCCAGAATGATCTGGCCGTCGTTCCGCCCAAACTCCCGCAGGGCGATGAGCTGGCGCTCCTCATTTTGTTCTCTTGTGGAAATTCTCGCGTAGCCGTATTCCATGCACAGACCTCCCTATATGTAATGCCGCGAGGAGTATTAAGAACCCTCCCCGCGACAAGTATGACATATTTGTTCCCGCTTTAGCAGGTACGGGTTATTTACCGTTTACGATAGTATGGAAACATGCGGAATATAAAATCAGGACAGCGCAGCGTCATGGCAAAAAGCCTATCCGCTGCGCTGTCCGATGTTCGCTTATGTGGTCATGTCAGCGGCTTTGCTGTTCAGCTGGGTCACTTCTTGCAACGCCAGAGGAGGGTTACGATCTGCGCTCTGGTGCAATCTGCGTTGGGGCTGAACGTCGTCTCGCCGGTGCCCTTGGCGCTGTCCACGTCCTTAAGGCCGGAGACGTCCACGGTGACGATGTCGCCGCCCGAAGTGACCTGATCGAGCTGCTTGTCGGTGACCTCCACGGCTGCGGTGCTGCCAAAAACGATCGCATCCACCTTCACGGTCTCCTGCTCAGAGGAAACGGGGACCGTGATGGAGGGAGCCGTCACACCGCTGCCGCCACCGCTGGACTTGTGATACAGCTCAACCTCGCCGGTCAGTGTCGTGTAGTTGGTGTCAGTAGGCGTGAGGCGCCACTTGTAGGCCGTGTTGTCCTCGACCGTGGTATTGCCGGATAGGACATTTTCCTTGTCATCCACCCATTCCAGCTTGCCGTCATTGGGGTTCGGCGTGCTGCCCTCGATGGTCAGCGCCGCGTCCTTCAGTGTCTTACCGCTTATGGTGATTCTGGTGTAGTTCGGCGCGCCGGTGGGCGTGGCCGGTTTGATCATGAGCACGAAGGGAGCACTAGTGACGTCGTTGTAGTCGTTGTCGCCCGCCTTGGTTGCGATGACGCTCACGGAGCCGACCTTGACTGGAGTCAGAACGCCGGTGTTGGGATCGATGGTCGCCTCGCCTGTGCTGTTAGCAGTGTCAATGCGGTAGGATACAGCGCCTGTGCCGTCCACCCATGCGAACGTACCGTTAACCATCTTGTCGCCGTCCTTCACCTTGCCCGCGATCTTGCTGTCATTCAGTGTCTGACCATGGGTGATGTCCGTTGCCGTCACTGCGCCGTCCGCCTGCGGAGTGATCTTGTTTTCCGCGCTGACGTTGATGGTCAGAGTGATATCCTGATAGTTGCTCGTGGAGATTGTAACAGTGATCGTGCCGAGTCGTCCTTCGTCTGTGCCGCTTCTGTTTGCTTCCAGCGTCAGTTCACCGGTCTTGCCGTTTACAAGGGTAATAAAGGAGCCAGTGCCCAGATCGGTAACAACCTTCTTGTCATAGGTGATTGAGCCATAGTCACAGGGAGCAGTCAGCTTCGGCAGCAGCGTTGAGAGAGCAAGAGAATAGGTCTTGTGCAGGCCGTTGGTATTCTATTATAAAGCAATAGTGCAGACAAAATGCGATGCGCCTGACCATCACGGAGTCAGAAACAGTTGACGGAATAAGATCCGCTCATTAAACTATAAGAGAAGATATGAATTTGGACCGGAGGTCTCAGCATGAAAAACGGATCCCAATACGGACTGTTGCTCTTACAGCGGTATTTATATAAACGTACAGATGATAAACATCCTGCCTCCGTGTCAGATATCCTTGCATTCTGGCAGGAGCATGGCATCCAGGCAGGACGCAAGAGCGTGTATTCCGCCATTGAGGTCTTGCAAAGCAGCGGTATGGACATCGTCTGTGTCAAAAGTACCCAGAATCGATATTTTGTCGGAGCAAGGCTATTCGAACTGCCGGAACTAAAGCTGTTGGTGGACGCGGTGGAATCCTCGCGCTTCATCACGGCAAAAAAGAGCGAGCAGCTCATTGAGAAGCTGGGAAAGCTCACCAGCGAGTCATACGCGTATCAGCTGGACCGGCATATCTATATGGATGGGACGGTCAAACCGGAGAATGAGTGCATCTATTACAGCGTAGATAAGATCCATAGCGCTATTCAGGAGAAGTGCCAGATCACGTTTCAGTATTTTGAGTACACACCGAAGAAGGAAAAGGTGCTCAAGCACGACGGCTACCGCTATCAGTTCAGCCCGTATGTCCTGATCTGGAACAAGGATTATTACTACGCTGTTGGCTGGTCAAATAAACACGGAAAGCTGGCGCAGTTCCGGGTAGACCGGATGACCGCCGTGGAGTTGTTGAATCAGACGGCTATTCTTGCGCCAGACTTTGATCCTGCTGAGTATGTGCAAAAGGTCTTTGGAATGTATCCGGATGCCCTTTGCACGGTGGAACTGCTGTGCGATAATGAGATCATGCGCAGCGTCATCGACCGCTTCGGTGAAAATGTGCAGACGGAAACTGTAGATGAACAGCATTTCC
>ENA-OUQH01002103-OUQH01002103.1-human-gut-metagenome-genome-assembly--contig:-NODE-2103-length-12647-cov-2.706163_pt1 | contig 12647 bp, 8 predicted proteins | sample MGYA00237948_ERZ548828 | MGnify/ENA primary metagenome ERZ548828 (study PRJEB26490, sample SAMN05194711) | human gut metagenome | biome: terrestrial biome; feature: human-associated habitat; material...
CGTGCTCATCCGCCGCCTGGACCGCCAGAACCTGTTCAACCTGCTGCAGGAGGAAATTATTCCGCCGGAAACAGCCGAAGCGCAAAAGCAGCCGCTGTTGAACCGGCTGCTGAACAAAGGAGGTGCTGGCAAGCATGCAAAAACAAACGCAGCCCGCTGAACCGGTGCGCAAAGCGAATGGTTCCATTTGGGATAACCGCTTTTTCCTGGGAATTGTTTCCGTGCTGGCCGCAGTGCTGGTCTGGATGGTGGTTTCTACCTTTCTGGATCCGCAGGGTTCCTTTGTCATCAAAGATGTCAGCGTGAATTATGGCTACCAATCTACCATTTATACCTCCAAAGGGCTGGATATTGTGGACCAGCAGGCAGTGGATAACGTGCAGGTGCAGGCGGACGGCAACGGTACTTTGATCGGCAAGTTGTCCAGCTCCGATATTATGGTTTACCCGGTCTATAACGGCGTGCAGGGGGCGGGCAAAACCACCCTGCGGCTGGAGGCCCGCATCACCAACACCGATTATACCAACGTGGGCATCAAGCTGACGGTGCTCAGCCCGCAGACGGTGGATGTTGTGTTTGATACCGTCGGCGAAAAAACACTGCCCGTTACCACCGATACCAGCGGCATTACCATTGCCGACGGCTTTACCCTAAACCGCATTACCACCACCCCCACCGAAGTGACTCTGACCGGCCCGACCAGTGAGCTGGATAAAATCAGCGAGGTGGTGGCCCCTGTTTCGCACGAAGGCTCGCTTTCGGATTCCGTGTCGGCAACAGCATCGCTGGAACTGCGGGATGAAAACGGCGATATTGTAACGCCGGAATACACCACGCTGGACAGCAACACGGCGGATATCAACCTGACAGTCTATCAGGTGCGGGAACTGCCGCTTTCCATCGTGTTTATCAACGCGCCGTCCGGGTTTGATACTTCCTATCTGAAGTATTCGCTCAGCATTCCTACCCTGAATGTGGCGGGCCCGGCCAAGACGGTCGGCGCTCTGACCGAACTGAGCGTTGCGGCTTTTGATCTTGGCCGTGAGTTTGCGTTTGACCGCGACTACCAGAAAAACATTGAACTGCCTGCCGGTGTGGTTTCGCTGGATGGCGTATCCGCTGTAACGATCCGGTTTGATACCACCGATATGACCTCCCGTACCTTTACCGTAACCAACATCCGCACCGTCAATGTGCCCAGTACGATTGACCTGGAAGTGCTGACGGCGCAGATCCATCAGGTTACGCTGTACGGCCCCAAGAGCGAGATGGAAGAACTTTCGGCAGACAGCATTCTGGCCCAGGTGGACTGCCAGAATCTGGCGGTATCCGTTGGCCAGCAAACCGTGGCGGCCAGCATTCAGGTGCCGTCGTCCAGCCACATTTTTGCAGTCGGCAACTATACGGTGCAGTGCCAGGCAAGCTCACAATAACCGGGCATCCATCAGCCGGAGTTCCGGCCTGTTCGATGCCCGCCAACCAAAGGAAAACATCAGCCCATGATTCTTGTACGCAATATCCGCCTGCCGCTTTCCTGCCCGGACCCGGAGCAGGAAGCTGTCCGGCAGGCTTACCGCACGCTGCGCCTGCGGGGCAACGCTCCGGCGCAGGCTGGCGTGGCAAAACTTTCGGTGGATGCCCGGCACGGCACGCCTGTGCTGGTGTATACCATCGCCATCACGCTCCATGACGAGGGTGAGGAATCGGCTTTGGCCGGGGCCTCGCCCTGTGTCTGTTTCACCCGCAAACCGGATTTTACCTTCCCGGTTGGTCAAACACCATTGAAACACCGCCCTGTGGTGGTCGGCCTTGGCCCGGCGGGGCTGTTTGCGGCCCTGCTGCTGGCCCGCAACGGTTACCACCCCATTGTGCTGGAGCGCGGTCCGGCCCTGGCAGACCGTGTGGCCGCTGTGCAAAAGTTTGAGCAGACCGGCGCGCTGGACCCCAACGCCAATATCCAGTTTGGCGAGGGCGGCGCAGGAACATTCTCGGACGGCAAGCTGACCACCCGCGTGGGGGATCCCCTGTGCGGCTTTGTGACGGACGCCTTTTTGAAGCACGGCGCCCCGGCGGATATCGCCTGGCGGCAAAAGCCCCATGTGGGCACTGACCTGCTGCGCGGCGTTATCACCAGCATCCGCACTGAGATCGAAAACCTTGGCGGGGAAGTACACTTTAACACGGCGCTGACCGGCCTGCAGACCAGCGGCGGCGCGCTGTGCGGCATTACTACCACGGCGGGCAGCATCCTCTGCGACCAGCTGATCCTGGCGGTGGGCCACAGCGCGCGGGATACCTTTGCCGTGCTGCATACCATGGGCCTGCCGCTGGAATGCAAACCGTTTTCGGTGGGATTCCGCGCGGAACATCTGCAAACAGAAATTGAAAAGAGCCTTTACCACGGTGCTGCCGGGAACCCGGCCCTGCCGCGGGGCGAATATCAGCTTAGCCAGCATGTGGGCCAGCGGTGCGTGTACACCTTCTGCATGTGCCCCGGCGGTCAGGTGTGCGCCGCCGCCAGCGAGGATGGCGGCGTGGTGACCAACGGAATGAGCTACCATGCCCGCGATGGCCGCAACGCCAATGCCGCCGTGGTGGTCAGCGTGGATGGCCGCGATTTTGATAACGACCCGGTCAAGGCGGTCGCATTTCAGCGCCAGTTGGAACAGGCCGCTTACCGTGCGGGCGGCGGGGGATACCTTGCCCCGGCAGAAACGGTAGGCAGCTTTCTGGCAGGCCGCGGCAAACTGGAGCTGGGGGCGGTGCAGCCTACTTACCCCCGCGGCGTGACCCCCTGCGACCTTGGCAGCCTGCTGCCGGGGGAACTGGCCGCCGACCTGCGGGATGGCATTACCGCCTTTGGCCGCAAGCTGCGGGCTTACCAGGCACCGGATGCCGTGCTGACGGGGCTGGAAACCCGGACTTCCAGCCCGGTGCGCCTTCTGCGCGGGGATAACTTCCAGTGCACCGGCCTCACGGGACTTTACCCCTGCGGCGAGGGTGCCGGTTACGCAGGCGGCATTATGACCGCCGCCGTGGACGGTGTGCGCTGCGCCGCTGCCCTGATGCAGCAGTACGCCCCGGATAAAGCCTGAACTGCAAAGCCTGGCAAGATGTTGAAATAACGAAACGTGTGAAGAAACGTAAAGAGTGAGAAGAGAAAGAGGAAACGCTATGCCCAACAATCACCCGTATGATAAAAAAGGTGACCGCCGCCAGCAGAATCTGAATGACTTGGTGGATGGTGCCGTCAACTTTGGGCTGGACATCAGTTCCACGGTGCTTTCCGGTATTGCCGGCGCACTGGACAGTGTGGGGGATTCCCTGAACCGGGCCGCGCAAAGGCCGGAACAGAACAGCTTTATTGCCTACCGCCGTAAGCTGGATAACAGCCTGGCCGGGCATTACGGCGGCTGGATGACCATGGGCGTGCTGGGCTGGGTGTTCGGCGGCTGCTTTGCCATTGCTGCGCTGGTTATGGCCGCCCTTGCCGGTGTGGCACCCAATGATGCAAGCTTGTGGAGCGCAATGCCGGTGTTCAATATTCTGGCTCCGACGTTTACCGCCTGCACGCTGGGATTTTTTGTCATGGGGTACGCAGGCTGCCACGCAGCAAACTATTTTGGCCGTCTGCGCCGCTACCTGCGCGGCATGCACGGCTTTACGGCGGAGCTGCCGGAGCTGACCCGCAGCAGCGTGGTGCGCGCCGATAAGGTGCGCAAAGACCTGCGGAATGCTTTGGCCAAAGGCCATTACCCCAACGCCTGCATGAATGAGGCAGAAACAACGCTGTACCTGGACGAAACGATGTACCACCCTGCGCCCGCCGCGGCACCGGTGCAGCCCAAAGCGGCTCAGCCCGCGCTGACCGATGAAGAGCTGTTCCGCCGCGATGGGTCAGACTTTTTGAACTACCTCAAAACCTGCCAGGGCCGCCTGGGGGACCAGGCAGATGAAGAGCTGGTGCAGATGCGCAAAACCTGCGCGGCGATAATGGGGTTTGTGCATAACCACCCGGAACAGCTGCCGCGGGTGCGCCGCTACCGCGAATATTATATGTCCACTACCCGCAAGCTGCTGAATACCGCGCTGGGGTTGGGCGAAAGCGCTACCCAGAACGCGCAGGAAATCCGGCGCGATATCGTGGGTATCCTGCACACCCTGAATACGGCATATGAAAAGCTGTACGATACCCTTTTGCAGGATGTTAGCATGGATGTTTCCACCGAAATCGATACGCTGGAAGCCATGCTGAACCAGGACGGCCTGACCCATGACTTTGCAGCAGATTTTGGTGCAAAATAAAACCGGTGAAAGTAGATAAAGGAACAGGAGCAAGACAATTATGAACTATCGTGCCTGGCAGCTGAAAAACGCCGATACCGCAGGGGAAAGTGCGCTCCTGGCCGCCGGTTATGGCCCGCTGCTGGCCAGGGTGCTGGCCTGCCGCGGTATTGCCCAGCCGCAGGCTGCCGCCGCATTGCTGGAAGAGGAACCGCCGCTGAGCGACCCGTTCCTGCTGAAAGATATGGACAAAGCCGTTGCCCGCATCCAGCGGGCTATTGAAAACGGTGAAACCATTGTGATCTTTGGCGATTATGATGTGGACGGCGTTTCCGCTACGGCCATCCTGTATGAATGCCTGACCAACCTTGGCGCGCAGGTGCGCTGCAAACTGCCCACCCGCGAGGGCGGCGGCTACGGCCTGAACCGTGAAACCCTGCAAAAGCTGGCAGATAAAGGCTATAAGCTGATTGTGACAGTGGATAACGGCATTTCCGCCATTGAGGAAGCTGACCTGGCCGCAGAGTTGGGCATTGAGCTGGTGATTACCGACCACCACCTGCCCGCCCAGCAGCTGCCCAAAGCCGTTGCCGTTGTGGACCCCAAGCGGGAGGACGACACAAGCCCCTTCAAGGATCTGTGCGGTGCCGGTGTGGCGTTCAAGCTGTGCGCTGCGCTGGAAGGCTGTGAGGACCCCGCTGAACTGCTGGAACCCTTTGGCGAACTTGCCGCCCTTGGCACCATTGCGGACGTAATGCCGCTGGTGGGGGAGAACCGCACCATTGTAAAAGAGGGCCTTGCCACCTTGCAGGATACCCTGCGCCCCGGTTTGCAGGCCCTGCTGGAAAACGCAGGCTATGCAGGCCGCCCTGTCACGGCGGAAACCGTCAGCTATGGGCTGGCACCCCGCCTGAACGCCGCGGGCCGCATGGATACCGCCGCTGTTGCCCTGAAGCTGCTGCTGTGCGAAAACGAGGAGCAGGCCGCAGGCATTGCGGCGCGCCTTTCGGAGATTAACACCAGCCGTCAGCAGGCGGAACAGCAGATCGCTGCCGCTGCACTGGAAAAACTGAGCGCAGACCCTGCCCGTGTTCTGGACCGTGTAATCGTGGTATCAGGCGAAGGCTGGCACCCCGGTGTAATCGGCATTGTGGCAACCCGCCTGATGGAAAAATACGGCCGCCCCTCCATTGTTATTTCGACTGAAAACGGCGAGGGCCGCGGCAGTGGGCGCGCCCCCACCAGCTTTAACCTGCACGCCGCTTTGTGCGCTTGCGCACCGCTGCTGCTGCGCTTTGGCGGGCATTCCGCTGCGGCGGGCCTGACCATTGAAGAAGAAAAGATCGGCGCGTTCCGCAAAGCCATCAACGATTGGGCCGCTAAAGAATACCCGGTGCCCAAGCCGCTGCCGCTCAAGTTGGATGCCGTGGCCGATATTGCGGAATTGACGGTGCCTACCGTACAGGAACTCAGCCGCCTGGCTCCCTTTGGCAGCGGCAACCCGGTTCCGGTGTTCCTGCTGCAAAACGCCGCGGTGGATGGCATCTGGCCCCTGGGCAGTGAGGGGCGGCATTGCCGCATTCGCCTGCGCCAGGGCGGGGCAGCCTGCTTTGTCTCACTGTTCGGCACCGCCCCGGACGACCTGCCCTACCGCATGGGTACAGCTGTGGATGCCGCGGTGGAAGTCAGCATCTTCCAGGGGCGCGGCGGGCCGATGGTGTCCTGCCACTGTTGTGCCATGCGCCCGGCCGGTTTGGGCAATGCCCCGGCGGAGCAGGCCGCACGGTTTGATGCTTTCCTGAGCGGAACGGCCCTGCCAGATGACGAGCGGTTGGCCTGCCTGCCCACCCGTGCCGATACCGCTGCCGTGTATCGCATGGTGCGCACCGGCAATGTGTTTGCGGATGATCTGCAGCCGCTGTTTGCAACCGCAGGGCCGGAAAACACCGGCAAGACCCTGGCCAGCCTGACGGCGCTGGAACAGCTTGGTTTGATCGAGCGCCGCGGCAGCCGCTACCAGCCGGTGGAAGTGACCGGCAAAAAAGACCTCTCCTCCGCGCCGGTCCTGCGCAGACTGGCGGAAGGGGAAGGATAAGGCAAAATGAGAAATGCCCCCGCAGCAGGAGGGAACTGCCGCAGAAACGGGACTTTTTTATGATTGTGCGATACTTGAAATGGGGATGATAGAATGCCAGAAGAAGTCAAAAAGAGCGCTGCAGAACAGGCAGCTCAGGCGCAAAAGCAGCCGGTGCCCATGCCCACTACTTATGAAGCACTGCGCCATGATCTGATCGCCAGCGGCCGTGCCTATGATTTTGACATGATTGACCGTGCTTATCAGCTGGCCAGCGCGGCGCATGCCACCCAGTTCCGCCGCAGCGGCGAACCGTATATCTGCCACCCAATCAGCGTGGCACAGCTGCTGGTGGAACTTGGCATGGATAGCGAAAGCGTTGCCGCAGCCCTGATGCACGATGTGGCCGAGGATACCCCCGTGACCATTGACGAGATCCGCCAGAAGTTTGGCAGCGAGGTTGCCCTGCTGGTGGATGGTGTTACCAAGCTGACCCAGATCAAGTTCTCGAATGTCGAGGACCGCAAAGCGGAAAACCTGCGCAAAATGCTGCTTGCCATGAGCCAGGATGTCCGCGTGATGATCATAAAGCTGTGTGACCGCCTGCACAATATGCGTACCGGCGATGCCTGGCCGGAGCAGAAACGCCGCGATAAAGCCCTGGAAACCATGGAGGTTTATGCCCCCATTGCCCACCGCCTTGGCATTTCCAACATCAAGGAGGAGCTGGAGGACCGCAGCCTGCAATACCTGGATCCTGTGGGCTATAACATGATCCGCTCCCTGCTGAACAAGCATGGGGATGAATTCCTCAACGATATCTGCGCCACCATCCAGGAACACCTGGAACAGAACGGCATCCACGGAGCAACCATCCGCCACCGTGTCAAGAGCATCTACGGCATTTACCGCAAGATGTATATGCAGAACAAGGACTTTGAGGAGATTTATGATATTTATGCTGTCCGCATCATTATTGATACGGTGGCGGAATGTTATACCGCGCTGGGCCTGATCCATGATATGTACCACCCGCTGCCCAACCGCTTCAAGGATTATATCTCTACCCCCAAACCCAACGGCTACCAGAGCCTGCACACCACCGTGATTGGCCGCGAAGCCATCCCCTTTGAGGTGCAGATCCGTACCCGCGAGATGGACCGCAACGCGGAATACGGCATTGCTGCCCACTGGAAGTATAAGGCCGGCATTACCGCCGCCAGCAGTGATAGGCTGGACGAACGCCTGGCCTGGGTGCGCCAGCTGTTGGAAAGCCAGCGTTCCAGCATTGATGCCACCGACCTGCTCAGCGATATCAAGTCTGACCTGCTGCCGGAAGAAGTGTTTGCCTTTACCCCACGCGGCGATGTGATCAACCTGCCGGCCGGCGCAACCGTCATCGACTTTGCTTACGCCATCCATTCCGCCGTGGGAAACCGGATGATCGGCGCCAAGGTAAACAACCGCATTGTGCCCATTGACCATCAGGTCGTTACCGGCGAAATCATTGAAATCATCACCGGCCCGGAAAACCGTGGCCCCTCCCGCGACTGGCTGAACATTGTAAAAACCAGCGAAGCAAAGAACAAGATCCGCAACTGGTTCAAGAAAGAGCGCCGGGACGAAAACATTGCCGAGGGCAAGGATGCCTTTGAAAAAGAGCTGCGCCGCAACCTGATGGTGATCCCGCCGGAGCAGTATGACGAGTTCATGTCCAACCTGGCGCGCCGCAACCACTGTAACTCGGTGGATGAAATGTATGCGGCCATCGGCTATGGCGGTTTGCAGCTGGCGCGCATCCTGCCCAAGCTGAAGGAAGAGTACACCCGCCTGAAAGCAACGGAACCCAAGCCGCTGCCCACGGTGGATATCAAGCGTGTTCATTCTTCGGACGGCGTTGTGGTGGAAGGCATTGACAACTGCCCCATCAAGTTTGCCAAGTGTTGTTCGCCGCTGCCGGGGGATGACATCATCGGTTTTGTCACCCGTGGGTTTGGCGTGTCCATCCACAAGCGGGACTGCGCCAATGTGCAGCAGAGTATGAAGGACCCGGAGAATGCCGCCCGCTGGGTGAACGCCTATTGGGCGGATGATGCCAAAGAGGACTACAAGGCAACGCTGGAGCTGGACTGCATGGACCGCGCCAACCTGCTTTCGGACGTTGCGCTGGCGCTGGGCGATATGCGTGTGCCGATCTATTCACTTTCCGCCCGCGCGGCGGATCAGGGCCGCGCACGCATGTCCCTGACGGTGGGCATTATGAACACCGTGCACCTGAACAATGTTGTGGCACGCCTGAAAAAAGTCAAAGACGTTCTGACAGTTACCCGCAACTAAAACTTTTATACGGGGGACTTTTTGATCCTTTTTTGCAAAAAAAGGAACCGAAAAAACTCTAATATATCAGACATAAAAAATAAGAAATAAAATAGAAAGTGTGCAGAAACCCCGTGGGAACGCATATTGCGCGCCCGCTGCCTGGGGTTAAATCAAAATTGACCTATCACTGCACAACCCATAAAACACATGAATCAAAACACAAAACGGCGGTGGCTGGCGGCGCTTTTGGGCGCGGCGGCGGGCATGGTGGTATTTTTCCTGCTGTATGGCACATCCACCCTGCACCCAACCTATGATGCCTGGATCTTGAACGGCTATGATGAGTGGGACATTCAGCAGCATTATGCGGGCTGGGTGTTGTTCCGCAACTCTCATTGGGCGTTCCCGCTGGGCCTGGCGGATACCATTGCCGCCCCGGATGGCACCGTCATTTCGTTTACCGACAGCATCCCCTGGGTCAGCATCTTCTTCAAGGCGCTGCGCGGGGTGCTGCCCTCCACCTTCCAGTGGTTTGGGTGGTACACGCTGTTCTGCTTTGCCATGCAGGGGGCAGCCGGTGCGCTTCTGTGCGCCCGCGGGCAGGCAAAAACTGGCGCGGGAGCGCTGGTGTTTTCCGCACTGGGCGGTCTGCTGTTTGTTATGCTGCCTACCTTGTGGGAGCGCGCGTTCCGCCATACCGCGCTGGCCAGCCAGTGGCTGTTTTTGCTGGCGCTGTATGCCTTTCTGGAATACCGTCAAAACCTGCACAGCGGCACGGCCAAATTCCCCTGGGCCATGCCGGTGCTGGCCTTTTTGGCGGTGGGCATCCACCCGTACTTTCTGCCGCTGGTCATGATGTGCGCCCTGCTGGCCGCTGTGGAACTGGGCCGCCAGAAAAAAGCCTGGGGCCGCGCGGCGCTGCAGTTTGCGGCAAGTTTGGCAGCGGCTGTGGTGGGCGGCGTTTTGTGCGGGGCCATCGGCTCCGGCACCGGGGCATCTCGCTCCGGCTATGGCGATTATTCCATGAACCTGAACGCCCTCATTAACCCAACCTCCCGCGGGGGCTACACTTGGTCCCGGCTGTACCAGGTAATGCCGCAGCAGCCCGGCCAGTATGATGGCTTCAATTACCTGGGGCTTGGTGTGCTGGCGCTGATCACGGCGGCGCTGCTGTTCAGCCTGCGCCGGGCGGTGCGCTGCCCCCAGAACACCAAAACCTGGTGGCACCGCAACGGGCCGGTGTTTGCGGCCTGCGTGTTTTTAACGCTGTTTGCCGTCAGCAACAAAATTTACTGGGGCAACACCGGCATTGAGCTGCCGCTGCCTGCAAAGCTGTTGGAGCTGTGCGGCATCTTCCGCTCCAGCGGGCGGATGTTCTATCTGGTAGCGGCCTGCATGGTGGTGTATGCCGTGTATACCCTGCGGGACCGCCTGCCCGGCCGGTATGCGGTGCTGGTGCTGGCGCTGTTTGTCGGCGTTCAGGCGTTTGATTTGAGCGCCGCCGCCCAGCAAAAGCGGCAGAAGTTCGCCGACCCCATCAACGCCACAGTGGTAAACAACGACCAGACCGCCAGCCTTGGCGCGGGCCACACCCAGCTGCTTGCCGCCGGGGAAGTGCGGGAGGACCGCCTGCGCCTGCTGGCCATTCTGGCGGGCAAGCAGGGGCTGGCAACCAATCTGGATATTGCTGTGTCCGGCAGCCACCCAGCGGCGGAAGCCAGCCGCGCCGATACCGCTGCCCGGCTTGCCGCCGGGCAGTATGACCCCACCGCCGTGTATGTGACAACCGACGGCGCAACATGGGAAAACTGGCAGGCGGTGTTTGCGGGCGATGATTCGCTGAATTTCTTTGTAGCGGATTCCTGCTATTTTATGGTGCCTGCGGTTTAACCGGGTGTGCCATACTGACTGAATAAGGAGAACTGTGTTATGCGTGCTGTGCTTCAGCGTGTTTCCTCGGCGTCCGTTGTGGTCAACGGCGGCAATCCCCGCACCATCGGGCCGGGGCTGATGATTTTGCTTGGGGTAAAGGATGGTGACGACCCCGCCATTATCCCCAAGCTGGCAGCCAAATGCGCCGGGCTGCGCATTTTTGCCGATGATGAGGGCAAGTTGAACCGCAGCGCGGTGGAACTTGGCTATTCGGTTCTTGTCGTCAGCAACTTTACCCTGTATGGCGATACCTCCCGCGGCAAACGGCCCAGCTTTATCCATGCCGCAAAAGGGGAAACCGCCAAAAGCGCTTATGATGCCTTTTTGCAGGAGCTGATGAACACCCAGGGACTGAAAGACGTTCAGCATGGCGAGTTTGGGGCCGATATGCAGGTCAGCCTTGTCAACGATGGTCCGGTGACCATCATCATTGATACCGATGAGTGGAAGTAAAGGAGGACAACCATGAAATTGATCCATATCCACGGCGTTTGGCCGCTGTACACCAATACCTTTTTGCTGATCACCGCCGCCGGGCATGCCGTTGTGGTGGACCCCGCTGCCGAGGCCGAAACCTATCTGGCTCAGCTGAAAGAGAATAACGCAACCCTGACGGAAATTTTCCTCACCCACGGCCATTATGACCATATGATGGCTGCAGATGAGCTGCGGAAGGCTCACGGCATTTCGGTCATTGCCCATGAGAAGGAGCAGGAAGTGCTGGAGGATCCGAGAAAGAACCTGACGACCATGATCGGCATGAATTATACGCTGAAAGCAGATGAATTTGTGAAGGACGGACAGATGCTGGATCTGGCGGGCTTTTCCATCCAGGTATTGTTTACGCCCGGCCATACGGCAGGCGGCTGCTGTTATTATATCGCGGATGAGGGCATCGTGTTCTGCGGCGATACGCTGTTCAACGGTTCCGTGGGAAGAACGGATTTTCCCACCGGCAGCATGTCCAGGCTGATCCGTTCCATCAAAGAAAAACTGATGGTACTGCCGGACGAAACGAAAGCTTATCCGGGACACGAGGGTTCCACGGATATTTTATACGAGAAAGAAAACAACCCGTTCCTGTAACGGAAAGCCAGAAGAGAACGGCCGCGGACGGGAGCAGATGAATGCTCCGGGAGCGCGGCCGTCTTTAAGGTTACATGAGAAAGATGAAGATATGATAGAAATTCTGATCGGCAAAGAAGAATTTAAAAATGATATATATGAGCTGGTGAAGGCCTTCTATCCGGGAGAGCAGTTCACCGTGACGGTGGATGAACAGGTGGATGGCATCCAGGTGAAGCTGCCGGGAAGTGATGTACAGATGGCAGAAGAAGGAGCCTGTCCGGTGCGTGTGCTGGAAATCAGAGACACTTGGAGTGACCGGCAGGAGCCCCGCAAGGAGCGCAAAAGCGCCATGAAGCGGATGCTCTACCAGGCGCTTTCTGCCCGGACCGGCAGGGAGCTGCCCTGGGGCACTTTAACGGGCATCCGTCCTGTGCGCATTCCCATGGTGCTGCTGGAAGCCGGCATCGGCGAGGAAGAAATCGCCCAGCAGATGCGGCAGACGTATTACGCCAGTGACGAGAAGATCGACCTGGCCATCGACATTGCCAGGAGGGAGCGGCATGTGCTGCGGGCCATCGACTATGAGGACGGCTACAGCCTGTACGTGGGCGGCAAGCTCGCCTTCACCTCCGACAAGCTGGCGCACCTCATCTATGACCCGGCTGCGGGAACGGTCGAGGTCAAGGACGATTCCAGTGCCCAGGTTACCGTCGGCTCCGAAGCCGTCAAGAACGTGAAGGCCGCCAATCAGGTTACCCTCAATGCCGATCAGCGCGTGACCGACCTGTTCGCCAAGTCCGGCACCAACGTCGACTCCGCCTCCAAGTCCACCACGAACGTGGCCAAGGACGCGGACGTGACCGTCGGGTTCAAGATCCGCCTGCCGGAAGTCTTCACCCTCACCTCCGCCGACCTGGACGCCGGCGTCCTCACCATCGACGGGGAGTTCCCGGTGGAGCTGGCCTTCCGC
>ENA-OUQH01002106-OUQH01002106.1-human-gut-metagenome-genome-assembly--contig:-NODE-2106-length-12640-cov-4.493762_pt1 | contig 12640 bp, 12 predicted proteins | sample MGYA00237948_ERZ548828 | MGnify/ENA primary metagenome ERZ548828 (study PRJEB26490, sample SAMN05194711) | human gut metagenome | biome: terrestrial biome; feature: human-associated habitat; material...
TATTGATAATGTCATCTGCGATTTTAAAGGTATGCTCTGCGGCAGGGAAGGTGCCTTCCTTAACCTCTTTGATATAATCCGTAAAGCCCTGCTTCATCACTTCGCCTGCGTTTGCAAAATGCTTTACAAATTTCGGCTTAAAATCGGAGAAAAGCGCAAGCATATCCTTGATACAATGATTAAGGATGCTGGAATGCGAGGCAAAGCAAAACTCATCGACGGCTTTATTCAAAAGAATGTAGATGAAGACAAGGAAAACTTCATGAATGGGCGCAATAGAGCAGATGGAACAAATGAATTAGAGGAACGTTTGAACCAATATATTGTGTCAGAACGCAATAAGGCTGTGAGTGATTTGGCGGATGATGAACAAATTTCTGCCGAAGTGCTTAATCTTTACATAAAAGAGTATGACTATTTGCAAAAAGAACAGCTTACAGTCAATGTAAACGGTAAAAAATATAATGTTATAGGCGAAATCGGGCTTTCGCACACCGCAATTGATATCACTGACAGTAATGTTAAAATTGGAGATATTGCAAGCGTAGAAATATCTCCGCTTATGGTAAATCCAAATGTTCCGAGAATTTACAAATAAATACGCATAACGAAAGGCAGTAGCGATAATCGTTACTGCCTTTTTCTTTACATATAATTTAATTTATTCCGCCTCATAGCCTTGTTCTTTAAGCTTCTTAATCATCATTCGTGAAACTTTATATACATCACCGCAGCCGAGAGTAATTACGAGGTCGCCCGGCTTTGCATTTTCAAGAACGTAATCCGTAATTTCCTCAAACGTATCAAGCTGGACACTGCCTGGGACTTTATCTGCCAAATCCTTAGCTTTAATTCCGATAGTGTTTACTTCCCTGCTGCCCATAATTGCGGAAATAACGCATTTATCAGGAATTTGAAGTACCTTTGCGAAATCATCAAGAAGAAGCGAAGTTCTTGTATAAGTAAACGGTTGATGAACTGCCCAAACACGATTAAAGCCCATTTTCATTGCTGCTTCAAGTGTAACCTTAAGTTCCTTTGGATGGTGAGCATAATCATCTGCAAAGGTAATGCCGTTATATTTACCGACAAGCTCAAAGCGCCTGCCTGCGCCCTTAAATGCATTAAGGCCTTCGCAAATACTCTTAACATCTGCCCCGCTTTCGTAAGCGGCAGCAAAAGCACACAAAGAATTAAGAACGTTGTGCTCACCCGGAACAGAAAGATGAACGGTTGCAACGAACTCGCCGTTATGGTAAACGTCATATTTTGAATGAAAGCCACCCGGAACATCAATATTCTTAGCAACCCACTCGTTATTATCGTATTTACCGACAGACACAAGCTTTTTGCCTGTAATGCCCTTTAACGTATCAACCGTGTTTTCGTCATCGCCGTTATATACAATAGTTTTAGTAGTTTTTTCGGCAAATTGTCGAAAAGACTTTTTAATATTATCAAGATTTTTAAAGAAGTCCAAATGGTCCTCATCAATATTTAGAATAACGGCAATATCGGGATTCATATGAAGAAATGTATTATTGAACTCGCACGATTCGCAAACAAAATTTTGGCTGTGGCCGAATCTGCCGTAAGCATTAATAACAGGAAGCTTACCGCCGATAACAGCACTTGGGTCAAGACCGGCATCAAGAAGAATTTGGGTAAGCATTGAAGAAGTTGTGGTTTTACCGTGAGTACCGCAAACGCCGATACAATTAGAGAAAATACGGCTCATTGCACCCAAAAGCTCTGCCCTTTCAAAGCAAGGAAAATTAGCCTTTGCATACTCAAGTTCCTCGTTACCCTTTAAAATAGCATTGGTATAAATAACGAGTTCAACGTCATCTGTAATATTTTCCTTAACCTGACCGAGATATACTTTTGCTCCCTCTTTTTCAATTCTTCTGAAGGTTTCGGTATCGTTATTATCAGAGCCTGAAACATTATAACCCAGCTGAATAAGTATTTCTGCAAGCGGGCACATACCTGCACCGCCTATTCCTATAAAGTGTATTCTTTTAACCTTTTTTAATATATCGTCAATATGCATATTTGTTATATCCATAAATGAGTCACCTCTAAATATTTATTAGTTATTTATTATACAACATTTAATCAAAAAAATAAATACCTCAAAGCCATTAACTAATATTTTTTTATGTCATAGTATGTAAAAAGAACTTTTGGAGTTGAAAATATGAATTTTATTATTCCTTATTATTGTGACGAAAGGCTGAAATATACGCAAAATTATCTAAAAAAAGCAGGATATAATGAAGTCTTTGACAAAAGCGAAGCAAATTTTGCCGTGTTTGCGCCAGCCTGCGACAAAGAAATGTTTAAAGGGTATGAAAACATGCACGTATTTTACGGTGTTGGTGATTATGATAAAAAATATAAAAACTGTTACGATTACAATAAAAGAGATGATTTTAAATACAAAAATGCAATTTTGACAAGTGAAGGTGCAATAGCGCTTTATAAAGAAAACAGCAACAAAGCTATTTACGGCTCAAATATCTTAATTACCGGCTTCGGCAAAATAGGAAAATCGCTTTGCAATGTATTAAAGGCAATGGGCAGTAAGTTAACAATTTGTGCAAGAAGTGATATTAACAAAGCACAAGCAAAAACAATTGCCGACAAGGTGATTGATTTTAAAGCTTTACAATGTCAAAACTACGATATAATTTTCAATACAGTTCCTGCAATATATTTCACGAAAAAAGAAATAGATACATTTAAAAACGATATTAAATATATAGAACTTGCGTCATTCCCCGGTGGAATTGATAAGCACTATGCGAAAATCAAAAGCATTGATATAATTGACGGCTCAAAGCTTCCGTCAAGATACAGTAAAATCAGCGCCGGATATTTAATCGGCGAAACAATAGACAAAATGATTAAGGAGGGAAAGAATTGAAAATCGGATATTGCCTGACAGGCTCATTTTGTACATTTGACAAAGCAATAAAGGTTATTGAAGAACTCGTAAATAAAGGACACGAAGTTACTCCTATTATGAGCGAAAATGCATATAATACAGATACACGCTTTGCAAAGGCGATTGATATACAAAACAAGCTTATTGAAATTACGGGAAACAGCATTATTCACACAATAGAAAAAGCAGAGCCGATAGGACCTAAAAAAATGTTTGACGTCCTTGCAGTTGTTCCCTGCACATCAAACACTCTTGCGAAGCTTGCAAACGGTATAGTAGATACAACTGTTACTATGGCTGTAAAAAGTCATTTAAGAAACAACAATCCCGTTGTAATCGGTGTTTCAACCAACGATGCGCTCGGCGCAGCGGCAAAAAATATAGGTGCACTTTTAAACTATAAAAATTATTATTTCGTGCCGTTTGGAATGGACAATTATGAAAAAAAACCTAAGAGTATGGTTTGCGATTTTGATAAGGTTTGCCAAGCAATCGAAAAAGCACAAAAAGGTGAAGAAATAATAAAAAAAATATATTGACTTTTTTATACCAATTATATATATTAGTCGTATGGCGTTTTTGAAAAGCGCTAAATCGGGTTAGCAAATGAGGATGTGCATATTGGAAAAGATAATAGACCTTAAAGATATCACTGTAAAATACGGTGAAAATGTAGTATTGGATAAGTTAAATCTCTATATAAACAAAAAAGAGTTTATAACGTTGCTTGGTCCTTCGGGTTGCGGAAAAACAACCACTCTTCGTTGCATTGCAGGTTTCATTGAGCCTGACGGCGGCGATATTATTTTTGAAGGAAAAAGAATTAATGATGTTCCGCCTCACAAAAGAAAGGTGAACACCATTTTTCAACGTTATGCTCTTTTTTCTCATTTAAACGTATATGAGAACATTGCCTTTGGCTTAAAGCTTCAAAAAAAGCCAAAAAGCGAAATAAGAAAAACCGTTGCAGAAATGCTCGAACTTGTAAACCTTAAAGGCTTTGAAAAGAGAAGCATTGACTCGCTTTCAGGCGGACAGCAACAAAGGGTTGCAATAGCAAGAGCGCTCGCTAATTCACCGCACGTGCTTTTACTTGACGAGCCGCTCGGTGCGCTTGACTTGAAGCTTAGAAAAGATATGCAAACCGAACTTAAGGCAATTCAAAAAAGACTTGGAATTACTTTTATTTATGTAACTCACGACCAAGAGGAAGCTCTTTCTATGTCTGACACGGTTGTTGTTATGGACAAGGGCAAAATTCAACAAATAGGAACACCTGAAGATATTTATAACGAACCTGTAAATGCATTTGTTGCAGATTTTATAGGAGAGTCAAACATTGTTGACGCAATAATGATAAAGGATTATCTTGTATCGTTTGGCGGCGTAACGTTTGAATGTCTTGACAGCGGTTTTGGCGAAAATGCATTTGTTGAAGCGGTAGTAAGGCCTGAAGATATTAAGATTGTAAAAAAAGGCAGCAAAGCTTCACTCCCCGGTAAAATCACAAGTGTCACATTCAAAGGTGTCCATTTTGAAATACTTGTTGACGTGGGCGGTTTCATTTGGATGATACAAACTATTGAGCATCACAAAGTCGGCGAGGAAATAGGAATGTATATTGAGCCTGATGCCATTCACATTATGAACAGAAGTGAATATAGCGGCGAATTTGGCGATTATTCATATTTTTCGGACGAAATGGACCATATCAGTGATGCATCATACAATTGGGAGGAAGAAAATGAAGAAGAATAAGCTTTCCTCTCTTGCAGACAAACCATATCTTGTTTGGTCAATATTATTTATAATTGCCCCCTTACTAATGGTTGCATACTATGCGCTTACCGATAAAAGCGGCGCCTTTTCACTTGCGAGTGTAGAACAAATTCCGACATATATCACTACAATTTTGCTTTCTGTTTTATACGGTGTTGCGGCAACTGCTATATGTTTGGTTTTAGGATTTCCGTTTGCATATATTTTTTCAAAAGCTCCGCAAAAATATAAAAATATTGTTGTTCTTCTTGTTATGCTTCCTATGTGGATGAATTTTCTTATCAGAACTTACAGTTGGATGACAATATTGGGCGATTCAGGTGTAATCAACACAATTTTAAATGTGCTCGGCTTAAAGCAATTAAAGCTCATTAATAATGGTGCGGCAGTTATACTCGGAATGGTTTATAACTTTTTGCCATATATGATTTTGCCCATTTTTTCCGTATTAACAAAGCTTGACAATTCGCTCGTTGAAGCAGCTCAAGACTTAGGCTCAAACAAATTTGAAGTTATTAAAAATGTAATAATCCCCCTTTCAAAACCTGGCATTTTAAGCGGAATAACTATGGTATTCGTGCCTTGTGTTTCAACATTTTATATCACTCAAAAGCTTGGCGGCGGGCAAGTTGTTCTTATAGGTGACGTTATTGAAACTCAATTTCAAAGCGCAAACAACTACAATTTAGGTGCGGCACTTTCGTTTGTATTGATGATATTAATTTTCATTTGCCTTGGCGTTATGAATTACTTTGGTGCTGATGAAAATGGTGACGGAGGTGTAATTATATGAAAAAGAAAACACCTTTTATATCGAAACTTTATGTTGCGCTTATTTTTTTATTTTTGTATGCACCAATAGCAGTTATGATGCTTTTTTCATTAAATTCAACATCAAGCACATATATTTTTTCCGGCTTTTCAACACATTGGTACAACGAGATGTTTAAAGACACGGTTGCTGTTCAGGCATTAAAAAATACGGTTTTACTTGCCGTATGCACAGCGACTGTATCTACCGTTTTGGGTGTGCTTGCGGCAGTCGGATTGTTTAATTCAAAATCAAAGCTTTATAAAAGTGCCATGATGACAACAACAAATATTCCTATGATGAATCCCGAAATTGTAACCGGTATTGCAATGATGCTTTTATTTGTTTTTGCAGGCTCTCTTGTAAACAAAAGCGATATTTTAGGCTTTTGGACGCTTTTAATTGCTCATGTAACATTTGCGCTTCCTTATGTAATTTTAAATGTTATACCTAAGTTAAAACAATTTGATATGCATGTTTATGAAGCGGCTCTTGACCTTGGGTGTAAGCCGATAAAAGCATTTTTCAAAGTAGTTATGCCGGAAATTTTAAGCGGAATTATTACAGGCTGTGTTATGAGTTTTACTCTTTCCCTTGATGATTTCATTATCAGCTACTTTACCAACGGTCCAAGCTATCAAACTCTGCCTATTTATATCTTTTCAATGACTAAAAAAAGAGTTAAACCTGATATGTATGCACTTTCCACTCTTATGTTTATATCAATTCTTGTGCTTCTTGTTTTAATGAATATAGCACAAAGCAAGGCAGAGAAAAAGGGTAAGCGTGAGGCAAAATGAAAAAGACAGTTACAATTATTTTATCGCTCATTTTAGTCTTTTGTGCATTTCCCATTTCGGCATTTGCAGATGATAATTACTTTGACAAGAAAACAATTGAATATTACAAAAGCTTAGGGCTTCAGGGCACCACGGTAAACGTATACAATTGGGGTGAATATATTTCTGACGGAAGCGAAGATTCAATGAACGTTGTTAAGGAATTTGAAAAGCTGACAGGTTGTAAGGTCAATTATACAAACTATGAGTCAAACGAAAATATGTATTCAAAACTTATCGGCGGCGGAGTTTCGTATGACGTTATCGTTCCGAGCGACTATATGATTGACAAGCTCATAGACGAGAATATGCTCCTTGAGCTTGACTATAAAAACATTCCTAATATGAAATACGTTGATAAAAAGTTTCAAAAGCTTTTTTATGACCCCGACCAAAAATACAGCGTTTGCTATAATGTTGGAACAACGATTTTGATTTATAACAAAAAACTTGTTAAAGAACCTCCTAAGAGCTGGGACGTCCTATGGGATGAACAATACAAGGGCAAAATTCTAATGTTTAATAACCCTCGTGATGCATTTGCAATTGCGCAGACAAGGCTTGGTATTGATTTTAATTCAACTAACGAGCAGGATTGGGTAAATGCGGCAGAACTTTTAGCCCAGCAAAAGGACAAGGTTAATCCCGTTTATGTTATGGACGAAGTTTTCAACCTTATGGAAAGCGGCGAATACGCACTTGCGACATATTATGCCGGAGACTACGTATTAATGAACGAAAACAACAGTGACTTGGGATATTGTATTCCGGAAGAAGGAGTAAATGCTTTTTATGATGCATTTTGCATTCCGAAATGTTCTAAAAACAAAGCAGGAGGAGAAGCATTCATAAACTTTATGCAGGAGCCTGAGGTCGCACTTGCAAACAGCGAATATATTTACTACAGAAGTGCAAATTACACGGTAGAACAAAACAAAGAAAGTTCTCTTTACGGTAATCCGGCTGTATATTCTAATGCAAAAAACGTACAGTATTTTAAAAATTTACCGCAAAGCACAAATGAACTTGAAAACAGGCTGTGGACAGAAGTCAAAAGCGGGCAGCTTTCAACCGACAGTAAGAAGCAGGACAGAAAAATATATTTACAATGCGCTGTTTTAGGTGCTGCGGTAATTGTTGTAATTACAATAAAAATTATAAATAATTCAAAAAAGAAGAAAGAGCAGGATTTGAGTGATTTATATGATTAAATGTGCAATTTTTGATTTAGACGGAACATTGGTAAACACAATTGACGATTTGGGCAATGCGACAGACTATGTTCTTGAAAAGTATGGCAAAGATAAAAAATGGACGATATCTGATTACAGAATGTTCGTCGGAGACGGTGCCAAAAAGCTTATAGAAAGAGCATTTGAGCATACCCTTTCCCCTGATGAACTTGAAAATGCTTATGAAATGTTCAAGATAAAATATCAAGAAATACTTCTTGACAACGCTCATATTTATGACGGAGTAAAAGAACAGCTTAATATATTAAAGCAAAAAGGTGTTAAAATTGCCGTTGTGACTAACAAACCTCACTTAAGTGCAATAAAAATGATTGAGACACTTTTCGGCAAAGGTTATTTTGATTTAATTACAGGCGCTAAGGACGACATGCCACGAAAGCCTGACCCGGCAACAACTAAAGCAACGCTTAAAGCACTTAATTGCAAAGCAAATGAAGCCATCTTTTTCGGTGACAGCGACGTTGACGTAAAAACCGCAAAAAATGCAGGTATTGAAGCCGTCGCCTGCTCGTGGGGCTACAGAAGTTTTGAATCATTACTGGCTCAGTCACCGTCAGCAATAATTGACGAGCCTAAATACATATCTAAACTTTTCTAAATTGAAAAAAAGTGTTGACAAATAAATATCGTTCTGCTATAATGCTAACTGTTGACGCGAGAGTGGCGGAATCGGCAGACGCGCACGTTTGAGGGGCGTGTGGGGCGACTCGTACGGGTTCAAGTCCCGTCTCTCGCACCAAAAAATAACAGATACCATTTGGTATCTGTTATTTTTTTATGTGAAATATTGATATTCTATAATTCAGATGCAGATTGTTTTATTTTTTTATATTCAGGGTCATCTTTAACATTTCCGAGAAAAACGGGTCTGCATTAGTTTAATATTTATAAAAATAATTTTGTTAAATACAAATATTGCGTACCGTTCCAAACAAAGCCAAGTGGAACACCGTTACTGTCATACTGAAAATAAATGGTATCTGTTCCGTCAGTCTGTGACAAAATAACTCCGTCTTTAGTATTGTAGTAAGTTGTTTTGCCGTTTACAGTCTTACTAAATCACTCACTGTGAAAAGGTACACTGTACCTTTTCTGCCAAATCAAAGATTTGGAGTTTCGTGTCTCTTGTGCTTCGCACAATTCACTCGCTTTCGTCATATATAACAAGTATTATTGCGACTGATTTTCAGTGGCATACCGAGTCAAAACATTCTGAAATTTTATTTAATTGACAATTAAAAATAATTTTAAATATAAGCAATAAAATAAAATCAAATAAAAAAGCAACAATTAAATTAGTCGGAAAATTTAGCACGGGAATTGAAACAATTGTAACGATTAATAACATCAATACTATTAAAAAATAATGAAAAGAATTATAGTGAACATTTATTACAGTATTATCTTTCTCATCTTTTTTAATTGTGATTTTGGGATTAAAAAAATTTAAAGTAATATCACTATAGTATACATTGATTTCAGCATCATTTAATTGCCCGTAAAACTTTTCACTCGGAGATAAAAAATAGCCAAATACGATATTTTTTACTTTTGTATTGTTGTAGACATAGTCATACACGGTTTTACCGTTAAAAAAGAGTGATTTCTTATACACTTGTTTCACCTTTTAATATACGATTTTATTTTGATCAATTTACTATATGTTGACACAGAAACAGAAGCAATAGAAATAGGACCGGAAATAGAAACCCCTGTTCCTTTAATTCTGCCTTTATCATCATAAGTATAACTTAAAAACTCAAAGCAAGTCAAGGCGGAATCGTAAATTCTTGGGATTTCTCCCTTTTTATATTTCACGATATTGTGACCATGTTTTATATCAGCTCTCAAAACAAAAAACGATTAAAATACTAAAAAAAATAAAGCAATTAACTCAAGCGGTTTATTTGAATATTTTTTTAATCCTTTCTAAAAATATTAACGGTGATAGAATGGAAAACAAGGATAAATTCAAGCTATCTGTTGACTTGGCGGTGCAAACTATTGAGTGTGGCGGAGAAGTAAGCCGAGCGGAGGAAACAGTCAGGCGAATTAACGACTGCAACTGCAATGTATTTGCCACAACCAATCTGATAGTGGCACAAAAAGGAAAAGACACTCAGGTCAGAAGAATCTATAAAGGGAATGTTAATTTAAGCGAGCTTGCAAGAATTAACAGCGTTTCACGTGCGCTTGCAAACGAAAGCAATGCAATACAAAATTATACAGAATATGAAAGTCCTATAATTGAGCTTATAAGTAACTTTTTCGCAACCGCATCTTTTTCACTTTTCTTTGGTGGAAATTTAATTGACGCATTATTTGCAGGTCTTATTTCAATTGCAATAAGCATCGGAAAATTTAACAAAATCGAATTTAATACATTTTCTAAAAATCTTGTCAGTACATTTTTTGCAACAATTCTGTCATTTGTACCAAGCTTATTGAAAATAAGCGTTCATCAGGACAAAATTATAATCGGAACAATAATGCTCCTTGTGCCGGGGCTTACGGTTGTAAACGCAATAAGGGATATGATGAATTCCGACCTTTTGGCAGGAATGGGTGAACTTTTCGACGCTGTGATGTCGGCATTATCAATCGCTTTTGCCGTTGCGGGAGCGTTGTGGTTGTTTGGTAAAATATGATTAAACAAATTATTTTTTGCACAATAGGTTCAACCTTTTTCGCTATCAGTATGAAGGTGCCGAAAAATTGCATTTATCTTGTATTTATAGGCTCACTCATAACGGCAAGTATTGAAAGAATGTTAAGCGATTACTACGGCGAGCTGATTGCCTGCTGCATTGCAATGATTTGCCTTGTGTTCTTTTGCGAATTAATATCAAGAGTTAAAAAGTTACCGTCAACCGTTATATTAATGCCGTCAACCATTCCCCTGCTTCCCGGAAGTTCAATATATTATACAATGATGTATGCAATAACGTCGGACAATGTAAAATTTATGCACTACGCAAAATCTACAATCCTAACAGGGCTTGGAATATCACTGGGAGCAGTAATCGCCACAATTACAGTAAAATTGTTAGAGAAAAAGAGATTGCCAAAATAGCAATCTCTTTAAAAATTTATATATACTTTTTAAATATGTTTTTTCAATATCGGCTTATACTCTCTTGCCGTTCTTAAACGAATAAGATATTTCCTTACCTGCGTGGAGTTTAATACCTTTAACTGAGCCTGACCATTCCTTTGGAAGCGCTTCATTTTTAAGCATTTCCGCAATACCTGCACAAACACCGAAATTGCCGTCAATTTGGAATGGCGGATGAGCGTCAAAAAGATTTGGATAAGAGCCGCCGCCCTTATGAAATTTGGATGACGGACTGATATATGTAAGCTGCTGTTTAATAAGCCTATAAGCATTTTCGCCGTTGCCAAGACGTGCCCAAAGACAAACTTTCCAGCCGAGCGACCAGCCTGTTCCGCCGAAGCCACGCTTTAAAAGCGATTTTTCAGCTGCCTTATTAAGTTCATCGCTTGCAGGAAGCCTTGCCGGATAAATGCAATAAAGATGGCTTACATGTCTATGTTCAATCTCTGTTTCACCAAACTCTTCTGCATATTCAGGTATTCTTCCGTCAGATGCGGGTTTAACCTGTTCAATTTCCGGTGTATCAAGACCGAGTTCACGGCAGTTTGTGAAAAATTCATAGAGAAGTTCCCTATCCATAGAAGGCATATATGTTATGCAAGATGTTGTTCCTGCATCTTTAAATTTATTTTCGGGGCTGATAGACGGACAGGTAACGAGCTGACCGTTATGCTCAACAAGGAAATCATAAAAAAATGCAAGTCCGCTTTCAAACATAGGCAAAATTCTGTTTTTATATTCCTCATCATTAATATAAAGATAATGGTCATAAAGCTGATTTAAAAACCATACGCCACCCATTGCCCACGGTGCATATTGAGTAGTTTCTTCTAAACCTTCAGGATCGCCTGCAGGAAAAGTCATACCCCAAATATCTGTATTGTGGTGAGCGCAAAAGCCATTGCATCCGTAATAATCCTTAGCTGTTTTTTCGCCGTTATAAGCAAGCTTTTCAACAAGCTGAGTGAGCGGCTCAAAACAATCGGAAAGGTTTGCAATATCGGTACACCAATAGTTCATTTCAGTATTGATATTAACAGTATATCCCGATGACCAAGGCGCACGCAAATGCGTATTCCAAATGCCTTGAAGTGTACTTGCATTACTTCCCTTTCTTGAAGACGAAATAGTTAAATACCTGCCGTATTGGAAAAGAAGCGCAACAAGTGAATAGTCGTCTCCCTTTTTATTCATATTCTTAATACGTTTATCTGTCGGCAACTCATCATATCCGCCTTCAAGTGTAAATTCAACTCTGTTAAAAAGTGATGAGAAGTCCGTCTTATGCTCTGAAAGCAAATCGTTATAGTTTTTAATATTTTTAAAGTAATCGAATGCTCTTTGCTTAGCGTCGGCAGTAGGCATAGATTTAAAATCGACAAAAGAAGTTGCCATAGATACAAGAAGAGTGACGTCCTTTTGATTTTCCACAACAATTGAAGAGTCTGTAAATTTAGCGTTACCCAAAACTTTAATAACACCACAGAATTTCATTCCCTTATCGCCGTAAACTATGCTTTCTCCCTTATTATAATAAGGGGGCTGGCATATTTCCGGTGCCTGACCTGTCATAACAAGGCTGTCCTCAAGCGTTTCGACCTTATGATGAAGCTGACTGTCAAAATTAACGCAAAAAGATACGCCGCTTTCGCTTTTGATATTAATAACCAAAAGTTGCGACGGATATGAAACAAAAACAGTTTCAGTCAAATTATCAGCCTTAACCGTTGCGACACCGTTTTGCAAATCAAGTGTACGTGAGTAATTTTTAGAATATTTTTTAGAATAATTAATCAAAATATCGCCAAAAGGCAAATATGCATCGCTCCAAACACCGTGCATATTTTTATTGATAATATCCTCTGCTTTTCTGTAATCCTTATCAAAAACAGC
>ENA-OUQH01002109-OUQH01002109.1-human-gut-metagenome-genome-assembly--contig:-NODE-2109-length-12635-cov-3.863672_pt1 | contig 12635 bp, 8 predicted proteins | sample MGYA00237948_ERZ548828 | MGnify/ENA primary metagenome ERZ548828 (study PRJEB26490, sample SAMN05194711) | human gut metagenome | biome: terrestrial biome; feature: human-associated habitat; material...
AAACTTAAGGATATGGAGAAGAAAATGATTTTGACAACTGGCGTGAAAGAGAATGAGAACATTGATTTCACGGAGCTTATCAGCAAGATAGGCGTATGGGCATCAGAACCGGTCCGTCTGTTGGGCGAATACTACTCGAGCGTGCTGGAAAAAAAGCTGTCTATCGGTCAGACATGGCGCCTGATAGAGGTGCAGCTGGCATTCTTCGCCTGCATATTCCCCGCCGACCTGTCGGTGGCTGTCCGTCTGTTAGCCGTTGCATGGCTCGGTTCGGCAGTGACAAGGTGCAGGAAGGCAATGAAGAAGTAATACCATGGAAAACACCTTATATACTTTCAATTTCACAAAATGACGGAAACGGCGACAGACCTCAAGCGAGAGGCTGCCGCCGTTTTTCGTTATCGTTTCAACCCAAATCGGTCGTTTGGGGAGGGTGATTACTTATTTGTCGATTCCCATCTCCTTGAGCAGACGGTCTGCATGACCCCACTTGTCCATGAGATAGATTACATAGCGCATGTCAACGCCGATGCAACGGGCGAGTACCGGATCGAAACGGATGTCGCTTGAGAGTGAATCCCAGTTGCCGTCGAAGGCGAGACCGATGAGGTTTCCGTTGCCGTCGAACATCGGTGAACCGGAGTTACCACCGGTGATGTCGTTGTTGGTGAGGAAGCAGAGCTGCATCTTTCCGCTCTCCTTGTCGGTATATCGACCGAAGTCTTTTGCCGACATCAAGTCCTTCAGCTCTGGCTCAGCGTAATAATCCACTACCTTGTCGCCGGTGTTCATCTTCTCAACGATGCTCTCTGAAGTGGTGTAGTATCCGGCAGGCTTTCCACCGACTACGAGGTCTTTCACCTGTCCGTAGCTCAGGCGCATAGTGAAGTTGGCGTCGCTATAGTGTGGCAGGTCTTCCTCCATACGCACCTTGGCGTCGCAGAGGTAGCGCTCCTGCTGCTTGATTTCCGGAGCGAGGGCACGGATCTTCTCGATTACTTCGTCATAGATAGCCTTGATGTCGAGACCATACTGCACACCCGGGTCGTTCTTGTAGTTCTTCTTGTTGAAGAATATCTTCTCACCGCTCTTCATGAGGATAGACTTGGCGTAGAGATAGTCAACGAACTTCTTGTAGTCGCCGCCGAAGTCCTTGTCAATCTTGGCATAGCAAGCCGGCAAATACTTGGCGTCTACATGTTCACGGTAGTTCTTGAGCAGAGCTGCCATAACGTCCTTGTCGAGAGCCTCGTCCCAAGCATTGCTGTTGTCCTCGAACTGCACATACTGCTTTGCCGGCTTGTCCTTAGGACCCTTCACTTCCATTCCTCCGAGCACCTGCAAAGCACGTGTGTTGAACTCGCTGGTACGGTTGAAAGCCTCAATCCAGTTGGTGAACACATACTGCACGTCGAAGCGCTTGGCATAGAGGTCTTTCATCTTGTCGAAATCAAGTTTGCCCTTCAGATAGCCTGTGCTGTCCTGATAAGCCTTGATGCGCTGCTCGAACTCCTGCTTCTGACGGATAATACCGATGGAATCGATACATTTGTTCATTCCGATGGAGTTCTTCCAGTAGTTGGAGCTCTGTGCATACTTGGAATCATACTTGATTCTCACTGCCTCGTCGGCACGCATGTGGCGGATCATGATCTGCTGCTTCACGCCACGCACCTGTGCACGTGGGGCATTGTCGGCATCACGACGCTCCTTGATACCGTAGGATGAGAGGTAACGGTTGGTAGTGCCCGGATAACCGATTGTCATGGCGAAGTCGCCATCCTTGTATCCGTCGAGCGACACCTTGGTCCAATGCTTCGGACGATAAGGCACATTGTCCTTAGAGTATGCTGCAGGACCGTTTGTCTTAGGATCGGCATAGATACGGAAGACAGAGTAGTCGCAGGTCTGGCGCGGCCACATCCAGTTGTCGGTCTCGCCACCAAACTTACCCATAGACTTAGGCACGGTGAAGACGAGGCGCAAGTCGGTGAAATCGCGGTATGTCGTGGCGTAGAACTTGTTGCCTTCGAAATATGGCTTGATTTCAAGACGGAGTGTAGGGTCTGCTGCCTTCACCTCCTTAGACATCACATTCTCGATGGAATCGAGGAATTCTGACTGTTTGTTGATAGGCAGGTTGTAGAGTCCCTTCTTGGTGAGCTCGTCAGTGATATCCTTCTGCTCCACCATGAAGCTCACGAACATGTTCTCGTTTGGCAACTCCTCCTCATAGCTCTTGGCATAGAAGCCGTTGAGCATATAGTCGTGTTCTACAGTAGAATGACTGCGGATAGCCTCGAAACCACAGTGGTGGTTGGTGAAGACGAGTCCGTCTGGCGACACAACTACACCGGAACAGAATCCGGAGAAGTTGACAACAGACTTCATGATGGCGTCGTCGCCACTGTAGAGTGCGTCGTAAGGCAGGTTGAAACCGTAGGTCTTCATCTGCTCATACACTGCCTGGGGAAGGTTGTAGAGAGTCCACATTCCCTCGTCAGCCTTGGCGCTGCCAGCAGACAGAGCCAACAGTCCTGCTAACAGGATTGATGATTTCTTTCTCATTTTTCGTATATTTAATTTAAAGTTTCGGCAAAAATACGATATATTTTCCAACTGTACTTGCTTGTGAATGAAAATATCGCTTTTTAATCCTCATAATTTCTCAATTTCTCCGCTGAAAACTGTCATTTGCGGAAATGCCTGCCAATCACGGGCAATCCGCTGAGCGGAAAATCCTTCTTCACGATATATGCTATGAAGAGGACGCCAAGCACTGTATTCACCGTCAGGGCGAGCGGTGTGGAGAGTCTGGCATTTGCCGTGGTCATGCAGAAATACAGCACTACGGTGATCAGGACATAAACGGAGATGTCTTTCATCGGATAGGCAATGGGATACTTGCGCTGTCCCACGAAATACGAGAGCACCATCGCCGTGGCGTATCCCGCGAAACCAGCCCAGGCGCATGCCATATATCCGTAGCGAGGCACGAATATAACGTTGACCGCTATCAGCACGGCGCATCCCGCACCTGAGAAATACGCTCCCCAGATGGTCTTGTCGATGAGCTTATACCAGAAGGAGAGATTGAAATACACTCCCATCATTATCTCTGCCGCCATGACGATAGGCACCACACGGAGTCCGTCCCAATAGTCTCTGCCGATGATATGGCGCAGCACATCCATATAGCCCACCACCACGAGGAAGGCAAGGAGGGTGAAGATGATGAAGTATTTCATCGCCTTGGCATAGGTCTCACGGTTGTCCTTGTCTTTAGACTTGCCGAAGACGAACGGTTCGTAGGCATAGCGGAACGCCTGTGTTATCATAGCCATGATCATGGCTATCTTGCTTGCCGCGCCATAGATGCCGAGCTGCGAATGGGCATCGCTTCCTTTATATATATAAGGGAAGAGAATCTTGTCGGCTGTCTGGTTGAGGATGCCGGCGATGCCAAGCACGAGGATGGGCCAGCTATAGCTGAGCATGCGGTGCAGGAGCGCTTTGCTGAACGAATATTTCTGTGCTACGAGTTCCCGCCAGAAGAAGAACGTGAGGATGGCTGAACAGAAGAGATTGACATAGAACGCATAGCCTGCTCCCACCGTAGGGTCGTAGATGGCGGATATGAACCCGGTGCCGCCGTTTGCCTCGTAGATATTGGGCAGAATGAGGAAGAACACGATATTGAGGGTTATCGCCATGAAGATGTTGAGGAGTTTCAGGGCAGCGAACTTTATCGGGCGCTTCTTATACCTGAGGTATGCGAACGGTATGCACTGGAAGGCATCGATGGCAACGGTAATCGCCATCACCCATATATACGACTGGTGGTCGGCATAGCCCATAAAGGCGGATATGGGATTGATGAAGAGCAGCACGAGGGCTATGAACATCAGTGAGGTGAAGCCCACACTGATAAGCGTAGTGGTATATACAGTCTGCGGATTCTCTTCTTCTTTGTTGGCGAAGCGGAAGAAGGTTGTCTCCATTCCGTATGTCAGTATCACCATCAGCAATGCCGTATAGGCATAGACATTGGTTATGACACCATAGCCGCCGCTCGCTGCCGACAGCTTTGCCGTGTATAGCGGCACGAGAAGATAGTTGAGGAATCTTCCTACGATACTGCTCAATCCATAGATTGCCGTATCCTTAGCGAGTGATTTTAAATTTGCCATTTGCTTATGTTTGTTTGTCAGCGACATGGTCAGGATGCCTTGCCGCTATGCTGTTTTCTGTTTCTTGTTGACGTGTATGCAGGTCTTCAGCCCCTATGCTGCATCAGAAGAACATATAGCATATCGCTATCGCCGCGATTACTCCGGCAAGGTCTGCCAGAAGTCCGCATGCCACGGCATGTCTGGTGTATCTGATGCCCACGCTGCCGAAATATACGGCGAGGATATAGAAAGTGGTGTCGGTGGAGCCCTGGAACACGCAGCTAAGCCTGCCCACGAAGGAATCGGCACCGTATGTCGTCATGGCGTCTACCATCATTCCACGTGCTCCGCTTCCGGAGAGGGGTTTCATGAGCGCTGTAGGCAACGCTCCCACGAAATCGGTGTTTCCGCCCAACACTTCTACTGTCCATTTTATTCCGTCGATTATCATGTCCATGGCTCCCGACGCACGGAACACGCCGATGCCCACGAGTATTGCCACGAGGTATGGTATTATCCTGACTGCGGTCTGGAATCCTTCCTTCGCTCCTTCGATGAAAGCGTCGTAAACGTTGATTTTCTTCCTCACTCCTGCCATGATGAACCCCACGATAATAGTCATGAGCAGGATATTCGCCACCGTGGTGCTAACTATGTTCATCTGGTCTTTGTCGAGCTGTCCGAATCCCCATATAATGCCTGCCACGGCGAGCGACATGCCGCCGACGGTGAGCAGCATCACCTTGTTGAGAAGGTTGATGCGCTGATAAAGGCTCGTGATTATTATTCCTGCCATAGTGGAGAAGAATGTGGCAAGGAGGATGGGGATGAATATGTCGGTGGGCTGTGCCGCTCCGAGCTGCGCCCTGTATACCATGATGCTGACGGGAATCAGCGTCAGTCCGCTAGTGTTGAGCACAAGGAACATTATCATCGGATTCGTTGCCGTGTCCTTCTTCGTGTTGAGCTGCTGCAGCTGTTCCATTGCCTTCAGTCCGAGCGGCGTCGCCGCATTGTCGAGTCCGAGCATGTTGGCGGCTATGTTCATGAATATGGAGCCAGTAACGGGATGCCCCTTAGGTATGTCGGGAAAGAGCTTGCAGAACACCGGCGAGAGCAGCCTTGCCAATGCATTCACCATTCCGCCCTTCTCTCCCACCTTCATTATGCCGAGCCACAGCGAAAGGACGCCGGTCAGTCCGAGGGATATCTCAAAGGCTGTCTTCGACGACTCGAACGTGGACCCCATCATCTCCGGGAACACTTCGTAGTCGCCCATGAAGATCAACTTCACCAACGCTATGACGAAGGCTATGATGAAAAACGCTATCCAAATATAATTCAGCACCATGCTTGATAATGTTTTGGTTATTTTATGTTGTATTGTCTGTATTCCCGGTTGTATCTGTCCTTGCCGGTTATTTAGCGGAAAAACATCCGTCAGTAGGTCACATAATGGCTGAGCCTTTCTATGTCTGCCGGCGTGAACGATTTCAGCAGGCGCAGGTCTCTGAGTGACTTTATATCTCCGCGCAGCCGACGGTAGTCAACGATGTCGCATGCCTGGTAGTAATTGATGTATGGATGCTGGCGGAGTTTTGAGAACGACAGCTTGTTGATGTTAAGCTTCGTCACCGCCCTTTCGTCCACGCTGACATACTGGAGAGCCTGTTCGGGCAGTCCATCTATCTCGAGCAACTGCCTTGCGGAATAGAAGCCTCCCAGCCGCTCGCGCTTTCTCACTATAGCGATGGCGTATCCGCTACCTATTCCCGGCACCCGTTTCAGCAGTGTAGTGTCGCTGGTGTTGAGCGGCACGGTCTCTCCGGGGCGCAGCTTACGTGGAAATTTCAGTGTATCTCTCGGCGGAGCGTCATTGTATTCTGCCGATGGCGAGCCATGGCGGTCATAGGCAGAACGGTCATCGGCATACAGCTCCGATGCCGGTCTGTAGTCAGCACTGATGCGGATATATGGTTCGAGCGCCCTGTACTGCTTCACGGTAAGTCCGTAGAGGCGCGCAAAATCCTTCGGCTCCCGGTATACTCCTCCGGAAGCACGATAGCGGTATATATTTCTCACCATCCATTCGCTCAGTCCGAGCCTCAACAATTGTGTGCTGTCTGCCGTATTGGGATCAAAGGGGAAGAGTTCGGCTTTTCTTCCCTCCACATTATAATATTCTTTCTCTCCAGCGCCAAGAGCCTTCCCGCCAGCCACCGCAGTGCTGTCGGCAGGGGTTCCGACGAAGAAATCATCGCCGGAACAGACCACGAAATATGATGTCACCGCCAGAATTATGACGAGACTGACGATGAATATCGTCGCTATACGGTCTGACTTCGTGAAATAAAAGAAATCTCCTAATGGCATCCCTGGCTTTTTTATTGTATTGTCAGCAAGACTATCCCTCCCGCAGATTCGTCAACGGGAAGGAATCGGCATTTGCTGTCGGTTGGTCAACGAAACTCCTCCGGCAATTGGTTGCGCCACAGCACAAAAGGCATCTGGCGAAGATAGGAGTTATAGAATCTGGCGTCTCCGGTCACTTCTTTTGCGATGAAACCGGGCTTTTCGAATGCCTCGTCTTCACTCTGAAGCTCCACTTCTGCCATCACGAGTCCTTCGTTGTCGCCATAAAACTCGTCTACTTCGAAGGTATGTCTGCCACTCTTCACAAGGAACCGCGTCTTGTCGATGATTCCCGGTTCACAGAGTTGCATCAGGTGTTCCGCCTCATCGAGGGTTATCTCCTTCTCAAACTCATAGCGCGAGAGTCCTCCGTCTACCGACGGTCCCTTGATGGTAAGGTATCCCTTCTCGTCGCGGATGCGCACACGCACCGTGCGGCCATGACCGCTGCATATGTACCCCTGCTTGATGCGCGACGACGAATAAGCCTGTCGCTTGTATTCGTCGTCGCGTTTGTGCACGAGGAACTTTCTTTCTATCTCAAGTCCACTCATCAGCAGTCTTTCCTTGATTAACCTTGTGTCGCAAAATAGATGATGAATGCCAATGCTCCTATGGCGAGGGCACCCAATATCCAGTTGAACACCTTTACTCCTTCTTTAGCCTGGCGCTCCTGATAGCGCTCGCGGCGGTCTTTTCCTTTCTTGCTCATAGTACAAAATTATTTAGATCCATAATCATATTGCCGTTCTGCGAAGAAGCCCTGCCGACGACATGCGATTACATTAATGATATTATTTGCGATTACATTAATAGTATTATTGCTGTTCGTCGTTCACGGGGAACTCCATGAGATACGCCTTTATGAATCCGTCGATCTTGCCGTCCATCACTCCGTCCACATCAGAGGTCTGGTAGTTGGTGCGGTGGTCTTTCACACGACGGTCATCAAAGACATAACTTCTTATCTGGCTTCCCCACTCTATCTTCTTCTTTCCTGCCTCAATCTTCGCCTGTGCCTCGAGACGCTTCTTCATGGCGCGGTCGTAGAGCTGCGACTTGAGCAGTCGCATGGCGTTGTTGCGGTTTTCGAGCTGCTTGCGGCTCTCGGTGTTCTCGATGAGGATTTCTTCCTCCTCGCCGGTATCAGGGTCGACATACTGGTAGCGCAGACGCACTCCGGTTTCCACCTTGTTCACGTTCTGTCCTCCGGCTCCACCGCTTCTGAAGAGGTCCCAGCTCACTTTCGACGGGTCTACATACACCTCTATGGTATCATCGACGAGCGGCGACACGAACACACTGGCGAAGCTCGTCATTCTCTTGCCCTGCGCATTGAACGGCGACACTCTGACGAGGCGGTGTACTCCGTTCTCGCTCTTCAGATATCCGTAGGCGTATTCACCGCCTTCTATCTCCATGGTGACGCTCTTTATTCCGGCCTCGTCGCCCTCCTGCAGGTTGCTTATCGTAACTTTGTGGCCATGCGACTCAGCCCATCTCATATACATACGCATGAGCATCGATGCCCAGTCCTGGCTCTCCGTACCGCCGGCTCCCGAGTTTATCTTCAGCACACAGTCCATAGGGTCTTCCTTCTGGCGCAGCATGTTCATAAGCTCCAGGTCTTCAATCGCCTTTATCGCCTTGGCGTAGTCTTCGTCCACTTCCTCCTCGGTCACCATATCGTCGTGGTAGAAGTCGAAGGCAAGCTTCAGCTCGTCGGCATAGGTACGCACCTCCTTGTATCCGGTGATCCATTTCTCAATGCCCTTCACCTTCTTCATCTGTTCCTGCGCCCTCTGCGGGTCGTCCCAGAAGTCAGGAGCCTGCGTGCGGAGCTGTTCTTCTTCAAACTCCACCTTCTTCTTGTCGATTTCCAGATACTTGTGCAGAGCGTCGGCACGCTCCAACACGTCTTTCAATTGATCTTGCGTTATCATTATTCTTCTTGTATATGGTATGGCGAGAAGTTACTCGGCATACATTTTTTCTATTTCGTTCTTATAATGCTCATTAATCACCTTTCGGCGCATCTTCAGGGTGTTTGTCAGCTCTCCGCTCTCCATAGTGAACGGCTTGGGCAGCAGCGTGAATCGCTTTATCTGCTCATAGTGGGCGAGTTGCTGCTGCAGCGTTTCTATGCGTTCGGTTATCATCTGGTGTATCTTGCCGTTACTGCAGAGGTCTCCTCTTGACGTGAAGCTGATGCCGTTGGCCTGGGCGTATTTCTCGAGGGCACCGTATTCGGGAATGATGAGTGCCGACACGAACTTGCGCTGGTCGGCGATAATCACTATCTGGTCGATGAACTTGTCGACGAGCAGCTTCGCCTCTATCATCTGTGGTGCGATATATTTTCCGTTGGATGTCTTGAAGAGGTCTTTTATCCTGTCTTTCAGGAACAGTTCACCGTCTTTCATATATCCCGAGTCGCCAGTCTTGAAGTATCCCTCGTCGTCGAACGACTGTGCGGTAATATCGGGTCTGTTGTAGTAACCCTTGGTGATGGTAGGGCCTTTGAGGCACACCTCGCCCTCATCGCTGATCTTTATCTTTATGTTGTGGATAGGTCTGCCCACCGACCCTATGGTATAGGGCTTCTCTCCCACTCTGTCGCAGGTCACGGTGGCAAGGCTCTCCGTCAGTCCGTAGCCCACCACCATGGTGAGTCCGATGGAATGCACGAATTCCTCAACATGTGACGACACGGTGGCTCCTGCCGTCGGGAAGATGTTGGTGTGTTCGAGTCCCAGCTCGTGGCGCACGAGACTGAACAATGTCTTGTTATACATCTCATACTCCATGTGCAGTGCCAAAGGCGGACGCTTTCCGCGGCTCAGATATTCGATGTTGTGCTTTCTGCCCACGGCAAGGGCGTGTTTGAAGAGTTTGCGCTGTATGGGGTTCGCACTGTCTATCTTCTCCTTCACTCCTGTATAGACCTTCTCCCAGAAGCGCGGCACGGCGCACATGCTCGTGGGATGTGTCTCCTTCATTGACTTCTGCACTTCGTGCGGATCGGTGTTCACAATCAGCGTAGCACCCTCCGAGATACACAGTATCGTCCATCCCTTCTCAAAGATGTGGGCATATGGCAGGAAGTTGAGCACGCGGTCGTTCTCCGTCACCTTCACCGCCCTGTCGTTGGCTTCAATGGCGGCACTATACTGCAGATGACTGAGCATCACTCCCTTGCTGTCGCCGGTGGTTCCGCTGGTATACAGGATATTGGCGAGGTCGTCGGGCGACGCCTCCTTATATAGTTTTTCCACTTCGGTCTGGCGCGGCAGGTTCTCGCCGAGCTTCAGGAAGTCGGTGAAATATACGGCGTTGGAATCGTTGGGGTCGATCTTCACGTTGTTGTCGAAGATGATGATACGCTCCATCGTAGGACAGTGAGAGAACACGCGGTGTGCCTTGTCATACTGCTCCTGCTCTCCCACGAAGAGGAAACGCACCTGAGCATCGTTTATCATGAACTGTATCTGCTGCTCGCTGCTTGTGGCATAGAAAGGTATTGTCACGGCACGCACGCCCCACGCTCCGAAGTCGCAGAAAATATACTGCACGGAGTTCTGCGAGAATATTCCGATGTTCTCCTGCGGTTTGACACCGAAGTTGAGCAATGCGTTGGACACGACTTTCACTTTGTATGAGAATTCGTTCCATGTGTATGACTTCCATGTCTTGCCTCCGAAATCCTTGTATACAAGCACTTCGCGGTCGCCATACTTCTTTGCCTGGTCGTGAACCAAGACTGACAAATGACTTTTAGTCTGCATAATTGTTCTGTTTTTCGGGTGCAGCGCCTCGTCGTACGGCGAGACTTTTTCCACCTATATTTATGCAAAGATAATAAAGTTTTTTCATACGGCACAAAAAATCGGATATGATTTACCCCAAACCGCCCGATTAGTCGGTTTGGGGTATATATATGACGTGTATTGCACACATGTTGCTGTCGCTGCAACGCAGCGTCTGGCATCGGATTACCTGTTGTCCTTGGTGCTCTGTTTCTTGTCTTTCTTCTCTTGTTTTTTGTCCTTGGCATCCTGCTTCGGGGCTGGAGTCAGGATTTTCGTGTATTCCTGCCGGTCGTTGATGATGCGGCATGCCTCCATCATCTGCTTGTCGTAGTTAAGGTTGTTTTCTATCGCTCCCGCCTGGAAATAGTATGCCGCCACAATGTCGGCGGATATTATCTGGTTTATCAACAGCTTGTTACGGTCGAGGTCGGTGGCGAGGTTGTGGCGGAACTTCTTCTCCAGCGCATCGAACTCCTCCTTGGCATCGTCGTAATAGCCTTCAAACTTCGCTATCTTCTTCAGCTTGTCGAGTTCCTTGCTGCTTTCGGCGTCGTATTTGAATCCACTCTTTATCACCTGCTGCTTGAAATCCTCATACTCCTGGTCGGTGAGTTTGAACTCTCCTGCCGGTGCTATAGTGGGATGCTTGGCGATGTAGTCAATCTCGTAGTTGAGCATCACTTCGGTGGAGTCGAGTCCCGAAACGCTGAGATAGTATGCTATATTCGGCAGCGAGTCGGGTTTCACTTCCACGTCGGGCTTTATTCCTCCGCCGTCGCGCACCTCTCGACCTGCCTTTGTGTAGAACACGCGGGTGAGGCTGTCGGCAACATGTTCGGTGTATCCGCCATGGGCATGCTTGTAGTTGATTGCCTGTATGCAACGGTTGCTGGGGATATAGTATTTTCCTGTCGTCAGTTTGAGCTGGCCGTTATAAGGCAGGTCAACGGGTGCCTGAACGAGACCCTTGCCGTATGTCCTCGTGCCGAGCACCACGGCGCGGTCGAGGTCTTGGAGCGCACCTGAGGTTATCTCGCTTGCCGACGCCGTCTCGCCGTTCACCAGCACTACGATAGGCATCACTGTGTCGATAGGCTCCACGGTGGTCTTGTAGTCTGTGTTCATGCGTTTCATCTTGCCGCGGGTCCTCACGATGGTGAGGTCTTTGGGCACGAACATGTTTACTATCTGCACCGCCTCTTTCACCGATCCTCCGCCATTTCCTCTGAGGTCGAGCACGAGGCCCTTGGCCCCCTTGTGCTTCAGGTCGATGAAGGCACGGCGCACGTCCTTGGCGCATCCGTCAGTGAAACTGTTCAGATTTATATATCCTATGCCGTCGGGGCGCACACCGTAGTATGGCAGGTATGGCAGCGTGATGGCACGGCGCTTGATGCACATCTGCATCTTCTTGCCTGTTGACGGGCGCTTTATCTTGAGCATGAAGGAGGTGCCTGGGTCGCCGCGCAGATGGGAGCTGACGAAGGCAACGGTCTTGTCGGTCATCGTGGTGTCGTCGATGCTCAGGATGATGTCACCCTTCTTAAGTCCGGCTTCTGCGGCTGGACTTCCCTCGTATGGTTCGTCGATGACCACTCTCGACAAGGCTGTGTTATAGCGTATCATGGCTCCTATGCCTACGTATCTTCCGGTGAACATCTTCTTCAGTTTGTTCACTTCGCTCTCGGGATAGTATTCGGTATAGGTGTCGAGCTAATTGAGCATTGCATTGATGCCATTGCCTATCACCTCGTCGGCATTCAGTGTGTCAACATATATCATGTCGAGGTAGCGATAGATGTCGCTGAACACTTCGATGTTCTTCGACACGGTGAAGTTATGGTCTTTGTCGTTCTGCGCCTTAATAGTGACGGAGAAAACCGACAGCAGGATGGCGGATAATAATAATATTCTCTTCATTCTTTTCCGTTGGATTTCATTATAATCTGCAAACTTACACAAAACTTTCGATTTTCACCTTATTTACTTTCATAAATATTGTTTCATGGCGAGTTTTACAGCTCATACACACATATAGCAATTATATTTATCCTCATTCCGAACCAATCTACTCAATCTTATAATATAATCTGCTTAATCTTATAAATAATCTGTCCAATCTTATAATATAAGGTAGAGAGTCCTCGGAAAAGATGACAAATCAGGGAATAGAATGACTTTTTTGAAGAAAAATCAAAAAAAAGACGGAAAATATTTGGAGGTTACATAAAAACGTCTTACC
>ENA-OUQH01002112-OUQH01002112.1-human-gut-metagenome-genome-assembly--contig:-NODE-2112-length-12626-cov-3.797391_pt1 | contig 12626 bp, 4 predicted proteins | sample MGYA00237948_ERZ548828 | MGnify/ENA primary metagenome ERZ548828 (study PRJEB26490, sample SAMN05194711) | human gut metagenome | biome: terrestrial biome; feature: human-associated habitat; material...
TTCCACGGCAGTCTCCCTTTTACTTTCCGAAAGACGCGATATCCAAATGTTCCCGACACCGGAGCACGAAATGGAAAAGGTGCTCTACGCCGCCGACGAGCTGACCGGGCTGCTCGGCGCGGCCATGCCGGGCTGGGAGCCGGACACGCTGATCGCCCGGACGCTCCGCGCGATGCAGGAGAGCGCAGCCATGGCGTGACGCAAAAAAGTTGTCAACGGGGACGTTTCCCGTTGACAGCTTTCTTTTTGCGGAAAGTTTTTTCATAGGAAGATCCCCGGCGGGCATGCCCGCCGGGGATCGTTTTGCTTATGGGGTTTGGGACGTTCGTCCCGCGAGGTCTCAGAGCACGTTGTTCAGCACATAGCACTCCTTATACGCCTGTCTCTCGTTATACACGAAGTCGTAGGTGTACGGGCAGAGGTTGGTGACGCTGAGGATGTTGAGATCCTCGTTAAAGGTGAGCTGCGTGAAGTAGCCCGCCTTGGCCGCCGCTTCGATGTCCGAGTTGATGGCGATCACCTTACGCTCGCCGTAATAGAACTCGTAGTGGCTGGAGTAGCCGCCGCTGCTGCTGAGGACCATGCGCACGTTGGAGCACGCCTTGACGACGTTCTTCTCCAGATCGAGAGCGCGCTCGTCGATCTTATCGGGCTTTCTCATATCCTCGAGCAGGTAGTTGTTCACGAGCAGGATACCGGAGGCGTCCTTGTCGGAGTTGAACTTCTCGCGCGCCCACTTGTAGCCCTCTTCGGTCATGGCGTCCGCGCCGAGACCGACGAGGATGACGCTCTTCTCGCCGATGTTGAAGCGGCGCACGAAGCCCTTGCCGTTTTCAAAGAGGTCTTCCTCCTTGAAGTCCTCGCGGACCGGCTGCTGCAGGAACAGGCTGCCGGAGGCGGCTTCCTTCTCGGCGGCGATCATGAGAACGTCCACTTCCTCATCGTCGTAGAGCGGCTGCATTGCGTTGTTGAACACATCCCACTGGCTCTGCGCTCCGGCGTCCGCCACAACGTTGCCGCTGTGGAGCACGAGGGAGATGTCCGAGCGGTCGATGTAATTTGCCATGGAGGTGAAGTAGCGGTTCGGAGAATCGCCGGTGAGCATCTGGTCGGTGTCGAACATCCACGCGACGGTGTAGCGCACGGTATAGATGCGCATGCTGCCGTCGATGACGACGAACTTCACGCTGGTGAAGTTATCGTTCGCCGCGGAGAATTCCTCATCCTTCAGATTCATCACATAATCGCCGGGGCGGACCTCGCTGATGGTTGCGTCACCGGTGAAGCGGATGTCGTCCTCGGTGAAGAACGGCACGGTCGCTTCCAAGGTATACCCTTCAACGGTGTGGATCTTGCCGTCATAGCGGAAGAGGCCCGTGTTGCCGGTGACAGTAACGACGACCTCGCCCTCGAACGGCGTGATCTCCAGCGTGCCGGGCTGGTAGGTGAGCACATAGTTGCGCGTCACGTCCTTGCCGTCGGCATCCACGATGATGGCGTCGTGCAGGTCGATCTTATTCTCGTAGCGGCCCACGTTGCGCGCGGTGAAGTCGCTCTTCACGCTGCGGACGCTGTGGCCCTCGGCAAGGTTGGTCGCGATGTGGCCGACATAGCCGTGGTAATCGCCGTCGAACATCACGGTGTTGTCATCCGCGCGGAGCGTTACCGGGCTTTCCGGATTCTCGCCGCGGCGCGTGATGACGAGCTCGCCGTCCTCGATCACGAATTCCACGTTCGTGAAGTTGCCGCTGGTGTTCCTGAAGTCTCCGGCCTTGATGCCGACGGGGTAGGTGCCGGCGTCGGTGCCCTTCGCTGTCCACGCATCGGTCGGTGTCTCGGCGACGTTCGCAACGTCGTAGAGAGCGTGATCGGAAACTATGGACGCATAGCCCGTGACGGAGTGCTCCTTGCCGTCATACTCGACAGTGTCGGCGTTCTCGGTAACAGTGACGGTGACCTTGTCGGTGATCGGGTCGATCTTGAGCCAGCCGTCGGTCACGGCGAGCCGGATGTTGCTGTAGTTATTCGATTCCGCGGTGAAGTCGTCCGCCGTCAGACCCATGTAGTAGGTGCCGGCGTTCGTGCCGCTGGCCTTCGCCGCGGTTCCGGCCTTCGGCGTCACGGTGATGGGCAGGCCGTTCACGTCCACCGTGTAGCCCTCGACGGAGTGCTCGGTGCCGTCGTAAACGACGGTCTTCGTATTGCCGGTGACGGTGACGACGACCTCGGTGTCGTCCGTCGTGATAGTGAGAGCACCGTCCACGATCACGAACTCGACGTTCGCGAAGTTTTTACTGGTGTTCTTAAAGTCTCCGGAAACGATGCCCACCGGGTACTCGCCCGCTTCCGTGCCCTTCGCCGTCCACGCCGCGGTCGGCGTTTTGGCGACGTTGGCGATGTCGTAGAGGGCGTTGTCGGCGGTCATGGTCTCGTAGCCCGTGATGGAGTGCTCCGCGGCGTCATAGGTGACATTGTCGGACTTCTCCACGACGGTGACGGTGACCTTATCGGTGACCGGGGTGATCTCCAGCTCGCCGTCCGCGATCACGAACGCGACGTTCGTGAAGTTGACGCTCGTGTTCTTGAAGTCTCCGGACTTGATGCCGACCTGGTACTTGCCGGCGTTCGTTCCCTTCGCTGTCCAGGCGTCGGTCGGCGTTTCGGCGACGTCCGCGGTGTTATAGAGCGCGTTGTCCGCCGCCATGGTCTCGTAGCCGGTGACGGAGTGCTCCTGCCCGTCGTAGACGACGGAATCGGACTTCTCGGTCACGGTGACGGTGACCTTGTCGCTGACGGGATTGATCTTCAGCCAGCCGTCCTTCACTTCGATAACGACGGTCTCATAGTTCGGGGAAGTCGCGGTGAAGTCCGCGGCGGTGAGACCCATCGGGTAGGTATCGGCGTCCGTGCCGGCGGCGACGGCCTTGCCGACGAGCGTTACATCCGCATTGGCCGGGTTGCTCGTGACGGTGTAGCCCTCGACGGACTGCTCCTCGCCGTTGTAAGTGACGGTCTTCGTGCTGCCCGCGATCTTCACGACGATGCTCTCCGCCGGGGCGATCTTCAGCGCACCGTCCACGATCACGAACTCGACGTTCGTAAAGTTGCCGCTGGTGTTCTCAAAGTCGTCCGCTTTGATGCCCACCGGGTACTCGCCGACATCCGTTCCCTTCGCCGTCCACGCCTCGGTCGGGGTCTCGGCAACGTTCTTCTTCACGTCGTAGAGCGCGTTATCCGCGGTCATGGACTTGTAGCCCTTGACGGAGTGCTCCTTCGTGTCGTAAATGACCGTATCGGCGTTCTCGGTGATGGTGACGGTGACCTTGTCGCTGACGGGATCGATCTTCAGCGTGCCGTCCACGATCACGAACTCGACGTTCGTGAAGTTTTTGCTGGTGTTCCTGAAGTCGCCGGAGACGATGCCGACCGGGTACTCGCCCGCGTCGGTCCCCTTCGCCGTCCACGCCTTGGTCGGCTTCTCGGCGACGTTCTTCTCCACGTCGTAGAGCGTGTTGTCCGCGGTCATGGACTTGTAGCCGGTGACGGAGTGCTCCGTGCCGTCATAGGTAACGGCGGCGGAGTTCTCGGTGACGGTCACGGTGACCTTATCGGCGATCGGATCGATCTTGAGCCAGCCGTCCTTCACGACGACCTTGATATTGCTGTAGTTCCTGGAGGTGACGCTGAAGCTATCCTTCGTCAGACCCATATAATAGGTGTCAACGTCGGTGCCCTTCGCTTCCGCCTTGACGCCATCCTTCAGCGCAACGTCGATCGTCTTCGTACCGACGTCTGTCGTGTAGTCGGTGACGGACTGTTCCTTGCCGTTATACACCTTGGTGTCGTTGTTGCCGGTGATGGTGACGGTGACCTCATCCGTGATCGGCGTGATCTCCAGCAGACCGTCTTCCACGATGACAAACTGTACCGACGTGAAGTTCTGCGTGTTGTTGTTCACGAAGCTCTCGGGCTTGAGATTCATGTAATACTCGCCGACGTTCGTGCCCTCGGCATGGGCGCTCTTGCCCTCCGCGAGGCTGAAGTCCGTCCTAGTATACGCGCGGTTGCTGATGCTAACGACCGTGTAGCCGTTCACTTCGTGCTTGCTGCCGTCGTAGACCACGCTGTCGCGGATGCCCTTGATCTCCACGACCACGGTTCCCGGAGCGACGATCTCGAGATCGCCGTTTCTGTAGGTGATCTCATAGTTATCGGTCACGTCGTTGCCGCTTCCATCCACGATGTGCGTGTTGTTTTCGTCCGGCACCAGAATGCCGGTGTACTTGCCCACTGCGGTCCGGCTGCCGGTGATGACCGTTTCCACACTGTGACCATCGACCAGATAGGTGATGGTGTAGCTCGTGCCGGCCTCGACCTTGCCGTCGGCGGTCAGGCACACGCCGTGCGGCTGGCCGTCATAAACGACGGCGTTGTTCGCGGCTTCCAAAATGACCTTCTCTTCGCCCGCGCCGCGCTTGGTGATGGTGAGCGTGCCGGGGACGAGTGTGATGGTCTTGAACTGATCGTTCACGACATTGCCCGCTGCGTCCGTGATGGCCACAACGGTGATCTTGTTATTGTCCTTCGCGCTGTCCTTGACGTTCTTTACCGTGCCGACGACCGTCGCCGTCAGCGTGAGGCCTCCGGTCGGCAGCTCCTGGCTCTCGCCCGCGGCCACGGTATATGTTTCGCCGTCGTAGCGAACGGTGTAGCCGCCGTCGGAGTGCTCCTTGCCGTCATACTCCCAGGTGCGGCTGTTCGCCGTGACGGTGATGACCTTCTCGTTCTTCGAAACGGTCAGCGTGCCGTCCGCATAGGTGATATTGTAGTTCTGGGCCTTCGTGTTGCTCTTCAGCGTGTGGCCGGTGATCTTGTTGGCGCTGCTGCCCTCGAGCGTCTGGCTGCCCTCGACCGTGACGCCCGCAAGGCCCTCTTCGCCCACGAAGCTGCCCTTGCTGATGGTGTAGCCGCTGTCGGTGAGCGGCGTGCCGTCGTACGCCTTGGCGGCGCTGTTCGCCGTCAGCTCGATCGCCACCGGCGTGACTTCCAGCGTGCCGATGACGGGCTCGCCGAAGGTGTAGTTGGCGGTCACGTCCGCGCCGTCCGAACGCTCCACACGGTAGGACTTATATTCGTTCCGCTTGGTGCCCACGTCGGTCAGACCGGCGTCGGCCGGGAACTCCACGACCAGCCGGTCGCCTGCCGCCAGCGTTCCGGTATGCGTGGTCTGGTTGTCCAGCAGCTTTTTGCCGTTATACTCTCTGCTTTTGGACGCCGTGGTGATGACGATAGCGTTCGAGCTCTGCGTGATGGAGAGCTTGCCGGGGAGCTTGGTGATATCGTAGTTCTCCTCGCGGAAGGCCGCGCCCGTCGTATAGGTGATGGTATTTTCGACCGTGCCGTCGGACACATAAGTCACGCTGCCGGTGGCCGTGATGCCGGTCACCTCGCCGGAGACGAAGCCGTCACCCGTGACGGAAACGTCCGGACGGGTCAGCGGCGTGCCGTCGTATTCCTTGCTCGCGGTCTCGGACGTGAGCGTCACGGTGCGCGGCAGAATGGTCAGCTTGCCGTCCACACTGTTGGTAAAGGTGTAGTTGCCCGTAACGTCTGCGCCGCCGCGCATGACCTTATAGCTCTTGACGACGTTCTTGCCCTCGTCGCCCACGTTCGTGGCGCTGCCCTCAACAACAGCCGTCAGCACGTCGCCCGGCACCAGCACACCTTCGGTGCAGCTGAAGCCGTTGTTCGTGAGCGGCGTTCCGTCGTACTTTTTGCTGCCGCTCGCCGCGGTGACGGTGATGGTCTTTTCGGAGATGGGGGAGATGGTGAGAGCGCCGTCCACAACGGTGAACACGACGTTCGTAAAGTTCTTGCTCGTATTCGCGAAGTCGCCGGAGACGATGCCCACCGGGTACTTGCCGACGTCCGTGCCCTTCGCCGTCCACGCCGCGGTCTGCGTTTCGGCGACGTTCTTCTTCACGTCGTAGAGCGCGTTGTTGGCCGTCATGGTCTCGTAGCCGGTGACGGAGTGCTCCTGTCCGTTATACACGGCGGAGCCGGACTTCTCGGTGACGGTGACGGTGACCTTATCGGTGATCGGATCGATCTCCAGCCAGCCGTCCGTCACTTCGATGGTGACGTTATTATAGTTCGGGGAAGTCGCGGTGAAGTCGGCGGCGGAGAGACCCATCGGGTAGGTGCCGGCGTCCGTGCCGGAAGCGCTGGCCTCGCCGACGAGCGTCACGGTCGCGTTCGCCGGGTTGCTCGTGACGGTGTAGCCCTCGACGGTCTGTTCCTTGCCGTTGTAGGTGACGGTCTTCGTGCTGCCCGCGATCTTCACAACGGCGACGCTCGCCGGGGTGATGACCAGATCGCCGTCCACGATCACGAACTCGACGTTCGTGAAGTTGCCGCTGGTGTTCTTAAAGTCGGCCGCTTTGATGCCGACATGGTAGGTGCCGACATACGTTCCACTCGCCGTCCACGCCGCGGTCTCGGTCGCATGGACGCTGGTGGTCACGTCGTAGAGCGTGTTGTCCGCCGTCATGGACTTGTAGCCCGTGACGGAGTGCTCCTGCCCGTCATAGGTGACGGTGTCGGATTCCTCGGTGACGGTGACGGTAACTTTCTCGGTGATCGGATCGATCTTCAGATAGCCGTCCACCACAACGACCTTGATGTTGCTGTAGTTCTGGGACGTGACCGTGAAGTTATCCTTCGTCAGACCCATGTCGTACTTGCCGGCGTTCGTGCCCTTCGCTTCCGCCTTGGAGCCTTCCTTCAGCGTGACGGAAATGGTCTTCTCGCCGACGTCCGTCGTGTAGCCCGTGACGGACTGCTCGCTGCCGTTATAGACCAGGGTGTTATGGTTGCCGGTGATGGTGACGACGACTTCGGTCTCGTCCGCCGTGATCGTCAGCGTGCCGGGCTGATAGGTCGGCAGTTCATAATAGCCGCCGGGCAGCGCGCCGCCCTTGAACAGGACAGTGGTCGTATCGATGACGTTCGACACGCTGCCGACATTGGTGATGGTGCTCTCCTTCGTCATGGAGAGGGTGATATCCTTTTTCTGATCGCCGTTGACAAGGCCCTCGACCTTGAAGTCCGGCTGCGTGAGCGGCTGGGCGTTGTAGGCTCTGCTCGCGCTCTCTGCGGTGATCGTCAGAGGAACGGTGTAGTAAACGGTGATGACGTTCCCCGTCGCTTTCATTTCCAGCGACTGGCTGGGGGAGTAGCTGCTCGCATGCGCCGACGTATATTCCGCACCCAGCGCGGTCGAGGCGCTCGCCGTCAGCGTATCGCCGATCGTCATGGTGCCGGTCTGGTCGGGAGCGACCTTCACTTCCGTACCCTTGAGGTAATGGTGGATGGTGTACTCCGCGGTGTTGCGCTTGAAGTACAGCTTCAGCGTCAGCGAGCCGTCCGCGGCCACGGTGCCGGACTCGAGGTTGTTCGTGTTGCCCTCATCGTACACATACGTGGGCGTGCCGTATCCCTTGTCTGTATCGGTGACGGAAACGGTGGCGTCCGTCGTGCCGGTGCGGGGATCGGTCTTTGCGAGCGTGTAGGCGCCGTCGGTCTGCTCGCAGTAGAACTCGACCTTATAGGCAGTATTCTCGTTCGCCTTCCACACAGCGTAGAGGATATTGTCCCCGGCGCTGTCCACGCGGGCGGTGCTGCCGGTCTTATATTCCGCACTGGCAGCGTTCGGATCGGTGCTCCATCCGACGAGGGTATAGCCGGTGCGGGAGAAGCCGCTGCCGTCCCAGAGCGTCACAAGACCGTTATTGACGATCTCTTTTTCGACGTGGTCTGCGCCGCTGCCGCCGTTGGCCTTATAGGTCAGGGAAACGACCGCGTCCTTGTTGCCCCAAACGGCATGGAGCGTGACGCTCGCGTTCATGCGCAGCTTGTCGTTGGGCTGGTACTTGACCGCCCCGTCCGCCGTCTCTGCCCAGCCGAGGAACACCTTGCCCTCGGGAACGGCGAAGGAGTTGGCCTGCACGTCGGCGTGCGCACCGGGGGCATAGCGCTTCATATCCGTGACAGTATTCTTTCCGTCAGTATATGTCACGGTGAAGCTGTTCTTATTGGTATAGTAGGGGTAAAGCTCGATATTGTCGTAAATTTTGGTGCTGAAGTGGAAGGGCGTGTAAGTATCGCCGTTCTTCGTCGCCCAGCCAGCAAATGTCCAGCCCTCGCCCGCCGGCTTCTGCGGATCGGGGAGCATGCTCTCGTCAATGGTGCCGCCGTAGGGGATGGTGAGATTCTTTCCTCCGGTGCCTTCCATGGTGATGTAGGCAACGCCGCTTACCGTGGGCGCTGCCCACTTGGCATAGACGGTGATGTTGTTGGCGGGCATGGTCTTGCTGTCAAAGTCGTATACCTTTGTCAAGGTGGGATCTTCATACCAGCCGCCGAACGTGTAGGCTTCTTTGTCTACCGGCTTGGTCGCCGGCGTATAGCTTCCTGCGCCGGTCAAGCCCTGCTCATATTTATATGATACGGTGTTTGCCGTCTGACCGCCGCTTATGTACACCACATTGTAGCTGTTGCGGGTGTAATAGAATCTGGCGTTGTTGTATTTGCCGCCGGTCTTCGTGCTGACACCGGAGTTGAATGTAAAGCCGGTGATGGGGTACTGGTCCTCGCTAGTGACCGTGTAGCCGGTGCCGGGGGAAGTATCGGAATGATGCAGCTTGTAGGACTTGCCGCCGACAGTGGTCGTCCCGCTCTCGCCGGGCAGGACTTCGACATAATAGTACGCCGTTTCCGAGCCGCTCCCGGTTTTCGGTCCATAGAATGTGGCGCCGTTCAGCGGCATCGTATCGATGTTGACCTGATAGGGGCCGCTGCCATCACTCTGCGTTGCCCACGTGCTGCTTCCGTCGTAGGTGGGCCACTTATCGCCGATGGCCGCGCCATATTTGGCGGTGATGCGCAGGTCAGCATACTCCTCTGATGAACTAAACCATCCGGAGGTGCTGTAGAACTTTACCTCGTACACATTGCGCTTGTAGTATATGTTGACGATGGTGGAGCCATCGCCTTTGATGGTTTCCTGCGAGATCGTCTGGGGGGTGAAGCCGGTGTAGCTCTTAGCTCTGGCGCTCGTCTGCGCGCCGGTCGTACCATACAGCGTCTCGTTTTCCACATAAGAGTAGCCGTCGTCATCGGCATTCTCCTGCCAGTGGATGACGGTGTACTGCGTGTCGGCTTTGGCGTTCCAGCGCGCCTTGAGCGTGATGTTCTCCGTCAGTGGGCTGCCGAATTCGAACTTCGTTCCGTTGTATTCCCAGTGGCTGAACGTGTAGCCGGGCTTCGTCACCACATTGGGAGCTGCCGTGGTTGCGTCTGCGCTGTAGAACTGGGGCGCGACATATGTACCGCCGTCGGAATCGAAGTGGAGCCAGTGGCCCGGTTCGACCTTGGCGTACACGGTGATATTCTCTTTGTCCAGCGTGACGGAGTCGACAGGGGTCTGGTAGCTGGGTTCCAGATACCAGCCGGTGATCGCGTGCGTTGTGTTCTCAAGACCGTAGGTTACATCGTCAGTCTTGATAATGTCGCCTTTCACGCCCTCTTTGGTATGGACAATGCGGCCGTTCGTGTCGGCAAAGAACACGTACAGCACTTCCGTGAATCCGGCGTCCACGTTGATCTGCGCCGATTCGCTGATCTCGCCCACGGTACCGAAGGCGAGCTCGGACGCGCCGACGAACCAGCCGGTGAATTTATAGCCGTCCTTCACGGGGGAATTGGGCTGATAGAGCGTGTCGCCCTTCTTGACGATCTGGCGCGAGACTTCCTCGCCGTCTACCCGAAAGACGTAGGTGAGGTAGTTGCCCGTATCCGGCCGGACAACTCTCATGGGGACAACGTTTGTCTTGCCGCCCTCTTCGTCCTCCGCGGGCTCTTCGTCCTTGCCGGGCTCTTCGTCCTTGCCGGACTCTTCGCCCTTCGCGGGCTCTTCGTCCTTGCCGGACTCTTCGTCCTTGCCGGGCTCTTCGTCCTTCGCAGGCTCTTCGCCCTTCGTGGGCTCTTCCCCCGCAATGGGCTTTTCGCCTGTTCCCGGAATGGAGTCTTTGTCTCCGGCGGGGTCGGTGCTGCCAGCCGGCGCGGAATCGTTTCCATTTTCGGAAAGAAGCGTTTCCTCTGCCGGGATGGTCCCCTCGTCTCCAACGGCGATCGCGTTCACCGGGAGCAGGGAGAACATCATGCATACTGCCATCAGCAGCGCGATCAGATTCCTCTTTTTCATACAGTCCTCCTGTTTTCACTTACCTCTCCCTCGTTGTCGGACAATTTCGGGAGAAAATGTACGGATTTTTCTGTGCCGGAACATGGTTTTTCTGCGCATTGGTATAGTTATCCTACTGTGTTTTGGTATAGTTATCCCACTATGTTGTTTTCATTCTACAAGATACCGTGGAATTTTTCCATAGGTTTACGTAACATTTCATTATTTGTAACAAATTCTTAACAGTTTTTAACATTTTGTACAGGTAGTGATTGCTTATCCCAGAAACCGCTATACCTTGTGGTTCCCCCGGTATTGCCGGAAGCGATTTAAAATGCCCTCTCGGCAGCCGAGAGGGCATATTCCCCTATACTATTATATTATAGACCCCGCAGGGTTATTCCTCTTTTTTTCTCTCGCGCGTTTTGACGCGCTCGTGCGGCGTGGGGCCCCAGCCGTCGAGCGGCAGGCGCTGCATCGCGCCGAACACCTTGCTGCGTATATCCGGGTACTGCGCCGAGAGCGTCGTGAGCAGATCCTTGATCTCCTGCCGCTTGGACGTGTGATCCATCGGGCAGGTGCTCTTCACGACCGGCAGCTCGAGCTGTTTGGCGAGATTCGCGCTGCGCTGCTCGCCGATGTACAGAAGCGGGCGGATCTGCGTCACGTCCGCGCGGGACATATACGTCACCGGCTTGAAGCAGTTGAGCCGCCCCTCGAACACGAGCGACATCATAAACGTCTCCACGGCGTCGTCAAAGTGGTGGCCGAGCGCGAGCTTGTTGCAGCCGTGCTCCTTCATCGTGGTGTTCAGCGCGCCGCGCCGCATTTTCGAGCAGAGCGAGCACGGGTTCTCCTCCTGCCGGGCGTCAAACACGATCTCGCGGATATCCGTCGGCACGCGGGTATACGGCACGCCGAGCTCCTCGCACATTTTTTCCACACCGGAAAAGTCCATGCCGGGGAAGCCGGTATCGATGGTGATGCCCTCCAGCTCGAACGGCGCGGGGTAATACCGCCGCAGATACGCGAGCGCGGCGAGCAGCACGAGCGAATCCTTGCCGCCGGAAATGCCCACGGCGATGCGGTCGCCGGGGGAGATCATGCCGTAATCGTCCACGCACCGGCGCACAACGCCGGTAAACGCATTGAGAGAATCCATATTTCGCACCTCAAAAATTAAAAATCGAAACAGAGAAAAGCGGAGCATTTGCGAGAAAAACGAAGCATTTACGAGCTTGCCCTGCCGTAAATAAAAATTTCGGAAAACAGGGGTTGACACCGACGGAGCGCTGTGCTATAAAAATAGAGCGCGTCTTGAGGGTATATTGTACCCGCCGCGCCTTGAAAAAGCAAGAAAAAACAATGATATTGGAGGCACATCAATGTCCACTACGATGGTCAGAAAAGAGGACGTCGTCCGCAAGTGGTACGTTCTCGATGCGGCCGGCAAGCCCCTGGGCAAGACCGCCGCTCTCGCCGCCGACCTGCTGCGCGGCAAGCGCAAGGTCGACTACACGCCGCACGTCGACTGCGGTGATTTCGTCATCATCATCAATGCGAAGGACGCCGTTCTCACCGGCAACAAGCTCACCCAGAAGTACTACCGCACCCACTCCGGTTACGCCGGCGGTCTCAAGGAGACCCGTTACGATCGCCTGATGGCGACCCGCCCCACTCTCGCCATGACGCTCGCCGTCCGCGGCATGCTGGCGAAGAACCCCACCCAGAAATGGCAGCTCCGTCGTCTGAAGGTCTTTGCCGGCAATGAGCACAAGCACGCCGCGCAGAAGCCCGAAGTCTGGACGGTCGAATAAGGAAAGGAGGAAATTTTAGAATGGCTACCTATCAGAGCAAGCGTCCCTACGCTTACGGCACCGGCCGTCGGAAATCCTCCACCGCCCGTGTCCACCTCATCCCCAACGGCAGCGGCAGCATCACCATCAACGGCCGCACGCTGGACGAATACTTCGGTCTCGAGACTCTGAAGCTCATCGTCCGTCAGCCTCTCGCCGCCACCGAGACGGCCGAGAAGTTTGACGTTGAAGCCACCGTCGTCGGCGGCGGCATGACCGGTCAGGCCGGCGCGATCCGTCACGGCATCGCCCGCGCGCTGCTCAAGGTCGACGAGAACTACCGCGGCACGCTCAAGGCCGCCGGTTATCTCACCCGCGATCCGCGCATGAAAGAGCGTAAGAAGTACGGCCTCAAAGCCGCCCGTCGCGCACCTCAGTTCAGCAAGCGCTGATCGGACGCAAATTTACAACTCAAAAGCTCAAAAACCCCGGAAAATCAGCATTTTCCGGGGTTTTCTTATACCCTTTTCGTCTGATTGCTTTTGAAGCCTTTCGTTGTTTTTGACCGTATGTGACCTCGGTTAACC
>ENA-OUQH01002123-OUQH01002123.1-human-gut-metagenome-genome-assembly--contig:-NODE-2123-length-12582-cov-10.133951_pt1 | contig 12582 bp, 10 predicted proteins | sample MGYA00237948_ERZ548828 | MGnify/ENA primary metagenome ERZ548828 (study PRJEB26490, sample SAMN05194711) | human gut metagenome | biome: terrestrial biome; feature: human-associated habitat...
CAAAAAGAGCGTCAGGCGGAACCGCTCTCGGCTCGTACCCCAACGCTCTTTGCTTTACATATTCAGTTGTACTCAGCCCGCACGTTCGGGCTTTTGACTGTATTTTCTCTTTTTCTTTTGCCGTCACACGGACGGCAATGCGTACATCTTTCCCCATAGCATCTCTCCTTTCACTGGGGGATTGGGGGCTGCGCCCCCAAAGAGTCAGCCGATTTCGGCTGTGATTGGGACTTTTGTGGCACACAAAGTCCCTGCTTGTTATACCGTGAGACACGCCCTACAGGGGCAGTTTTGACTACCGCTTTTCGGAGGCAAGAACAGCCGTCTTTCCCTTCAGGGCGTATCTTTTCACGGAGCCTACTTGGCTCTGCTTTTACAGTGAAATAATCGCTTTGAGCCGCATATCGGCTTTTTGGCTCAGTTGAAAAACTTGATACTATCACGATCTTCTCCTTTCTTTTTTTCAGGCAGCAAAGAAGCCGCCGGGGATGACCCAGCGGCTCGATGACTGCCTTCTATATATTGAATGGGGGAAATGGCGAAAAAAGGCATGGATTCAGCAACACGGCAAAAACAGTGACCGCAACATTATGAAAAGCCTTGAAAACAGAGACTTTTTCTGATATAGTTATATAGAACGAATGTTCTAATTACGGCGTTCAGAAAAAATATTTCTTTAAAAAAGTAAAAAAAGATTCTGTCCTGCTTATGGGACAGAATCTTTGATAGAATTCAGAAAGAAGAGGGAGCGTATGAGCGATAGTCTGGGCCTTTTAACCGCCATCTACCGGGATGGGCGGGTGTATATCGGCGGCAAAAGCTATGCGGCGGGGACCTTTGCGGCACATCTGCTGAACCAGTACTACAAAAATGATACCGCTGCCCGGATTGCCGTATTCCGGCAGCACAACTGGAATGTGCAGGAGCAGCTTGCCGCCGGATACCTGAACGAAACGGACTTTCTCAAGGCTGGGGAAGAAATTCTGGCGATTCTGAAAACCCTGCCAAAGCTGAAACCCTTTTCCTCGCTGGACATTGCTGCAGAGAAGCAGCGCATCGCGGAATTGTTCACACAGGAAAATGCCGCTGCCATACAGGATTACTTCCGCCGGAGGGCGGCGGCTGCGCAGCAGGATCAGGGGGCAATCAGCCTAGGAATCCTTCCGCCGGAATGTGATAAGCCCCTTTTCAGAAAGTGTGAAACACTGTGCGCAACGGTCTTGCAGTCCCTCCGCTTTTATGATTCCATCCCGGAGGATATGCGCAGTGCCTTTACGCAGCTGCGACAATTTGTTTCCCGTTTGGACAATGCAGAGCGATTCGATGAGCGGCACCTGCTGCCCCTTGCGGCGGAGATATTCGGGAAGGCAACTTTCCCCCTGAACACGGAATATATCGCCCTCCCAAAGCGACGGAACAGCCGGATTCTCGTGATCGCCCGGCGGATGACCTTTGAAAGCTATTACAGCTTTGTACTGACGGACTTCTTTGAGGGGCTGCACTACGGGCATTACCCAAGGAAGTGCGAAATTTGTGGGCAGTATTTTCTGATGCAAAGCGCCCGGCGGCAGAAATACTGCTCCTACGGCACTGCACCGGAGCTATACCATGGTGAGAAAATTTCCTGCCGCCGGTACGCCATCATTCAGGGCAAGGCGGAGCGAGCGAAGGATAATCCCCTCAAAGCTGCTTACGAAAAACGCTGCGCCGCCATCCGCTCCGAAAAGAGTCGGGGGACGATTTCGACGGAATTTGCAGCAGCGGCGCAGGCTATGGCAAAGCGGCGCTTGGAGCAGGCGGAGGAGGACGATGCCTACGCTGCAAAGGAATATTACAAGGGTTTGGAGCGAGCGAAGCTTTACGCCGACACGGGCAGAAAGATGAAATCATAAAAATGGAGGTGCGGCCGGTGACCGAAGAACTGAACGAAACTCGCAGAAAGCAGCAAGCACTTTTGGAGCGCCGGATGTACCACCTTACCCCCGCACCGCCCAAGTTGCCGCCGCAGGAGTATATCGAGCTATACCTTGCTGAAAAAGAGGGCAAGTATCTGTTGTGGTACTTGCACGACCGGGAACCGATGCTGAACAAGCTGGCGCAGGATGCCTGCCAGCGTTACGGGCTGGCGGAGCATTTTTCGGACATCAAGCAGACAGCGGTATGTGGGATTTTAGCTGCCCTGCAAAAGTACGATTCGTCCATAGGCGTTCCGTTTGCCGCCTTTCAGAAACAATATATTTCGGACAGCATCGAGGACTACATCCGCACGGCGCAGAGTGGTATGGTTACCATGACGACGGACACCTATCCGGTGTTAAAACGCATTATGGCTATCTATCACCAAGGCGGCGATAATGCCACGGACGACAGCATGCAACGAATTGCCAATGAAATCGGACTGGATACCAAAACCGTGCAGCGGTATATTGCAATAGGCGCATTGAACGAGCGGCGGGCGGATTTCTACCTGCAATACGACGAGGACGGCGAGGAAACCGGCGAGGATGTGACGGTGGACGCCGCCTCCCGGCCGGACAAGTTGTACTTCCGGGAGGTGCTGTATGCCGCCTTGTATGAAGCCTACGACAGCCTTACCTACCGGGAGCAGCGCACGGTTGCCAAGCATTTGGGCTTCTGCGATACCTGCTGGGCTATAAAGAAGGCGGTGCAGATAGGCGGCGAGATCGAGTACAGGCCCATAAAGCCTATGACCTTTGAAGAAATCTCCCGCTCCGCCAGCCGCAGGTCGGATAAAGCGTCCGAGCGGACATTCTATGCCGCTATGGAGAAAATACGAAAGCATCTCGAATCGGATGCCGACTATCGCTACCTGTTCGGATAAAGCAAAACAGCGCCGTGCTGCAAGGCAAAGATAATTTTCACCCACAGAGTGAATGCGGGGTGAATTTTCACTTCGCTGTATTGAGTAATGTGAAAAAATGAGTATAATAGAGATAAACAACAACGGAGGTACAGTGTATGCAATATGAAAGCGAACACATTGAATATAAATCTCAGATGGTCGATGACATCTACAAGGAGGTCATCGCCTTTGCAAATACGGACGGCGGCGTGATCTACATCGGCATTGACGATCAGGGCCGTGTGACTGGCATTGACAATATCGACGAGACATACACCCGCCTGACCAACGGCATCCGCGATGCCATCCACCCGGATGTGACCATGTTTGTGCGATATGTTCTTCAAGACAATAAGGTAATTCGGATTGAGGTTGGCGAAGGCAGCTACAAGCCCTACTATCTGAAAGCCAAGGGCATGAAGCCCACCGGCGTGTATGTTCGTCAGGGTACAACCAGTGTCCCGGCCTCTCCAGAACAAATCCGCCAGATGATCAAGGAATCAGACGGTGACAATTTTGAGGATGACCGCTGCCTTGACCAGGATCTGACCTTTGAGGCGGCAAAGGCGGCTTTCCAGCAATACGGCGTTGAATTCTCGGTGGGAAAATATCGAGCTTTGGGCATTACCAAAAACGATGTTTTCACAAACCTGGCACTGCTGCTCTCCGACCAATGCCTGCACACCACGAAAATCGCCGTATTCAATGATGAATCCTGCACGGAGTTCCGGGACAGCAAGGAGTTCGGCGGCTCGATTTTCAAGCAGTTTGAAAACGCGATCAACTATCTGGCGCTGTGCAACCGGACCGTGTCCACCATCAAGGGCGTTGTCCGCACAGATAAGCAGGACTATCCTGAGGAAGCCATCCGCGAAGCACTGCTCAACGCGCTGGTGCATCGGAATTACAGTTTCAGCGGCAGCATTATCATCAATGTAAACGACAGCAAAATGGAGTTCATTTCTCTGGGCGGACTCCTGCCCGGCCTTTCCACGGAGGATATCCGCATCGGCGTTTCCCAGCCGAGGAATAAGAAGTTGGCGGAGATCTTCCACCGCCTGCGCCTGATTGAAAGCTACGGCACCGGTATCCGCCGGATTTTTAAGCTCTATGAAAATTGTCCCGTGCGGCCCAGCATCGAGGCAACGGCCAATGCGTTCCGGATCGTACTGCCGAACATGAATACCTGTGGCAGCATTGCCGAGCGTATACCGGAAGCTGCCGAAAAAGCGCCTGTCACCGTCACGCCCCAGATGAAAACGGTGCTGGACTATCTGACCGAGTACGGCGAAATGACCGATGAAGATCTGCAGGAGCTGCTGAATGTCAAAAAGACGCGAGCATATCTGCTGGCCCGCCAGATGCGCGAAAACGGGCTGATTGAGATCGTCGGCCGAGGGGCGGAGAAAAAGTACAAATTGAAGTGACGGAGGACGCAGAGTATATCCAGCCGCCAAACACTTGATGAGGTGTACAGGAAATAAATGATTGCCAAGAATGATGTGCTTAATAGAATATCGAATTTTAACTGTACGATTGACGCAGAAAAAATAAAGTTCCCCGGAATACTTCAGGAGGTAAATGGAAATATTGTCCTGAACGCCATGGTTTCGGTAGATCAATATCAAAAGATGCTATCAAATGCCGACTTTAATATATTAGGAAGTATTTTTGGGAAAGAAGCAACTTTAATTGGATGTCATATTCACTCTATGTCCGGCTCCATGGGATCGAACGATGTTTCTCTTCTCATAATCCCAAACGAGATAATTGTGGGCAAGTGTTTTGCTTCAATTCCAATGGTAAAGAGAATAACGCTGTCTACTCCAGATTTAAACTATATGTTTGCCGGCACTTCTCCGTTAGAACCCAATCGGAACATCGCAAAAGAGAATCCTAGTGTTTTGAATTTTACTTATCCAAAGCTGATTCGCGCTCAGGATAAATATGGAGAGATAGAATTGTATCAAAAATACATCTCGCACGATTCTGACAAAAAAGGGTATCTTCATACTATTATTTCCGTTGTTGCGTACTCTTTCGCAAGCCCGTTGTCTTTAATGGACGCTGTTGCGAAAGCCTTTGCGGCAATAAACCTCTTCTCATTCTTCGGAAATGGATATATTTCATACGGAGAGATAAGCTTTCAAGTTGAGAACGATGGAAGCGAGTATATGTTATACCTAAACTATAGAGAAAATGTCCCGGCAGTCAATGAACCATTCCTCATTATGACATCCGCATTCAAAGGCAGCTTTGAGAAAATATGGAGAGCATGGCTTGATCTCTATGAAAGTGCCAACCCGATTCCCGCTCTATTTTATGAAATCATTTGTAACCGCTCAACAAGGATAAATAGTTTCTTGAACTTGTCACAAGCGATTGAGGTATACTCAAACACTTGCAGAGAAGATAACGCAAAGGCAGTGGCCAAAAACGACCCGAACAATACAGGAAAATGGAAGCTAACATTAAAGCATAGATATCAAGATATATTATCTGCTTACAACAATGTGTTCGAATTGAGCGAGTCCAATATAGATGATTACGCACGAAGCTTTTCAAATATGAGAAACTATTATACGCATTATAATTCCGGGAAATATGTTGCGCCAACCCATGGCGAATTGTCTGCTGCAATTCACATATTGAGATTTGTTTTGTTGACTATTGTATATTCTGCTGTTGGACTTCCAAATGGCTGTATTCTTGAATGTAAAAACAGAAATATATTCAGCAACTTCAACTATGATACCGGTGTAATATTGAATTACTCCCAAAAGAGCGTGAAATACTAAATAACGCCGGAGAATTCTTCCGAATGGTAGCATATACTAAAGCGCCGCAGGTAAGTATCGCTTACCTGCGGCGCTTTAGTATTAGGCCTTCTTGGCCCATCCTGAGACTATAGTTTCGAATAACTGTGGCTTTGCAAATCGGGGCTGTCTTTCTGTCCGCACATTCGTTTTTTGCCACCGTTTTTTCTACAATGAACGGTGACAATTTTTGTTTTCATACTTTTCGAGTAGAATATCAGAAAAACTCGGAGGTAAATACACAATGGAAGGACTAAGAATTACGACCAAAGATATTGCCGGATACAGAGAGCATCTGATTTTGGAGGAACGGAGTGTAGCAACCATTCAGAAATACATTCGGGATATCAAGGCATTTGCGAAGTACGCAGAAGGACCGGTCACAAAGGAAACCGTCATTGCTTACAAGAAGCACTTGCAGGAACATTACGCCGTGCGGAGCGTTAATTCCATGCTGGCCAGCATCAACTGTCTATTCACCTTTCTCGGCTGGCACGACCTGAAGGTAAAAACGCTGAAATTGCAGCAGCAGGTCTACTGTCCCGAAGAAAAGGAACTGACCAAAGCGGAATACACCCGACTATGCAAAGCGGCGCAGCGTAGGCACAACGAACGGCTGAACCTCATCTTGCAGACCATCTGCGGCACCGGCATCCGGGTCAGCGAACTGCAATTCATCACCGTGGAAGCGGCCAAATGCGGCGAGGCAGTGGTGCGCTGCAAAGGCAAAACCCGCGCGGTGTTTATCGTGCGGGAGCTGAGACAAAAACTGCTCCGCTACGCAGCAGAGCAAAGAATCAAGTCGGGTATGATTTTTGTGACCCGCACGGGCAAACCCATCAGCCGCACGAATATCTGGCGGGAGATGAAAGCGTTGTGCGTCGAGGCAGATGTCAACCCGCAAAAGGTGTTCCCGCATAACCTGCGCCACCTGTTCGCCCATGTGTTCTATGGAATCGAAAAGGATATTGCAAAGCTGGCGGACATTCTCGGTCACAGCAGCATTAACACCACACGAATTTACATCATCTCCACCGGCACGGAGCACCGCCGCCGGATGGAAAATATGCACCTGATCCTATGAAAAAAGCCGCCGAAAATGACGGCGAGCACATAATCCGCATTATGTTGCATTTAGGCGAAATTTTTCTAAAAGTATTCAATTATTCATTAGCATTTTATCACCTATTTTAGCGTAACGCAATAAAATTAACAGAGAAAAGTATGATTCTGCCGAAAATTGTCTATCTGGACGCAGCAAAAGAGAGCCTTTTCAAAACAAAAATTGAAAAGGCTTGGATTTTTGCGCTGTTTTGCAGGTTGGTAGCGGTATACCTCATAGGCAAGCTCTCGTGCTGGCAAAACGACTGCAACATAATGCGGATTATGTTTTGGGCAATTTTATGTGGAGGGAATGTTTATGGGAAAAATCGCAGATCTCATCAAATACGAGGGGGACAACAGCACTTTCATCTGGAAGCATCCCTGTGAGGACTTTAACAGCATGACGCAGCTGGTGGTCCACGAATCACAGGAAGCAATTTTCTTTATGAACGGCCAGGCCCTGGACCTGTTCGGCCCCGGGCGCTACACACTGGAAACGGAGAACATCCCCAAAATCGGCAAGCTGCTGAATCGGGCCACCGGCGACACCTCCCCCTTCCACTGCGAGGTCTACTTCATCAATAAGACCGAGCAAATGTCGGTGAAATGGGGCACGGACAGCAAGGTGCAGTACATCGAGCCCACCTACGGCTTTCCGCTTTCCATCGGCGCCAGCGGCGAGATGAGCCTGCGGGTGGAGGACAGCCGCAAGCTGCTGGTGAAACTGGTGGGCACGGAGAATTTCCTGGGTCAGCAGAAGCTGGTGGGCTTTTTCCGGGCATTTCTCATGACCCGGGTCAAGACCTACATCGCTCAAGTGATGAAGGCCAGCGCCATCAATATTTTTGAAATTGACGAGCATCTCACCACATTTTCCGAGAGCATCCATAAGCTGCTGATTCCGGACTTCGCTGACTACGGCGTGGCGCTGGAGCGGTTCTTTGTCACCACCATTGTGAGGCCCGACGGCGATAAGCAGTACGAGAAATTCAAGGAGCTGCATTTCCGCCAGTATGCCGACATTGCCGAGGCGAAGCTCCGCCAGCAGACGGACCTGATCTACGCCCAGACGGAGGCCCAAAAGGTGGTCATCGACTCCCAGGCCCAGGCCACCAAGCGGGCCCAGGAGGGCTACACCTACGCCCAGGAGCGTGGCTTCGATGTGGCGGAAAAGGTGGCGCAGAACGAAGCCGTGGGCCAGTTCACCAACATGGGTGTTGGCCTGGGCACCATGGCGGGCGTGGGTGGCGCAGTGGGCGGTGTGGTAGGAAATGCCGTAAACGGAGCCATGCAGGCAGCGGCGGAGCCTCCCGCCCCGGCGGCACAGCCCGCAGACGAGATGGCGGCCTTCAAGGCAAAGGTGGAGAAGCTGGGCATTATGAAGGAATCCGGTCTCATTACCGACGAGGAATTTGCCGCCATGAAGGCTGAGCTGCTGAAAAATATTTTGTGATAGGGGGAGAGACCGATGAAAAAGAATTTTAAGTCCTATGCGCTGATTTGGACGATTTTCCTGGTGGCATTCAATGTCATAGTCTTTTTAGTCCGGCCCATCATTCCGGGCTATGAGATCCGCTATGACGCCCGATTCTGGATCGCCTGGGTCTTTGTGATGGCCGCATTCGTGGGAAATTTGGTCTGCGCCAACGCCGCCTTCAAGGCGGAGAATCTACAGAAGCTGTTTTATAATGTCCCGCTGATCACCATCAGCTATTCGGGACTGATTTTGATGCTGGTGCTGGGGGCCGTGCTGATGCTGATCCCCAACTGCCCGGCGCGGATCGCAGCTATCGTTTGCGTAGCCATTGCCGTCTTTACCGCTGTAGCCGTCGTCAAGGCGGGCTGGGCCGCCGAGACCGTCAGCGAGACCCACGAAAGGGTGGCGCAGCGGACGCAGTTCATAAAGCTGCTGACGGTGGAGACTGAGACATTGATGACTGCGGCCAAAACCCCGGATGCGAAAATCGCGACCAAGAAAGTCTATGAGGCGCTGCGGTATTCCGACCCTATGAGCAGCGAAGCGCTGGGCGAGATCGAGGCGGAGCTGGCGGAGAAATTCAGGGCATTGGAAGCCGCTGTAACTGCTGACCAAGGCGTGACAGAGGCAGCGGAGAGCCTGCTGGAAACCCTGGCGGAGCGGAATAGAAAGTGTAAGGCGATGAAGTAGGGGGGAGTATTGATGGAAAAATATAGTGTTTTTGTTTCACATTCTTCACAGGATAAAATTAGTTTCGTTGATGACCTGGTAAAAGAAATTAAATCTCTTGGTATAAGTGTTTTTTATGATACAGATGTGATTGGCTGGGGCGATAATCTTAAAGAGAAAATTGATTGTGGACTAAAGAGTTGCAAACTGGCGGTAATCGTTATATCTCCAAGTTATTTTGACCGTGAATGGACAGAGTACGAAATTCAAAAATTATTGGATCGACAGGATTCTGAAGGTGGAAAGCTCATTATGCCAATACTATACAAAGTAAATAAGGAAGAACTTGTTAAGCACTATCCCTCGCTTGAGTATATTGTTTTCAAATATGCTAAGAGTCAAAGTCGAAGCAAACTCGCTCTGGAACTAAAGAAAGAATTGGATAAAAAAGCAAGTTAATATGAAATATGGATGGTGATTCAAAATGACAATCTTCAAATGCAAAATGTGCGGTGGGACGCTGGAATTTAACCCCGGCGACACCGTGGCTGTGTGCGATAGCTGCGGCACCAAGCAGACCCTGCCCAAGCTGGACGATGACCGGCGGGCCAATCTCTATGACCGGGCCAATCACTTCCGCCGCAGCAACGAATACGACAAGGCTATGGGCATCTACGAGCAGATTTTGGCCGAGGACAACACCGATGCCGAGGCCTACTGGTCCCTGGTCCTGTGCCGCTACGGCATCGAGTATGTGGAGGACCCCGCCACCCACAGGCGCGTGCCCACGGTGAACCGGGCGCAGTTTACCTCCATCTTTGACGACGACAACTACAAGTCCGCCCTGCACTATGCCGATGCCGCCCAGCGGGAAGTCTACGAATCCGAGGCCAAGGCCATCAACGAGATTCAAAAGGGCATCCTGGCCATTTCTCAAAAGGAGCAGCCCTTTGATGTGTTCATCTGCTACAAGGAGACGGACGCCAGTGGCCGCCGCACCCCGGATAGTGTGCTGGCCAACGACCTGTACCACCAGCTCACTCAGGAGGGCTTCAAGGTGTTCTTTGCCCGCATCACCCTGGAGGACAAGCTGGGCACCGCCTACGAGCCGTACATATTCGCCGCCCTCAACAGCGCCAAGGTCATGGTGGTGCTGGGCACCAAGCCGGAGTATTTTAACGCCGTTTGGGTGAAAAACGAGTGGAGCCGCTATCTGGCGCTGGTGAAAAACAGCGGTGGTAAGAAGATGCTGATTCCTGCCTACAAGGATATGGACCCCTATGATCTGCCGGAGGAGTTTTCCCATCTGCAGGCCCAGGACATGGGCAAGCTGGGCTTCATGCAGGACCTGATCCGGGGTATCAAGAAGATTATTTCTGCCGATGCGCCGAAAGCGGCGGCGAAGGAGACTGTCGTGGTAAGCGGCGGCAATGCAGCCGTGGAGCCGCTTTTGAAGCGTGCCTTTATGTTCCTGGAGGACGGCAACTGGCAGGAGGCGGACACCTATTGTGAAAAGGTGCTGGACCAGGACCCTGAGAATGCCAGAGCATATTTAGGAAAACTGATGGCGCAGCTACATATTGCTACGAAAGAGAAACTACCGAATTGCGCCACGGAACTGACGCAAAATGACAATTATCAAAAGGCGCTTCGATTTGCAGATGATGCGCTGCACACGATGCTGACGGAGGCCAACGAGCAGATTTGTCGGCGTAATGCGAAAGCAGTTTACGACCGCGCGGCTGAGATCGCCAAAAACGCCACCAGCATGGCAGAATTTCAAAATGCCGCAAATATGTTTGCGTCTATTGAGCAGTTTGAGGATGCCGCGGAAAAGCGGGAGGAGTGCCAGCAGTCGGCTGAGAAGTGCAGACTTGCAATAGTAGAAGCTGATAACGAACGCGCTTATAATGTAGCAATGGAACATATGCGGTGGAATCGCTATGCAGAGGCGCTGCGGAGGTTAGAGGAAATAACGGGCTGGAAGGATGCCGATGAGCAAGCCGCAATTTGTAAAAAGAAAATCGCGGAACAAAAGGAAGTTTGGAAGAAAAAGATTAAGATTCTCATCCCGATTTTGGCCGCGGTTGTTATACTAATTATCCTTTTCGTCAAACTCGCTGTCCCCAAAATCGAACGCAATAACGCATTGAATCAAGCAATGGCCTTGATTGAGTCTGGAGATTATGATGCTGGATATGCAATTTTGGAGGAATTGGGAGAAAACGAGACTATTCAGTCTAACAAATATGATCGTGCAATGGAGGCCCTTAATGATGGAAATAGCGGTATGGCGTATGATCTCCTGAAAGGCCTTTCCTACAAGGATAGTTCTGACAAAACAAGCGAGATTCTTGCACAGCATCCAAATTATAAGTTTAGAGATGCCGCTGAAAATTCAACTATATCGTTTGGCCAATATGAGCAGGATAATAATTTAGACAATGGAAAAGAAAGCATAAGATGGATTGTGGTAAAAAAGGAAGAAGACAAGATTTTGCTTATGAGTGAAAAAGCATTGGACTGCAAGCCATATAATGATACTTATTCATCGAACATTGTTTGGGAAAATTGTACACTCCGAATATGGTTAAATAGTACATTTATAAACACAGCTTTTAGTTCAGAGGAGCAAATATTTATTTTACAAACGGAAATCCCGAAATCCGGAAAATCTAATTCAACGAACGACAAAATATTTACTTTCGACTCTTCCGAAGCAGATCGATACGGCAACCTATATTGCAGGCCAACAGAATATGCCGCTTATAACGGCGTGTGGCACGGTAGCGGCGAGTTTTGTGAATATTTTTTAAGAGAAACGCGTGACCATAAAGATCAACTAAATGAATACAAATATGTTAGTTGTCCGGCAGTCGTTGATAGAGGCGCAATAAAAGGAAGCAACGAATTCTTAAGAGTCACTGCTGATTATGTCGGCGTCCGTCCCGCCATGTGGATCAGCTTGGAGTGAGTAACGATGAAGAAAAAAGCAAAATATGATGCATTAACTCAACTGGTTCAATTTGTTGAAAAGCATTTTCAAGGGGTTATAATTTGTGCAGCAATCGCAGTTATACTGCTGCCGGGAATTGTTTGGTGTGTGTTTTATTTCTCCTCATGCGGCAGTTGGAAAGTTTTTTCTGCCGATGGACTACTTTGCTATATAGGGGCTTTATTTACCGGCCTTTTATCTTTGCTGGTGGCCGTGATCGCATTGGTTCAGAGTAAGCGAATTGCAGAGATCGAAGAAGACAGAGCCATTGAGGCAAGGCAAAATGCAATTCGCCCCGTCCTTCAAGTAGAAGTAAAAAAGATTGAGGACAATTTTTTTGATCTGACCATTACAAATCATGGACAGTTTGTGGCCATAGGAGTGTATTTGTTCACAAACCCGTTTGCCCCCGTAATTGTTGCGGGCGAGCCATTTTGCAGGAAGTTTTCCATAGGTGGCCGCTCCCAAACCATATTCGCCGTTGACGAATCGGAGTGCACCATAAATTCCGATGGACACCCCCAAAAATTGTGGTTTTGCTTTTCGGATGTAGATAACAATTTTTGGCAGCAGGAGTTCGTGTATGGAACGGACGGTTATGAATCCCAAGGAGTTGAATCCATATAAATCAAAACAATAGGCTACATAACCCCGGGGC
>ENA-OUQH01002127-OUQH01002127.1-human-gut-metagenome-genome-assembly--contig:-NODE-2127-length-12576-cov-7.138807_pt1 | contig 12576 bp, 10 predicted proteins | sample MGYA00237948_ERZ548828 | MGnify/ENA primary metagenome ERZ548828 (study PRJEB26490, sample SAMN05194711) | human gut metagenome | biome: terrestrial biome; feature: human-associated habitat; material...
GCTGTTTATGCTGCTTGTTGGTGTTCCGCTTGCTTGCTGGGGAGAACAGCTTTGGACCGCATATCCCTGGCTGGAGCCTGTGGCTGCAGTGCTTAGCGCATTGGTTGTGGCTGTCATGTTCCAAGATTCCTTTCGCAGAGAAGCAGAAAGCCTGCTGCGCCAGCACTGGGCCAGCCTGAATGGATCACGGAAAAAGGAATAACAAAAAGGAGTGAGACGCCATAAGTCTCACTCCTTTTTGATTAGTTGAATAACGACATCAAGATTTGCCTTATGGAAGAATCACTTGGAACCTCTCGCACACCATAGCCAACTATCGTTCCATTCGCATGCTTTCTCATATGAGGCAATACGAATTCAGTATAGAGATCTGTAGCAAATGTGTAGTCTCCTCGACTCATGAGATGCTTACGGAGATAGCTATTCATTATACCTACTGCGTAATCAGCCAACTGAATTCCTGCGCTTTGAGAGCTACATTCTGTCAGCACACCGTGATACACATTTTCGTATTTCACAAAGTCACCTTCGACCATCATCCGATGACAGGCATCTTTGAGCTGCTTGACTTTATCCTGATTTAGCTCATCCATAATCACTGTGGCAAAGCCGTCGGGACGGGTATCCATCTGGATACGCTGAAATGCCTCTTGCATGTGAAATTTCAGCACCTCATTCTCCGCCTGATAGCATGGCTGGGTGTATACGCAGGTCACTGTGAATATGAACAGCAGAGAGGGCTTGTCCACCACACGGTTGAAGAACCGGCGATAGTACCCTTTGAGCTTGTCAGGAGTAAAGGATTTCAGAAAATCGACACGGTATTTTCCTTTTGAGATTTCCCACAAATCTGACCACTTGATTTCTTCGCCAACCGGGACACCATACTTAGTATTGAGCTCTTGAATCTCTTTTTGGAACACACGATAATCGCTGGCAGATAAACGGACATTTGCCCGTATGTAGAAGGGATGGCTGCGACGGAACGACTCAGATGGCCGCTTATTATATGCACCAGCTTCATCAGTAAAAATGTAGTATGCTTCGGCCACCAGCAACGCTCCTCTCTGTTTATGCGTTTTCCAGTCTAAGCTGCTCCCATTCCGGTTGCATTTCTTTAAGTGCTTGGCTATTGCGAATTTCTTGTGCCAGTGCTTTTGCAGCCGTATCTGTTTCATTAGCAATATACGGTTCTCTCTGCTCTAAAACCTTGCCGTCAAATGTCCCTAAATGGCGATGGACATAGGTAGCAAAATCTTCAGCATCCTCATTGCTGTCAAACAGCAGAACAACATCCAACAGACGCCGCGTTGCATACTGGGCTTCGTTTCCATTGTCATTTCCAATATGATGTTCCAGAAACCGCAGCAATAAATACAGAAGATCAGAAGTCACATAGTACCTTAAGCAAATGTTTGGATCGCTATAGTGGCGAGATGGAATATACTTCGCTTCAGGGCAGGGCGCGGTCATTCTATGGCCATCGAGTTCGGTTATTTGACAAGAAAAGAGCTGCGTACTGTAATGATATATTTTCAGGACACCATACTGTGTTCTTGTGTCTGTTTGCAGGTGATGATAGAACGCCCGATGTCCTTCTTTGCCGATACCATGCTCGTCTTCCTCATATTCAACGGAAATCGTGTACTGAGGAAACAGCTTGTGGTAATATCGAAAATCTTCTTCTGCCCATTCATCCGGTTTCCGCAGCAGAATCTTGACTTGTTCCAGCGGTGTCTGCAACAAACCAAACCGCTTTTTCCAAAGACGCTCCACATCGCGGATATCAGCGTTCTTGTCGATAGGCGTATTGTTGTCCATCACTCGGGTGTAGATATGGAAAGCCTGTACCATTTTCCCCTTCTTCGGAGGATCCGGCTTGTACTTTTTGTCCGTGTAACTCTCGATCAGATAGTAAGGAACATCGGTTGAGTTTTTGATAATAAACACGTCTACTTCGTGACCTTCCAACCGAATTGTGCGCACTTCTACTCGAGGGCGTATTTGTCCTGCAAACTCTTTTTGACTTAGAAAGTCAACTATGTTCTGTTGATTTCTTCGGTGAGGGTCATTCTCGACACCCATAATTTCAAATGTCTTATCACGAACACCCAGAATCAAATAGGTATCTCGGTCTGCCCGGTTGTTCGCAAGGCAAATGATATCATGCAGCAAAGCAGCCCTATCCTCGTGGTAGCATTCTTTGAAATCCCACCAATCATCCTCCCGCCCAGTGCAAATCAATGATTCTACTAATTCAGTTAAATCTTCGTCATAGTTCAACATCGAAGCACCCCATTTATAAAACGCAAATCAACCTACAAAGTGGTTGCTATAGGATCTAACTAATTCTCCACGGCGATAGTACTCGATATGGATTTCCTTCTGCCTATAGTTGATTTCATAATATACGCCCAATACATACCGGCACACATGCTCTGGCAAATTATGATCCCACGCCCACACATCATCAAACGAATCTTTCGTAAGGGCAATAAGCCGTTCACGGTCTTTTTGTTTCTCCGCTGACGGAGCATTGGATTTTTTCATTTCAATGGCGATTAGGTTGTCTTGGTCTACATTCTCACCTCTGCTGTGAAGGATTAAATCACAATTTATGGGGATTATTTCTTCTTGCTGCCCTCGGATGGTTTTTTGAATGGTCTTGATACCACCCGCATTTCTGTTATACTCCACATCCGTGTAATATCCCGAATAAGAGTCATCTTCCTTGATGATATCGTGGATATGTAGCATCAGCACACCACACAATGTCCGTTCAGCGACCTCGGTTCTAAATAAGCTATGTTCGCCCTGCAAGAACGCAAGGTTTGCTTCTTCAAACAGAGAAACCAGTTCGTCATAAGTTTTCATTACATTCCCTCTATTTGAGACTTCAGCGAATCAAATTTTTTCTTTCGATCTATATGCTCCAATCGCATGAACGCAAGCAAACACATCTGATAGACCTCGTCATACCAATACTCCAACTGTTCATCTGATAGGTCGCCAACAGGTTTTTTATACTTTGTTCCCAATTGGTCTATATTGTTATGGCGTATATGAAAGTTATTGAATGTATAGAATAAGTCGCTGGAAAATGTTTTATCAATTCTTTCGAGGATTGTTCTCTGCGGTTCGAGCAAATTCGCAAGATCAAGCAAAGTCGTTTTCTTTTCTGCCAGATTTCCTTTCATCGAATAATGGTTATAGGAAATCAGCCTATACGACAAGCTCTCTGGAATAAATTCACCTTCAGCAACAGCTATTGCAGCAGGGTCTTTCTCCACAAAAATAGTAAGGTCATTCTGCTTCGCCTGCATATATCCGATTTTTTCAATCACCTGGCTAATTTGCTGTAGATAGAATTGAACATTAATAAGTTTTGTTGGCATATTCCCATATCCATAAGGATAACTCAGGGGAACACATTGGTATGCTATAAGTAGGTTTTCAATATATTCGCACAACGAAATTAAATGGTCAATATTGAAATTAGTCGGATCTTTTTCAAAATGAAATCCATGCAAATCATTAAACTCATCTAACGAAAGACATGTCCCTCTAAAATGAAAAGCAATAAAATATGTGCTGAGCTCATCATAAACGGATATTCGGTTTGTGTTTGATACTTGAATGCTGCGATCATATAGCATTCCATAAAGTTTTTGATATTCTACCTTAATATCTATCTTTGCATCTTTTAAAATCTGCGCAAAATTTTGTCTCATGGATCCACCCGCTTTCATTCCACCGTGGCTTGTCCGTTCATGAGCACGGGGAGCAGCCAGTCACGGAGCTTTGTGAGCTCTCGGTTTTCTTGCTCTGCTACTCTGATTTTTTGCTCAATCGGTTGCACCATTTCCTCGAAAGATTTTATCTGGTCTCTTCTGGGGATAACTACCTTCATCTCAAAGAGAGTATCTTTTGTAATAGAACCAAAGGTGGTTCCATTGCCATCCATCACATCAAAAAGTTGCTTAAATCCTGAAAGGGTATACAGCAAGTGAAGCTGAGACCCAAATTTGCTGTTTAGTGCAGCAAGGCCACGGCCAATGCAGCAATCCTCCATAGCAATATTGAGCGTACCCACCGGAGCGCGGACACTCATAAGGATGTCACCAGCTTTAGCAAATCTGGTTGGTGCAGATGTATACACCCTTGGAACAGGAAAGCGTGTACCGAAGTCTGTACAGCCTTGGTAAAAGATCGTTCCACTCCCATTTTCGTTATAGGTGTCACCCGATGGAGATTGCCCCATCGTTATGTTGGCAATATCAGACAGCTGCCCCGCGCTCCATCCCTTCGGGATTTTGCGCTTGAGCTGGTCATTCCAGACCATCTCACCGCCGGAGGAACAATAGGGCTTGCCGTTTTCATCCGGAAAGTCAAACTGCGTAAACCAGTAGTCGTAGAGTGTTTTGGCCATGGACTCGAGTTTCACGCATAGATTTGTGTTGTTGTCAATCTTTTGGTCTATTGTTGACAGCACTTCAACAACAGCATCTTGCGTTTTTCGTTCAGGAAGTGGGATTGGATAATTAGGATAATCTTCTACCGAAATCCTATTGACGGTGCTTCCCTTTACCGTATGATTTGCAATAAAAGCACTCCACTCAGGAGAGAGAAAGTAATAATAAAGCCAACGCGGATTAACTCGGCTATCTTTTGCTCTCACGATTGCCAAGCGACGGCCAAGACATCCATAAAACCCTTCCGGTATCATTGCATACCGACCGAGTGTTGCTTCGTAAGAAAAAACAATATCATCACACTGCGGCGTTACACGCTTTGTCCAGATTTTGTAGTCACTCTCGGAAAGATAGCTAAACTCCGCTGGATTTAATCTGCCCCCATCAGTTACAGCATCAATTCCAAGGTAAATTGGCCCGCTTTTGGTTTTTATCGGTGTTGCATGAGGGCCATCATAAATATAGCATATTTCTCCAATAGGCACATATTTACTCATACTTCACCCGCCCCAGCTGCGTCTTAATCTCGCTTTCTAAGCGGAGACTTTCTGCAAACATTTCATCTAATCGCGCAGTAAATCCGGTCATCTTCTCGGCAAATTCTTCCGGCGTCAGCTCCACATATTCGATCTTGACTTCAAAATACTGACCGGCAGAAAAGGACAGTTTTTTTGCTTCGATATCCGCATAGCTGACTGCCACACAGAAATCATCCTCCAATTCTCCTGCGTTAAAAGTGTCGATGATTTTAGTGATTTCATTATCACTCAAAACCGTTCGCTGATTCTTGCCATCGACTTTTACTTTTGTTCCCAACTTGGATGCATCCATCAGAATCACGTTTCCATTTGCATTTTCGCGGTCGATGAAAAGAATGGAGACATTGGTGCCTGTGGTGGCAAAGATGTTAGAGGGCATAGAAATCACACCGCGAAGCATCTTTTCTTTTACCAAATACTCTCGGATCTTTTTTGCAATTCCCGATTTGGTCAAAAAACCTGTCGGAACAACAATCGCTGCTTTTCCCTTGGGGGCAAGTGAGTATAAAATGTGCTGGATAAACAGCAGATAGACTGCCATTTTTTCTATGTCCTTTTTGGGAATACTCGGCACTCCTGCGAAAAAACGCTTCTTGTGATTATCTCCTGCCAATGTATCCCTACTGTCAGAGAAGTCCATGTTAAAAGGCGGATTGCTGACAATATAGTCAAACGTGGCAAGCCCGTCGCCTTTGGCGTTTTTGTGATAAGGCCGCAACAAAGTATCGTCATGTACGACATTGGGCAGCGAGTGGACGAGATTATTGAGAATCAGGTTCAAGCGCAGGAACTCGTTGGACTTCTGGGAGATGTCCTGGGTATAGATGGTGCAGTTGCTTTCGCCGATTTCGTGGGCCAACGCCAGCACCAGTGTGCCCGAGCCTGCGGCTGGGTCATACACCGTCACATTCTTTGCGCCGTTAGGTACCATGATTTTCGCAATGATGCTGGCGATGGAATGTGGCGTATAGTATTCGGCGTACTTACCGAAATCCTTATTGTAGTCCTTGATCAGATACTCGAATATTTGAGCAAAGAAATCGTACTTCTGCTCAAACACACTATCGAAGCTGCATTCAGCAATCTTGTCGATGATAGCACGGCAGAAATCGTCCTTCTTCTCAGCCTCAATCACATGCTGGGAGATACCGCTGAACAAGCGCATCTTGGACTGGCCGCCAGTCCGGACAGAAAAGATGTCGATGTTGTATGTAGCAATATCCAGCAGTGTATCATCAAAGAGCATATGAAAATTTTCTTCATTCTTACGGTTGAACAGGTAAGAGATAAAATGAGTCTGCTTCAGTTTTGCAGTATCCGGGTCAAAACCAAGCAGGAACAGTTCATAGTCATCATCGGTCATCTGGGCGAGTTGCTTTTCGGCATCTGCCGGGGACAGCTTTGCCAGCGCAGGCTCTACTCGCTTCGCTTCGAAAAGGAACTTGTCGTTGAGGAACTTGTAAAGGAAAACCTCAGTGATGATCTTGTACTCGCTGGAGGCATTACCCAAACCAAAATTGGTACATACGGCCTTCAGACTATCGATCATCTGCTTGGTTTGCAGAGTAATATTGGAATCCATTATGATGCAAAATTCCTTTCCGTAAAGTATTCGTTGGAAATACAGGTGCCGATATACTTGATTTGCGCAGCAGAGTATTTCAGATGCTGGGCGTCAAGCTCCTGCTTAATCATCGGGAACATGCCCTGCATGAAGTAAGGCTCATTGTCCATCAAGTGACTATTGGAAAGCACCTGGGAATCCACCCGGTGCTTCAGGTGCGTAAGGACCTGATGCAGTGCGACATCCCCAGCAATGGGAGGCGGCGTTTCACGCAGGCGTTTATGGGTACGCATAAATTTCACATCGCCATCGTATTTGGCAGCCAGCATCTGGTCAGCAAGATTCTTTTGCTCGGCCAGCTTGCGGATGCGCTCCAAGGCTTCGATATCCGCTGTCATTTCGTCAGCGGTCAATTCCTCGATATTCTTCTTAGCCAGCAAACGCTGCAGTTCTTCCAGTAGTGTGATGTACTCAGGGTCTTTTGGGTCGAGCGTATGCAGAACGGCCTTGCGGGTCCGATTGAGGGTATCCTGATATTTATCAGCAATCACCAGTTCTTTCTCGGAAACCTTGCGGAAATGGAACTCAATTTCGTCCATAGCAAGGTTCAGAATAGCGCTCATATCCTGGGCTTCTTCAAGGAGCTTCTTCTGGTTAATAAGTGCAATTCTATTGCAGACCTCGCAATAAAGGGCACTGATGTTGTTCAGGTCAAATTGGTCAGCCAGTTCGTCATAGCCGAACAGTTTTGCAACATTGAACAATTCTTTATACAGTTCTAATGCACGGCGGAGCTGTATGAGATCCTGTTTATCGTCTATGGCAGAAATCTGCTGTGAGAACACCTCCGCATTTCCAGTATCATACAGGAACAGTACGTCCTTAATGTCCTGCAAGTCTGCTTCAATTGTCTCCGGGGATTTGAAGATGTTATCATACTGCTTGAACTCATCGCCCAGTTCGGCCTGAAGCTCATCGAAATATGCTTTATTGGTCTTATCAAATTCCGCACGGATATCCGCAAAATCGACCACATAACCGTATCGATAATTCTTGTAGGGCCGGTTAACCCGGGTCAAGGCCTGTAACAGATTGTGGTCTTTGATCACACGTCCCAAGTAGAGTTTCTTCAGCCGAGGAGCATCAAAGCCAGTCAGCAACATGTTGTAGACCACGAGAAAGTCAATCGTGCCTTTTTTGAAGGCGTCTATATTGTCTTTTCGGGTCTCTTTGTCGTCTGCATCATGCAAAATCAATGCCGCAGAATAGGGATAGGATTTTAACTCTTCAAAAATCGCACGCGCCTGCTCGGAAGAATCGCAGACGATCATACCACCGATGGATTCATCGTTCATGGCGATACGGCTCTTGCGGAAATCGTCCGTAATATACTCGACCAAGGCAGAAACATATTTCGGATGCGCGTACATCTCTTTCTTATCGAGAGAGCCTTTGAGCATCTCAATTTCTTCCAATGCTTTTTGCAGCTTTTTCTTATAGGTAGTTTCAATGCCTTCGCGAATCAACTTGAGAGTATATCCATCAGCAATAGAGCGATTGTAGTAATATTTGTGGATATAATTACCGAACACAGACTTGGAATCATATTTTTTGCCTGCAATCGGCTTTCCGTCATCATCGTAAATCGTACCAATCAGTGGCGTGCCAGTCAATGCGATCATAACCGCTTCTCGGTCGGAGGAAAGTAGATTGGCCAGGAAGGATCCGGTAGGTTTATAGCTGCGGTGGGCTTCATCCAAGAAATAGATGCGCTGTACATTTACTGCATAGTCGGACTGTTTCGCAATGGATTCCTTGGAGAACTTCTGAATATTGACCACCGTGATCGTAGGTTTGCCGGTGTTGTTGACTGTTCCGGTGGAATGGATGTTTTTGATGAAGTCTTCCTTGGAATTGATTTCCTCTACATGAAGTCCACGAGCACGGAACTCATTGGCTGCCTGTGTCAATAGGTCAAGACGGTCTACGATGAAATAGAATTTTGCAATCGTTCCATGCTTCTGATAGTAGTCAGTCAGATAACGGACATTGTAATAGGCAAGCGCTGTTTTACCACTGCCCTGGGTATGCCAAATGATGCCGTTTTTTACCCCGGCATTCAATTTGTTTTCGATTGCTTTAGTAGCAAAGAACTGTGGATACCGCATCAGATGTTTTTCCAGATGGGTGATACCATTTTCATCTGTCCGTTCTACATAAGCGATTGCATATTTCAAGAAAGTTAGAATACGCTCAAACGAAAAAAGCGAAGTGATAATTCTATTGGTAGGCGAAACTGGGGAACTATTTGTTACATACTCCGGGCTATACTTGATGCTACTCAGATTGTTATCGGTCAGAATGAAATTTTCAACCGCCTCATCCTTCTCTGGCACGGAAGTCAAGAGCTTTTCGTCTTCCTCTCGGAAATGACTAAAAAACAGCTTCTCATAGCTGATGGTGGAGTAGAATGCTCCTTCCAGAGGGATGGCTTCGGTGTCATCATATTCGCTATTATTGGAGAACACCATGATCTGAGTCAAGTTGATAAACCGTCTAAACTTCTTATTCTTAACCCGCATCAACATGCGATCATATTCGGCCTTGATGCCGCCCTTGTTGTTAGGCTTTTTTACTTCGATAAAAGCCAAAGGAATACCATTGATAAGTGGAGTGATATCAGGGCGAAATTCATCAGAACCATTCTTGCAATTCATCTCTGTGACCACATGATAAGAGTTGACTGTCCCTCCGAAATCTTCAAAATCAATCAGTTTCAAGCCGTTGTATCCATTGATGAGAACTGAATAAAACTCCCTGCCCAAATCATCGTTTTCCAGCATTGCTTTCAAAGCATTGACAATTTTCTGGACATCTGTGGTAGTCAAGGAAGTAGCATTGATCCGATTGATTGCATCACAAAAAACATCGACCAAAATGTTGGTATCGTCGTCGATGACTCCTTCATATTTTCTCAGAGAGATGTATTTATATCCCAGACGAGTGAAATGCACCAATGCAGGAATTTTGACTCGAGAGTTTTCATTGTGCGGCATTGTGCAATCCTCCTTTGTGGCAGAATTAGTTTTTTCCTTATGATTTCAACTTATAAATGCGGTTTCGATTGCCGCCCTCTGTAACAATCGTTCCCTCAACGATCATCTCGCTGAGTATCCGTCTTGCTCTTGCGTCTTTAACGCCGAGCATATCGGAAATATCTGAGCATTTTGCAGAAGCATGATCTGTAAGATATTCAAGGATGGCGATTTTTTGTGAGGCGGTTTTTGTACCTTTATCGCCATTCTTTATCGCTACTTTTTTATCGCTACTTTCTTTTTTGAGTAGCGATAATGATAGAATAATTCTGTCCGGTTCAGAGAGCTCCACGATAACTGGCTCTTTCCACCCCTGCTCACGCCAGACACAGAATATATTCGGAATACCACTTCCAGCACGCTCACCAATATCGATCAGGTTGAACATCTTCAGCATGGTTCCGTTGCGGGGGTCAGAGACACCGCCGCTCTTTGCTGCGTCGATTTCGATACGGAACCCGCCGGGATTGGCCATGGTGATGCTGTCCCGCTTTTTGATGATGACCAGCCCCTGCCTGCCGTAATAATCAGCATTGACCAAACAGTTGGCCAGCGCTTCGCGCAGTGCCTGATGCACCGTAGTATCATCCACCCGAACGCCCCCGTCCATCTTAAACGGCACCTTGATGTCCTGGATCAGCTTGTTATAGACGCGGAAATAGAAGTCATACACATTACCGCTCCAGTCACCGGAAGACGAAATGATACGATCTGTCCAACGGGTATCAGCATCATACTGTTCTTGGTAATCCAGAAAGTAAGCGTTGAATTCCCGCACAATATCGTACTCGTTGCCAAACATGAGAAGTCCTGCGGAGGTAGGATGCTTCTTTCCGTCAGGGCCGATGCCCACAGCACCCAGCTTCAGGAGGAAATCTTCATCCTCCAAGGCTTCCCACACATGGCCGGGTCGGGAAAGGCGCATTCTCTGGCGATAGCTGCGGATGCTCTCCTGGTTGAACACGGTCATATCCATTTCATCGAGGACGAGCATATCCTGGGTTTTCACAGAAGCATCCCGCACCATAGCCTGATATTCCTCCTTGGTGCAGCGGTAGTCGCCCTCACCATTTCGGCGGTAGGTGCAGAGAGGATTACCGTCTACATAGACCGGCTTGTAGGAGCGTTTTGCCCGGGGGACATTGATGACCACGATATGATTGCCGTCCACCTCCTGGACAAATACATCCTTGGAGGACAGGACATTCACGCTGGTCTTATTGGGGTTATTGACGATATCCCAGAACTCCTTAATGAGTCTGTCAGGGTCGGGCAGATCTACCGTGTGCAGGGATTTATCCGCCCATTCTTCCACGCCCAACAGGATAATGCCGCCGTGGGTATTGGCGAAGGCAGAGTAGGTTTCCCAAATGCTTTTGGGCAGACCGCCAAGGGCTTTCTTTGCCTCAATACGGTTGTTCTCCCGATACTGCTCGATTTTGGAAAAGTCAATCATGGTTTTCCTCCTTTACGAGCTCTATGATATCGCAGAAGTCGCAATCCAGTACGGTGCAGATTTTCGTCAGAATCTCTGTACTGACATGCTGGTTCTTGCCCAGCTTGGCAAGGGCGGTCGTAGACATGCCGGTAGCCAGACGCAGATCCTTCTTTTTCATGTTTTTATCAATCAGGAGTTTCCACAGCTTATTATAACAAATCGTCATCGTAACACCTCGTGTCAGAGTATACACTAATACAGGTTAATTCTAACACAGCAGCTTCAATTTGTCTATTGAAAATCCAGTTTTCAGATTCGTGATGTCCTTTCCAAACGAGAGATTTTGAATTATAAACTGGCAAAGGATAACCGCAGGAATGCTTTTTTGCTCTCCTGCGGTTATTCCTTTGTTTATGCGACGCAATTTTTGAGGTCAGCCCATGATGCCGATTTTGTTGCCGTTCTCGTACATATCCTCGGCGTACTCGACTTGGTTGGGTCCCTGGCTTTCTATCCAGCCAAAGCCGGGGACATAGACCATATCCGCCAGTTCGTTATCATTAGCTATTGACTCCGGTGCCGTTTTTGGTTCAAGTTGCGCGGGCTGTACCGGAGTGGGATCTGTCTGCATAGGAGGTGCAGATTTCTGTTCTGCCACGGGTTCATCTTCTATTTCCGGTGCAGGGATGGGCAACTCCTTGGCGGCCACTTCCGGGGCTGATTCAGCTTCCGGCATTCCCGACTCTTGCTTTTCTGTGATTGCTGGCAATATTAGTTCTTCCGGCTCCGGAAGTGTCGGCCGTGGAGTGGTCACGTTGGCCGTTTCGCTCGGCGTGGGTGGTTTCTCGACCTTTTCGGTCTGTGGCCACACGGCGGCACACAGGGCGAGACAGGCGGTGATTGCAGTAGTAACGATGAATCTCCTTTTCATTTTGTTTCCTCCTCTTTGGATGTAAAATGATTGAGTTCTGAGGACAACTCACCTTTTGCAGAATAGCTATCAGAACTTCAGAAGATTATCCAGAATATTTGCCGCCTGCTGCAGCTCACTCTGCGTAGCTTCATTTTGCATATCTTCATCCTTTTGCGCCTTGTGCTGCAGATAGGGTTCATAGTTCTGCCGGGTGATCGTGGGGCGGTAGTGTCCAAGCATCCGCGCCAGTTCCTTGGTTTCCATACCGTTCCGCAAAGATAGGACGGCGCAGGTGTGGCGGAGATCCACATACCTGATATGGTCGATGCCTGCTTCCTTTATGGTCTCATCGTGCATCCGGCGCACCATCTGCGGCGAGTAAGGTTTCAGCGTGGCCGGGTGCATAAACATGAGCGGACTGCTTGGGTGCTTGTCGTGTTCCCTGATTAGGAGGTCGATTACCTCTGGTGTCAGTGCTATCGTCCTTGTCTGACTGCCGTACTCCACCAGCTCTCGCCGTACCACGGCACGGTTTTCTGCGATGGTCAGCGTCCG
>ENA-OUQH01002128-OUQH01002128.1-human-gut-metagenome-genome-assembly--contig:-NODE-2128-length-12574-cov-6.558671_pt1 | contig 12574 bp, 5 predicted proteins | sample MGYA00237948_ERZ548828 | MGnify/ENA primary metagenome ERZ548828 (study PRJEB26490, sample SAMN05194711) | human gut metagenome | biome: terrestrial biome; feature: human-associated habitat; material...
ACGTTCGTTCACTTTTGGACTAAAGTTAGATATTTGATGAGAGTAATATATCATAAAAAGCTAAAATGAAATTGCACATATGAAAAAAATAACATATTTCAATGTCTTAGTGTTTACAGTATTATTGCTCACTATGGGCGGCTGTAATGAGGATAAGTTTCTTAAGGAAGATCCTCGTGATGCACTTTATCCTGAAAATTTACTTGTAGATTACAATGGATTTAAATCGATGATAACGCCTCTTTATGGTCTTATGCGTGCAGAGTATCGCCGTGCTGATGCAATGGGAGGAAGTATTGCGCTCTGTCTGCATTCTGCCTGGGGTGGAGGGGTAGATAATTCATGGGCCAATAATAGTCATGCGGAAATGAAGTTCCTCTACAATCCCAAAGAGATAACTTACACTGATCTTGCTATTTGGAATAATATTTTCCAGTGGGGATATCGTATCATCAACACTGCCAATATGGTTATCTCAAGAGCTGACAATGATGGCATTAACTGGGGAAGTGGTGCTGATGCTGAAAATCGTAAAAATGAGGTGTTGGACGAAGCTCGCTTTTTCCGTGCTTGGGCTTACCGTCACCTTACCTATTCATTTGGTGCAGTGCCCCTTTCAACACAAGAAATTACAGGATTGAATTATCGTGATGATTGGGACCGTGCTTCCTTGAGTAGTATTCGCGAAGTGATGGCAGAAGATTTCCAGTTTGCAGTCGATAACCTTCCTTTGCGTACTTCTAATAATAGTAAAGTCTCTGGTGCTGTGGCACGTCACTATTTGGGTGAACTTTATTTGGCAGAAGGTAATGCTGAAAAAGCAGTTTCAGTACTGAAACCATTAGTGGAAAGTGGAGAATATTCCCTTATAAATCAACGCTTTGGTAGTAATGCTTCCAATGATGGATGTCCTTTTATTGACGTATTTTATACTCCTATGTATGCTGATGGAAATACGGAGGTGTTACTGGCTTTCATTAACACAGAAGAGGAGAATAGTGCCTATGGTACTGCAAATGTCTATATGACTACAACTTATAAGAACTATTATGCTAATGATGGCGATTGTAAAAAGACAAACCAGCATAATCCGGACTATATCAATAACGGTGGTGAAGGTTCATTTGCACAAGTCTTTTGGCAAGCTAATGGTGGTAAGGGAGCCGGACGTGTAGTTCCTTCCAGAGGAGCACTTCGTTTGTACAATTATAAAGGAATGGGAGAACAAGATGACCGTGTATCTGCCAATGCTATCGTATGGAGTATTAATGATGTAGATGCTGCCGGCAATGTAACCAAGGTATTTGATTTAGGTGGTACTGCACTTATTGATACTACGGTTAATGCAGCCATGCTAACTTCTACTTCCATTAAAAAATATGATTGGCCTACTACTCGTAAATGGGATTATACTCCACCTATTTTGGCTAATGCAGCTAATGATGGACACTATGCGGACATTGTTTATTTACGTTTGGCAGATACATATTTACTTTATGCAGAGGCTCTTTACAAGAGTAATCAAGTAGGCGAGGCCATTAAATGGATAAATAAAGTACGTAATCGTTCCAATGCTGTAAGTATTACTGAAGATGATCTTAGAATCGGTGGTATGGATTTCATTCTTGATGAACGCAGCCGTGAACTGCTTACGGAGGAAGAACGTCGTCATACATTGGTACGTGTTTGCCAAGAAAATGGTGGTGACGAACGTGATACCAATAACTATTTCAAACGTCGCATGCGTGAACTCAATGAGATAGCTGGTATTGCAGGACGTGGTATGGATGAATATGAAACTCCTGTCCTTTTCCCGCTGCCGCAATCATTCATTGATGCCAATACTGGTAATCCTTTGGAAAATAATCCGGGGTATTGATAGATAATAGTCAGATATAAATACCGCATATAAACGGCTTTGTATATATCGGTGTTTATATCTGATTTAGATTCATATATTCAAAAGAAAACAAAAACTTAATATCTTGATACATCATGTCCGAATTGGCTTTCATTTTTAGTCTTCTTATGGTAGGGATTACAGCGGTAGGTCTTTATCGTAAGCTCAATCCTCAAGGTCTTTTGATGCTTTCCGGTTTATTAATGCTTACAGCTGCTTTTTTCATGCAAGTGCATTCGGTAGTACCTAGTAAAGCTACGGGAATGGTGGTGTTTGATTTGGTAAGGATGATAGAGGAAGTTTTTCTTTCTAATTTGGCGCGTGCAGGGTTTATGATAATGACAATTGGCGGTTATGTAGCTTTCATGAATAACATAAAGGCTACTAATGCATTGGTCTATATTTCCATGAAGCCATTAGGTCTTTTTCGACGTTATCCTTATTTGGCGGCTACTATAGTTATTCCTATTGGACAATTACTTTTTATTACTACTCCTTCAGCTGCCGGATTAGGATTGTTGCTTGTGGCTTCGGTTTATCCTGTTTTAATTAGTTTGGGAGTAAGCCAACTTACAGCATTGTCAGTCATTGCCGCTGCTACTCTATTTGATCAGGGACCGGGGTCGGCAAATACTGCTATGGCTGCCGAATTGATAGGACAATCCAATGTGGAATATTTCATCACTCATCAACTTCCTTTAGTAATTCCTACTTCCTTGGTTGTAATGGTACTCTTCTATTTCAATAACCGTTATTTTGATAAAAAAGATGCAAAGAAACAGCAGGATGGCATATTGCAGGTGTCAAATGTGACTGCAACCTCATTAGTAGAAAAACCGGATGTTCCATTGGCTTTTGCGCTACTCCCGGTATTACCTTTGGCTCTTCTCATTTTCTTTTCACCTTTTGTGGGACTGTTTCAGCCTACTGTAACATTGGGTACCACTACTGCTATGCTTTTTTCTCTGTTCTTATCATTGGTATTTGTGTTGTTTCATACTCGTAGTGTGCGTACTACTTTTAACGTTTTTGCAAGTTTTTGGAAAGGCATGGGAAATGTGTTTACTTCAGTTGTAACATTGATTGTAGCTTCAGAAGTTTTCTCTAAAGGACTGATTGGTTTGGGATTTATTGATTCATTGGTGGGTTATTCCTCTCATATCGGACTTTCGGGATTAGCTATTGCCGCAGTCTTTACTCTCATTATTTTTGGAGCTGCCATGCTGATGGGAAGTGGCAATGCAGCCTTTTTTTCATTTGGTCCTTTATTGCCGGATATAGCCACTCAGCTTGGTTTGCCGGTTTTTTCATTGATACTTCCTTTGCAGTTGGCGGCAAGCATGGGACGTGCCGCATCTCCTATTGCCGGAGTCATTGTTGCCATTGCCGGGGTAGCCGGTGTGTCATCAGTGGAGTTGGCAAGGCGTAATACATTTCCTTTAATAGGAGGAATTGTTTTCTTGATACTTTATCATCTTATCACTTTCTAAAATTAATCGACAGCTATGTTTACATTGATAAAGAATGCAAATTTATATGCTCCTGCCTATCTTGGTAAAACAGACATTTTGCTATGCGGAGAAAAGATTGCGCATATTTCAAAGACAATTGAACTGAATGAATCATTTTGCCATACTATTGACGTGCAAGGTAAAATTGTTACTCCGGGATTTATAGATCAGCATGTACATATTACTGGTGGAGGAGGGCAACAAGGTTATGCCTCATTAGTCCCCGAGGTGACTATGAGCGAACTGGTGGCATGTGGTACTACTACTGTATTGGGTATGCTTGGTACTGATGGATTTGCCAAAGAACTTACTACGCTTTATGCCAAGGCCAAAGCTATTGACGATGACGGATTGTCGGCTTATATGCTGACAAGTTATTACGGATTGCCTACCAAAACATTGATGAATAGTGTGGCTGACGATCTTATCTTCATAGATAAAGTTATTGGCTGTAAGCTGGCGATGAGTGATGACCGTAGTCCGTTTCCGACAGAGCAAGAGATATTACGTATTATACATCAGGTACGTTTAGGGGGATTTACATCTGGTAAAGGAGGAATTCTCCACATTCATTTGGGAGCACTTCCGGAAGGTATTGAGCCCTTACTCAATATTGCTCGTCACTATCCTACACTGATATCTTATCTGTCTCCTACTCATCTGATACGTACTGAAGCTCTTTTTATGCAGGCTGTAGAATTTGGTAAATTAGGTGGAATGATTGATTTTTCGACTGGTGGCTCAAAGTTTGATACTCCCCATCGTTGTGTGATACGTGCATTGCGAGCTGGTGTCCCCCTTGATCGCATTACTTTTTCTAGTGATGGCCATGGTGGCGTACGCAGAGTGAATCCTGAAACTGGAGAAATAACTTATCGTCCTGCTCCTTTGAATTTAAATTTCAAGGAGGTAGTTGCATTAGTCAATGAGGAGGGGGTACCATTGGAACAGGCGATTACATTGATAACATCCAATCCGGCTCGTAATCTGAAATTACGAGCTAAAGGTATTGTGGCACAAGGAGCAGATGCAGACTTGTGTTTTTTGGCGGAAGATTTGCAGCTTACAGATGTCATTGCCCGTGGTAAATTTGTAATGCAAGATGGTACAATAGTAAAGAAGGGAAGGTACGAATTATGAAGAAGCTGATTATATTTTATATTGGATTCCTCTGTATTTGTTTATCTGCAATAGCGAAACAGACTTTGGAAAGGCCAAGAGGTGAACATTTCTTCACTTATAGTCAATACCCTCCTTTTGCCGATCGCCCGGTAGATGTACATTATTATATACCTTCCCAGGGGGATATTAAACAAATGCCTATTGTATTTGTCTTTGAAGGAGGAGACCGCGGCTATCGTTATCTTTTGGACGGTTGGAAAGAAGAAGCGGAGAGAAAGGGTTTTATGCTTTTTATACCTCACTTTGATTTGAAATCTTATCCTTTGGCAGACTATCAGGAGGTGGGGGTGATGAATGCTGCCCATACAGTAGCTAATGCTCCCGAAAAAATTACACCAGTGTTGGTTGATAAACTATTTGAATATGTGCGTCAATTTACGGGAAGCATGCGCAAAGGATATATGATTTATGGTCATTCTGCTGGTGGGCAATTCGTACAGCGTTTCATGCTTTTTCACGATAGTCCTTATGTGGAAAAAGCTATTATAAGTTCTCCCGGTTGGTATACTTTTCCTGATTTGGCCCAGACATATCCTTATGGTACGGCTGGTATCCCCTATATTTCATCTGAACAGATAAAAAAATACTTGTCAAAACCTATCATACTACAGCTGGCTTTGGGAGATACGATACGTGAGTCTTTTCTACGCAAGACTCCTGAAGCTGAACGACAAGGACGAAACCGTATGGAGCGTGGGCGTAGTTTCTGGCTTTATATTCACCAGTTGGCTGCATCCCGTGGTTGGGAATGCCATTGGCGCAAGATAGAAGAGTGCGGCATCGGGCATGAGGCTGTCCCTATGGGGAAACAAGCTGTGCCATTATTGACGACAGATTCTTTACGGGTACTTTTTATAGGTAACAGCTATACTTTTTTTAATCGTTTGCCATGGCAAGTCCAATCGTTAGCATCCTCATGTGGAAAAAAAATATCAGTGCGCCAGGTTGCTAACCCTGGTTGGTACTTGAGACAGCATGCAGCCAATACGCAAACATTAGAGGCGATTCGTGAAGGAGGATGGGATTATATGGTGATGCAGGAACAGAGCAAGGCACCTACTCGTGAAAAGGAATGGGTAAAGAAGAATGTATTCCATCCTGCGGCGCAGTTAGATAGTTTACGCCGTCTTTATGCCCCAAAAGGAAAAAGTGTCTGTTATATGACATGGGGGCGTAATAATGATACTTATGAAGGAATGCAGCAGCAACTTACGGAAAACTATTTGGAAATGGCTGATGTCCTTGATGCTTATTGTGCTCCTGTGGGTGAGGCATGGAGACGTGTACGTAGAGAGTGTCCAAGTTTGCAGTTGTATAATTCTGATGGCAGCCATCCTAGTCCTGCAGGCAGTTATTTGGCGGCTTGTGTCTTTTATGCAATTTTTTTTGGTGAGCCTTTTAGCAGCGATTATTATGCAGGTCTACCGTCTGAAACGGCTCTTTATTTACAGAGGATAGCACAAGAAGTGGTATTAGCTAATCTTGTGTTATGGAATAGAAATCAGTCGAAGCAACCTGCCGGAGTAACTGCAAGTTTCTATCCTGACCCCAAATTTGACCGTGAGACACCTACTCTAAGTAAACCTTACGGTAGCGGATTGGCATCGGTTGATGAGATAAAGGACTATTTACAACAATTGGTTGTACGTTCTCCGGGTTTGGCATATATGGAGAATATTGGTGTTACCAAACAAGGACGTACCATTCCGGTACTTTATTTGGGTACTCCCGACAAGAAGAAGGTAAGGGTATGGATTCAAGCGGCACTGCATGGTAACGAGCCGGCAGGTGCTGAGGCTGTATGCATGCTTGTCCGTTACTTACTTTGTGAAAAAGAAGGACGTGAATTGCTGAATCATATAGCTGTGGCTTTGGTTCCTATAGCCAATGTTGATGGTTATGCCATTCAGCAACGTCGTTCGGCCGATGGTTACGATTTGAATCGCGATCAGAGCAAATTAGAGGATGCTGTCACTTTGCTGTTGAAGCAGTCCTATCAGCAATGGAATCCGGACGTAGCTCTTGATATTCATGAATATACACCTTTACGTCGTGAGTTTAACTTATTACGTGGAGTGCCGACAGCAAATGCTGCTGATGTACTTTTTTTACCTACAGGACATCTTAATGCGCCTTTAGCTTTACGTACGCTGTCTGAAGAACTTTTTCGTCGTGAGGCAGAGGTCGTTTTAAATAGTGCCGGTTATGCTTCCGGTTTCTACTTTACTCCTCGTGTGGCAGATGGTTCCCTTGTTCTTGTAAAAGGTGCCAAAAGTCCGCAGTCCAGTTCTACTTTTCAAGCATTGACGGGAGCTGTATCGCTTTTTGTCGAAATAAGAGGTATTGGATTGGGACCGGAGTGTTTTGCACGTCGTAGTGAGTGCGGTTTCTTGGTGGCACGGCAAACGTTGGTTACTGCTGCGCAACATCGTGCTTCAATTAAACGTAAGATAGAACAAGCCAGGAAGCGCACCTTGAAAGCTACTGAACCGATATATGTTACTTTCACTTCGGATACTGTACGTCATGTAGTCTCTTTTATCGATTATAAGGCCAATGAACTGTTTAAGACTGAACTGCCAACCCTTGATGCCATGCAGGCAACACCTCAATTGATGCGTACTCGCCCTAAGGCTTATCTGCTCGATGCTCCCTGTACAGAAGCAGTATGTAAGCTTCGAGCGTTGGGTGTACACATTGAGCAAGTTACCCGTGTACAAAAAGCAAAAGTTGAGCGTTACAAAGTAACCCGTCTGTATCGTGCAGAGAAGGAATGGGAGGGGATTCATCCGGTAAATGTAGAAACGGATGTCTATGAAGATAATGTAGAACTTCCAATAGGTAGTTGGTTGGTACCTTTGGCACAACCTTTAGGAAATTTGGTTGCCACGTTGCTTGAACCGGAGTCTGTCTGTGGTTTCGTAAACTTCTGTGTTATTCCGGCTGAGGAAGGAAAGGGACTGTTTGTCAGTAGACTTATAAAATAAGAATTGGATATATAAAATTAAATTCGGTAATGACTATGAAACTAAAAAAAACGCTACAGATTATACTTGCTTTATGTTTAGGCCTATGGATGATTTCATGCCAGCAGGAACATATCAAGTTGACCTCTCCAAATGGAAAACTTTCTTTAGAGTTTACACTTGATGACGAAGGTGCTCCCCGATATTGTTTAAGACATGCGGGGAAGAATATTTTACTTCCTTCACGTCTGGGATTGGTTTTGAAGGATGCGCCAGATCTTTTGACTGGTTTCGTTCTAAAAGAGGTTAAGCATGATTCGCATAATGATGTGTGGCAACCAGTATGGGGGGAAGAGGCTGAAATTGTAAATCATTATAATGAATTGAGGGTATGCCTCAAGGAAGAAACATCGTTGGAGCGAGAACTGAATATTATTTTTCGTCTTTTTGATGATGGGATGGGATTCCGGTATGAGTTCCCGCGCCAGCAACAGCTACAAGAGTTTCTTATTGATGACGAAGTGACTGAATTCGTTTTTCCTGCAGATTATGATGCTTGGAGTATTCCAGTGAAAGGAGTTCGTTTTTACGAGGCCTTATTTGAGAAAAAAACTCTTAGTAAGATGGGATGGGTAAGCACTCCGGTGACGATTGAGACAACAGATAGCCTTTATTTGGCTATTCATGAAGCAAATCTTACAGATTATGCTGCCATGAACTTGAAGCCGGTTGAACAACTTGAAGATAATAAAACGGTTACATTACGTGCGGCTCTTACACCTTGGAGTACAGGTGAGAAAGTACGTGTTACCGATACCCGTGTATCTCCTTGGCGTACAATGATAGTGGCTGAATCTGCCGGTGATTTGCTTCTTTCCCGTCTCATGTTAAATCTTAATGAACCTTGTCGTATAACCGATACTTCCTGGATACAACCTATGCGCTATATTGGAATTTGGTGGACTTATCACATGAAGCATAACACCTGGCATGCCGGTCCCCATCATGGGGCCACAACAGAGAATACAATGCGTCACATCGATTTTGCTGCTGCCAATAACCTGGGAGGTGTACTGGTGGAAGGGTGGAATGAAGACTGGGCTACTTGGAAGTTTAGTTTCACAAAACCTTATACCGATTTTGATATACAACGTATTACTGATTATGGGCGTAGCAAAGGAGTAGCTTTGATAGGACATCATGAAACTGGCGGTAATGTTTCCAATTATGAAAATCAGATGGAAGATGGTTTCAAGTTCTATGAGAAATATGGTGTGCATCAAGTAAAAACGGGTTATGTGGGCGATTTGCTTGATGGGAAAGAATATCATAGCAGTCAGTTTGGTGTACTTCATTATCGCAAGGTAATAGAGGCTGCTGCCCGTCACCGTATCTGTATTGATAATCATGAACCGGTGATTCCTACAGGTTTGCAGCGTACTTTTCCTAATCTGATGACACAAGAGGGAGTACGTGGACAAGAATGGGACGCTTGGGATGTAGATGGTGGAAATCCTCCCTCTCATACCGTAATATTGCCTTTCACTCGTGGGTTGGCAGGCCCGATGGACTTTACACCGGTGACGTTTCGGTTTGTTAACGATGTAATGCCACAGACACGTGTACATACCACACTGGCCAAACAATTGGCGCTGTTTGTGGTGCTCTATTCACCGTTACAAATGGCTTCGGATGAAATAGAGAATTACGAGGCTAATCCGGAACCTTTTAATTTTATAGTATCTTGTCCTACAGATTGGAGCAGAACAGTGGTGCCGGAAGCATGCATTGGCAGTTATGTTACTATTGCCCGTTGTGGTAAAGGAGAGGGATGCTGGTATATAGGCAGCATCACGGGAGATGAGGAACGAACGGCTAATATCAGTCTGTCTTTTCTCGATACAGATAAAAGATATCTGGCTACTATTTATCGTGATGCTCCTGAGGCCGATTATGAGACATGTCCTGCTGCTATACTTATAGAAGAGCGCGAAGTGACTTATAGTGATACCCTCACCATTCGGCAAGCACGTAGTGGAGGAACTGCCGTACGTCTGTGTCCTATAAAAGACAGTTGAGCCGGAGGTGTATTGGGGCAGAGTTGTTTATATTTTCTCTCTCAAGTATTCGTAAAAGCTATATTGCGACCGTACCTTCTCCTTTTGCGGTCGCGACGACTTCCAGCGGTTTCGCAACCGGTCGTCCACAAAGCAGGCTTTCCGTTTGTCTGACAGTTGTATGGATAGCATATCGATGAGCTCTTGCTTCAAGTCCGGGTCCAGAATGGGGGTGACAGCTTCGATACGGCGGTACAAGTTACGCCGCATCCAGTCCGGCGAGCCGAGGAAGAGCTTGGGTGCGCCGCCGTTGCCGAAGTACCACACACGAGCATGTTCCAAAAAGGTATCCACGATGCGTGTTACGCGGATGTTGCGGCTGTACTCCTGCCCGGGGATGAGGCAGCAGATGCCGCGGACAATGAGGTCTATCTCTACACCGGCTTGCGAGGCTTCGTAGAGGCGGTCTATCATGGCGGGGTCTTGCAGGGCATTCATTTTTAGGATAATCCGTCCTTGCTTGCCTTGCCGGGCCAGTTCTATTTCGTGATTGATGAGGCGGTTCAGTTCAGGAATCAGGTTGAAGCGGGCCACAAGCAGGCGGTGGAACACTGGATTTTCCTTTCCCTGCAGAGTACGGAACAAGTTGTGCAGGTCGTTTACAATCACCGGGTTGCAGGTGAATAGTCCGCTGTCCGCATAGAGGGTGGCGGTCTTTTCGTTGAAGTTGCCGGTGCTGATGTAGGCGTAGCTTGTCAGTTTGCGCCCTTCCTTGTCGCGGCGTAGCACGAGGGCTACTTTGGCATGTACCTTTAGTCCTGGTATGCTGAAAATGATGTTGATGCCGGCGGCTTTCATCATCTCGGCGGTGGCGAGGTTGTTTTCTTCGTCGAAGCGGGCTTTCAGTTCCACAAAGACGGTGACTTTCTTTCCGTTCTGTGCGGCGGCTATCAGGGTGTTGATGACGGTGGAGTTCTCTGCCACGCGATACTGGGTCACCATGATTTCACGCACGGTGGGTTCGTGGACGGCTTCATATAGAAAGTGGATGAAGTGGTCGAAGGAGTGGTAGGGATAATGCAGCAGCAGGTCCTTCTTCTCCACATAGCGGAAGATGGATTCGCGTTCGTCCAGGCAGGTCAGCTTCATGGGCTGGGGTTTCTTGATGGGACGTACGCTTTGGTTGGGATTGGGCAGATGCCGCAAATCCTCCATGTTGAGGTGCTTGTCTCCCGGCACCAGCTCCCGGCGGTCTATGCGGTAGGCATCTACCAGAAAGTCGAGGAAGTCCTGGGGCATGGCGCGGTCGTATACAAAACGGCACACGGCGCCTATCTTGCGTTTCTTTACCTTCTTCTTCACCTGCTCGATGATTTCGGAGGTATTGGCGGCATCGTCTATCAGAATATCCGCATCGCGTGAAATCTTGATGCAATAACTGCTGTCCACTTCATAACCGGGGAAGATGGTATCCAGATTGGCCTTGATGATGTCTTCAATGAACATCAGATAATAGTCTTTCCCCACCTTGGGCAGCTGGATGAAGCGCGGCACTTTGCTGTACGGCAGTTTCATCACGAAATACTGGATACGGTTTGGAGAACTGGCGGGAGCTCCTTTCAGATGAAGCCGTACGGCCAGATAGAGACGGTTGTCGCGCAGGAATGAAATCACCTTGTCCTTGCTTACGGGCACCGGGGCCAGATAAGGGAATATCTCTTCGCGGAAGAAGCTGCGCACAAAGTCGCGGTGAAACGGTTCTACGTTGCGGCTTTGATAAAATATGATGTGATGTTTCCGCAGGGCGGGCAGTATCTTCTGTTCGTAGATGCGGATACGTTCCTCCAGTTGGCGGTTGACTTCTTGGTTGATTTCATCTACCAGTTCGGCGGCAGACTGCATAGTCTCTTCATCGCTTTGCGAGGCTCCGGTGGCTATGGCCTTATGGTCGGCTACGCGTATCTTGTAGAATTCTTCCAGATTGGAGGAGTATATGGAAATGAAGTTGATGCGTTCGTATAGCGGCAGTGTATCGTCTTCGGCTTCCAGCAGCACGCGGTAGTTGAAAGACAGCCAGCTGATATCACGTTTGAAATATCTGTTTTCCATAGTTTAATGTGCTAAAGTGATTAATGTGCCAATGTGCTAATGAAGAGAAATTCGCGGATGGTGCGCAGCCAATTAGCATATTGGCACATTATCACATTAGCATATTGATTTCTTTCCCAAATATAATTACCTTTGTCTTAATAAACAAAGGAAAGATGACAAAAGTTGGTTTATTATCGGATACGCATGGCTACTGGGATGAAAAGTACCTGCAATATTTTGAGGGCTGTGACGAAATATGGCATGCCGGTGACATCGGTTCGCTGGAAGTGGCACAGAAGCTGGCGGCTTTCCGTCCCTTCCGTGCCGTGTATGGCAATATTGACGGGCAGGAGATACGGCAGCTCTATCCGCAGATTCTCCGTTTCACGGTGGATGGGGCGGAGGTGCTGATGAAGCATATCGGCGGTTATCCCGGCAACTACGACCCTTCCATCAAGGGCAGCATTCTGGTGCGTCCCCCAAAGCTGTTCATCAGCGGGCACTCGCATATACTGAAGGTGAAGTATGACAAGACGTTGGATGTACTCCACATCAATCCGGGCGCTGCGGGCATTCAAGGTTTCCATAAGGTGCGTACGATGGTACGCTTTGCGGTTGATGGGGGAACGTTTAAAGATTTGGAGGTGATAGAACTTGCTGACCGATGATGTAGTTTGTTTATTTTCAATGGATTGTATTTACCGATTGTTTACGCTGTAGTGTAAAAGCCGTTACATGCTAATGTAAAGGTCGTTACGCTATTGGGTAAAGGCCGTTACACTATTTGGTAAAGGTCGTTACACGCTGAGGTGATGTCTTTTCCTGATTTAGCTAGACGCTTTTTCTTTTTATAACCGATATCAGTAG
>ENA-OUQH01002142-OUQH01002142.1-human-gut-metagenome-genome-assembly--contig:-NODE-2142-length-12547-cov-4.933638_pt1 | contig 12547 bp, 10 predicted proteins | sample MGYA00237948_ERZ548828 | MGnify/ENA primary metagenome ERZ548828 (study PRJEB26490, sample SAMN05194711) | human gut metagenome | biome: terrestrial biome; feature: human-associated habitat; material...
CCCTGCTCCGAGATCTACTATGACCGCGGCCCCGAGTACGGCTGCGGCAAGCCCGACTGCACCGTCGGCTGCGACTGTGACCGCTATATGGAGGTCTGGAACAACGTGTTTTCGCAGTTCGATAACGACGGCGAGGGTCACTACACCGAACTCAAGCAGAAAAATATCGACACCGGCATGGGCCTTGAGCGTTTGGCCGTAGTATGTCAGGGCGTTGACTCCCTGTTCGACGTCGATACCGTCATGAACATAACCCATAAGGTCAGCGAGCTGACCGGCGCGTACTATGGCAAGAGCCACAAGATGGACGTGTCCCTGCGCGTTATAACCGACCATATCCGTTCCGCAACGTTTATGATATGCGACGGCGTCCTGCCGTCGAACGAGGGACGCGGCTACGTGCTGCGCCGTCTGCTGCGCCGCGCCGCGCGTCACGGTAAGCTCCTCGGCGTTAACGAGCCGTTCCTCTACAAGGTCATCGACACCGTTATCCACGAGAACGAGTGCCAGTATCCGGAGCTGCGCGAGAAGCAGAGTTATATCACCAAGGTCGTCAAGACCGAGGAAGAGAACTTCGCAAAGACCATCGACGCCGGTATGAAGATATTCGGAGATCTGCTCGCAGAGCACAAGGCGAACGGCGAGACCGTTTTCTCCGGCGCGGACGCCTTCAAGCTCTACGATACCTACGGTTTCCCCGTTGACCTCACCATAGAGATGTGCGCCGACGAGGAAATGATCGTTGACGAGGCGGAGTTCAAGAAGCTGATGGAAGAGCAGCGCGTCCGCGCCCGCAAGGCGCGCGAGGCGCTGGGCGATCTCGGCTGGGCAGGTCAGGAGTTCGGCAAGGAAGTGCCGGAGACTGAGTTTGTCGGCTATGACAGAACCGAGAGCGAGGGCACGGTCGTCGCACTCGTCGCCGAGGGCGAAATCTGCGGCGAGGTAAACGAGGGCATGGACGCCGTCGTCGTGCTCGACCGCACCCCGATGTACGCCGAGATGGGCGGCCAGGTCGCCGATCAGGGCGTGATGACTGCGGACGGAGTGGTATTCAAGGTCAATAACGTCCTGAAAAACAAGGGCGGAAAATACATGCATTACGGCAAGCTTCTCAAGGGCAGCATCGTTCTCGGAGATAAGCTCACCGTCAGCATCGACACCGAGCGCCGCAAGGCCATATCCCGCGCCCACAGCGCCACGCATCTGCTCCAGAGCGCGCTGCGCCTTGTCCTCGGCGACCATGTGCATCAGGCCGGTTCTCTCGTCGAGCCTGACCATCTGCGCTTTGACTTCACCCACTTCTCCGCACTTACCGCTGAGGAGATAGGGCAGGTCAACACCGTTATGGCGGACATGATCCTTGAGGGCGCGGACATTGAGACGAAGATAATGCCCTTCGACGAGGCGAAGAATCTCGGCGCGACGGCGCTCTTCGGCGAGAAGTACGGCGACACGGTCAGGGTTGTGAAGATGGGCGACTTCTCGATGGAGTTCTGCGGCGGTACGCATCTTGACAATACCGCCAAGGTCGGTATGTTCGTCATTACCTCAGAGGGTTCCGTCGCCTCCGGCGTGCGCCGCATCGAGGCCATCACCGGCCGCGAGGTCATTGCAAAGTATATAGCGATGTCCGGTATGATCAATAAGGTCGCCGACAGGCTCAAGGCCAGACCGCTGGAGATCATGAACAAGGTCGAGAGCAACCTCAGCGAAATCCACGAGCTGCGCCAGAATATCGATAAGCTCAAGGATCAGCTCATGTCCGGTCAGGCGGAGAGAATGCTCTACGGCGCAAAGGACATCAAGGGTCTCAAGGTCATAACCATCACAAACGGACCTGTCAATGCCGCCGACATTCGCAAGATGGGCGACCAGCTGCGCGACCGTTATCCCAACATCGTCGCCGTGCTCGCCGCGACGGCGGAGAACAAGGCCACCATGCTCGCGGTCTGCGGCAAGAACGCCGTGGCGCGCGGCGTCAAGGCCGGAGACCTCATCAAGAGCATCACGAAGCTCTGCGAGGGCACAGGCGGCGGCAAGCCCGATTCCGCAATGGGCGGCTGCAAGAACCTGCTTAAGCTGGACGACGCGATGGCGGCTGTTGACGATTTCGTCAACGAGCACGCGCAGAACTGATATAATTTGAACAAGGAGAATTGCAATGAAAGACGATAACTGCCTTTTCTGCCGCATCATTTCCGGCGAGATACCCAGCTCCAAGGTATATGAGGACGAGTATGTTTTCGCGTTCCGCGATATAAACCCGCAGGCTCCCGTGCACATCCTTGTCGTGCCGAAGGCGCACATCTGCTGCACTGCCATGATAGACGGCAGCAACTCCGAATATGTCGCAAAGTGCTTTGAGGCGATAGCGAAGATCGCCAAGGCCGAGGGGCTTGACAATGGCTACCGCGTCGTCAACAACTGCGGCGAGGACGGTGGCCAGACCGTCATGCACCTGCATTTCCACATTCTCGGCGGCCTGAAGCTGTCCGAAAAAATAGTCTGATTCCATAACGCCGCGCGGGCGATGAAATTACCCGCGCGGCATTTTTAAAGGGCGTGTGAGCGTATGCGGAGACTTGCGTTCGCGGCGGGAGGCTTCTCCGCCGCGATATTCATGGCAAACTACATACTTCCGGCTCGGCTCCTGCCGTGGCTTGCGCTGCTGTGCGCGGCCGCGGCGCTGGGGCTTGGCTTCATGCGCCGTAAATGGCTGAGAGCCTTTGTGATAACCCTTGCGGCGCTCGCTGTCGGATTCGTATGGTTCGGCGGTACGTATCTCGCGAAAGCCCTGCCCGCAAAGGCGCTTGACGGCGAGACGGCGGAGCTTGAGGGCGTCGTGCTGACCTATCCCGCGGAGTATGACGGGTACTGCCGCTATGAAATGCGGCTCCGCCTGCCGGACGGCGGCGTCACGCGCGCGGTGGTGTATGACCGCAGCGGCGCGGCGATCTATGCCGAACCGGGATGGCGGCTGCGCATCAGCGCGTATTGCCGCGCGGCGGATACGCGGTACGGCGAGGATTACGACTACTATAATTCGAACGGTATTTTTCTTGTCGCGAGCGTCAAGACGCCGCCGGAAGTCATATCCGCGCAGCGCTCCGCGTGGCTGAGCTTAGGACAGGATATCAGCCGCAGTGTGTGCGCCGAAATAGAGCGCATATTCCCGCGCGACGCCGCGGCCTTTATGAAATCGCTGCTCATCGGCAGCAGGGAAGAGCTGTATGGGGATGCGGGCGCGTACATGGCAATGGGGCGCGCGGGCATAACGCACATTGTCGCCATATCCGGTATGCATGTGGCGTTCCTGATAAGTATTCTGCAGCTCGCCCTTGGAAAATCGAGAAGAAGCTCCGTGCTGTGCATCATCGCGGTGTGGGTGTTCGTTGCGGCCACAGGGGCGAGCCAGTCCGCGGTGCGGGCGGGCGTCATGCAGTCGATGCTGCTCATCGCGCCGATCTTCGGCCGCGAGAACGACCCGCCGACCTCATTGATGACGGCGCTTGCCATCCTGCTCGCAGCAAACCCATATTCCGCCGCGAGCGTAAGTCTCCAGCTTTCGTTCGGCGCGGTGGCGGGGCTGATGCTGTTCTCGGAAAAGCTTTCGGCGCTGCTGATGCCGGATGTGCCGCGCGGCACTCTGCGCCGCATTATCCGCTGGCCGGTAAACGTTGCGGCAAGCTCACTCTCCGTCATGGCGCTCACTGTGCCGCTGGCGGCGTGGCATTTTGGATACATCGCCATCCTGTCGCCGATTGCAAATGTCATGTGCCTTTGGGCGGTGTCCGCATGCTTCTGCGGCGGATATATCGCCTGCCTTGCGGGAATTGTCTTCGCGCCGGCCGGCGCGGCGCTTGCGTGGCTGACATCGCTGCTTGCGCGATATGTACTGTGGGTCGCGCGGCTTATCGGCGGGATACCGTTCGCGGCTTTGTACACCGACGACGTGATGAACGTGATATGGATAGTCCTTGCGTACGCGCTGTTAATTATTGCCGCCGTGTCCAAACTGCCGCGCTGGGCGAAAATATCTCTGCCCGGCGGGCTCGCGGTTCTCTCGCTTGCGCTGCTGCTGTGCGTGAACGCACAGAGTATGAGAGTCGGCGCGGGCGTGATAACGGTGCTCGACGTCGGACAGGGACAGTGTATCAGCGTTATTTCCGGTGACAAGACCGTGCTTATCGACTGCGGCGGCATATACAGCCTTGATAATGCCGGAGAGACGGCGGGGAGCTACCTGCTCTCGCGCGGCAGAAAGCGCGTGGATGTGCTGCTGCTCACGCATCTCCATGCCGACCACGTCAACGGCGTGCCGCGGCTGCTGGAGCTTGTGGACGTCGGGGAGATCATCATACCGGACGCTGTGACGGATGAGGACGGGATGCTAGACGAGATCGTCTCCGCCGCCGAAAGTCACGGCACGGCGCTGCGGCGGCTTGATTCCGACGAGCTTTTCAGCGTCGGGAACATTGAGCTGAACTTGTTCGCGCCGGGCGAAAAGGGCGACCTGAACGGGCGCTGCATGATGATGCGCGTGAGCATAGGGGCGTTTGACATGATAGTTACCGGCGACGCGCCGCAGGCGGCGGAGCGGGAGCTTATCGAAAGCCACGAGCTTCCGGATGCCGAGCTCCTGATCGCCGGACACCATGGCTCGAAGTATTCAAGCAGCGGCGAGTTGCTGTCAGCCGCCGGAGCCGAAACCGCGGTGATAAGCGTCGGCTATAATAGTTACGGCCATCCCACGAACGAAACTCTTGAACGTCTCAGGGCTTACGGGTATAATGTGTACAGGACTGATTTGAACGGGAACGTCGAGATACGTCTCCCGGCGGAGTGAACATGGCGAAGAAAAATTCAAAGGAAGAAAAACTGAACTATTCCGCGGAGCTGCGCAGGCTTAAGGATTTCGGACCCGAGCGGCTGTATCTTCTCTGGGGGCCGGAGGACTATCTGCGCGAGCAGTACCTGGGGCAGCTGAAAAAGATATGTCTGCCGGAAGGGGAGGACAGCTTCAGCTACAAGCGCATCAACGGCCCGGAGCTTGATATGCACGAGCTGCGCATGGCGGTAGACGCGATGCCGTTTATGACGGAGCGCAGCCTCGTGGAGCTGCGCAGCGTGGACATAAACGCGTGCAAGGATTCGGACAAGATGCTGGCGATCCTCAAGGACATTCCGGACTACTGCACCGTCGCCATCGTGCAGGACGCGCAGTATGAGCCGGACGGGCGGCTGAAGCTGATAAAAGGCATCCGCCAGTGCGCGCTGGAGCTTAAATTTACCGCGCAGTCGCAGGGCATGCTCATTGACTGGCTCATCCGCCGCTTTTCGGCGGCGGGGAAGAGCATAGAGCTTGAAGCGGCGCAGCGGCTGATATTCATAAGCGGCGATCTTATGAGCAGGCTCATTCCGGAGATAGAGAAGGTCGCGGCCTACGCGAAGGGTGACAGGGTCACTGTCGCGGATGTGGAAGCGGTCGCAAACCACATACCGGAGGCTGTGGTTTTTGATATGACGGATTACATCGCGCAGAAGAAATACAACACCGCAATGGCCGTCCTCGCGGAGCTTATATCGGATAAAAACAACGCGCCCATTGCGATGGTGGCCATGATAGGCCAGCAGATGCGGCGGCTATATGGGGCGAAGCTCGCCTCCGCGCAGCTGGACGGCATGAAAGCGCTCATGGATGCCTGCGGCATAAAATATGAGTTCATCGCCAAAAAACTCATTGCCTCAGCGCGGGGCTTCACGCTGCCGCAGCTCGTGCGCGCGGTCGAGCTGTGCGCCGACGCGGACTACAAAATGAAGAGCAGCTCCACGGATGACACGGAACTGCTGAAGGAGCTTGTGCTGCGCATCGCCGCGGGTGAAGCCGATGCATAGCGTGCGCGAGGTCATAGTGGTCGAAGGGCGCTATGATAAAAATACGCTCAGTCAGGTGGTCGACGCGGTCATCGTGGAGACTTCGGGCTTCGGGATATTCAATAACGCCCAGAAGCAGAAGCTGCTGCGCGACATGGCGCAGGCACGCGGGCTCATCGTACTGACCGACTCCGACGGCGCGGGCTTCGTGATAAGGAATTTTATCAAGTCCTGCATAGATCCTGCGCTTGTGAAGCATGCGTACATTCCCGATATAAAGGGTAAGGAGCGGCGGAAGAGAAAAGGTTCAAAGGAGGGCAAGCTCGGCGTCGAGGGTATGCGGCCGGAGCTGCTGCTTGACGCGCTCATCAAGTGCGGCGCGACGATAGACGACCTGCCGCCGCAGCGGCGCGAACAGCGCATAAGCAAGGCGGACATGTTTGCAAAAGGCTTGAGCGGCGGACAGGACAGCGCCGTACGGAGAAAGGCGCTTTTAAAGCGGCTTGAGCTGCCGGAGCATATGACGGCTCCGTGCCTGCTGGACTATCTGAACGTGATGATGACGCGGGACGAATTCATGGCGCTGGAGTTGGACGAAAAATAAGCTGCTTCAAAATGCATTTCGCATTTTGAAGCAGCCTTTTTTTATTCCGGAACGTGTATTTCCTTGATGTTGAAGTCCCTGCCGGTGAGAACTGTTTTCTCAAAGCTGCCGCAGTTGGGGCAGTAGCCCTCGTTCTCGACAACATTGAATATCTCGTCGCACTCGTCGCATTCCGCCATGCCGGGGACGATCTCAAGAATGAGCTTCGTGTCCTTCAGCGGCGTCTCGGCGGCGACGGCGGGGTACAGCTCCTCGACATATTCGGGGATGACGAGCGACAGCTCGCCGACCTCGCATACGATCTCGCTTATCCGCTGAACGTTGTTGGCCTTCGCGTAATCAAGGACGGTCTTGCACATGCTCCGCACTATGCCGATCTCGTGCATTGCGCCGCCTTACTTCTTGACGCTGCCGAGCTTTTTCTTTGCCAGACGGCCGATCGCCTGAGGCGCGTTCGTGACTGCGGTGAGCAAGGTGCGGTAATAGGTAGAGCCGACGTTGTCCATGGTCTTTTCAAGGCGGATAGCGTCAAACTTGCACTTGGTGGTGCAGACACCGCAGCCGATGCAAAGATCCTCGTCGATGACAGCGCAGCCGCAGCCGAGGCAGCGGGCGGCCTCCTTCTTTATCTGCTCTTCGGTCAGCGTGCCGCGCATATCCTTGAAGGTCTTGAGTGCTTCGGCGGACGGAGCTTCGGGAGCCTTCTGGCGCGGAGCCGTGTCAAAGCTGCCGATGGAGACGGCGACGGTGGAGACATCGAGCGGTTTGTAGTCGCGGTTGTCGCGGCCGAGATTCTGGGTCTGGCCGGGGTGGACGTAGCGGTGGATGGAGATGGAGCCTTCCTTGCCCGCCGCGATCGCGTCGATGGCAAACTTCGGGCCGGTCACAACGTCGCCGCCGGCGAACACGTCGGGGACGCTGGTCTGATAGCTCTGCTTGTCAACGATGACGGCGCCGTTCTTCGCTGTCTCGAAATCGGCGATGCCGCTGAGGTCTATCTTCTGGCCGATGGCGGAGATAACGGCGGTGGCGGGGATGGTCTCAAACTTGCCGGTGCCGATGGGCTTGCGGCGCCCCTTCGCGTCAGGCTCGCCGAGCTCCATAAGCTCTACCTTGAGCTGCTCCACCTTGCCCTCGCCGATGATTTCGGCGGGCGCGGCGAGGAACATGAACTTCACGCCCTCAGCTCTGGCCTCTTCGACTTCGTCCGCTGCCGCGGGCATCTCTTCCTCGCTGCGGCGGTATACGACCGTGACGCTCTTCGCGCCGAGACGAGCCGCGCTGCGGGCAACGTCGATGGCGACATTGCCGCCGCCGATGACGGCGACGCTCTTGCCGACCTTGGGCTTCTTGCCGAGGTTGACCTCGCGCAGAAAATCAATGCCGGTGTAGACACCGGGCAGCTCTTCGCCCTTGCAGCCGAGAGACGTGCCCTTCGATGCGCCGATGCCAAGATAGAAAGCCTTGTAGCCCTCGGCGCGCAGCGCGTCGAGTGTTACATCCTTTCCGACCTCGACGCCGGTTCTGAACTCAACGCCCAGCTCCTTGAGAATGTCGATCTCCGCATTGACGACGGCCTTATCGAGACGGAAAGAGGGGATGCCGAGAGTCAGCATGCCGCCGAGTGCCTGCTCCTTTTCAAATACGGTCACGGGATAGCCCTTGAGCGCGAGATAGAACGCGCAGCTCATGCCAGCGGGGCCTGCGCCGATGACGGCGATCTTCTCGGTGTAGGGGCGGCCGGTCAGGCTCAGCATCTTGGGAACATAGCGGTGCTCCGCGTCGAGATCCTTCTCGGCGATGAACTTCTTGATATCGTCGATAGCGACGGAGGAGTCAACAATGTTTCTCGTACATGCGGCCTCGCAGGCCTTGTTGCAGATGCGGCCGCAGACGGCGGGGAAGGGGTTCTCTTTCTTGATGAGTTCGAGCGCTTCCTGATATCTGCCCTCGGAGGCGAGCTTTATGTAGCCCTGTACGGGGATATGCGCGGGACATGTCGCCTTGCAGGGCGCGGTGCCGCTTTCCATAACGTCGCTGCGGTTGGTGCGGTAGTCAACGTTGTAGCTGCTCTTATCCCAAGGAATGGCGCGGTCGGTGTCGTACGCGTCGGATATATGGGGGTTCGTGGTGCAGTTCTTCTGACCGAGGCGGACGGCATTGGTCTGACAGTTTTCTACGCACTGACCGCAGGCAACGCACTTCTCCTTATCGACGCGGGCAACGTAGTTGGAGCGGATGGCGTTCTTGGAGCGGAACATCTCGGCGATACGCAGAGCATAGCAGGAGCAGCCGCAGCAGTTGCAGATAGCGGAGGCCTCTTCAAAGCCGGGAGTCTGGTTAATCTCATGGACAAGACCGTTATCCTCGGCGCGGCGGAGAACCTCGTATGCCTCCTCCTTGGTGATGAGACGATGTGCGCCGGTCTTGCTGTAGTTTATGGCGTTATCGTTGAGGTACATGCACATATCCTCTTCGAGGTGACCGCAGCCCTCTCCCATCAGACGGCGGGAGCGGCGGCAGGAGCAGGGACCGACAGAGATGGCGGTCGCGTTCTCGATGAGGGTGGCGATCTCGTCATAGGACGCGGTCTTGGTGTTGTTCTCGATGGCGCTCATGACGGGCATGACACGCATCATGAACATACCGAGCTTGCCGGAGTTGAATGCAGGGGCGACCATCTCGGGACGGCGGCGGGCGTACTCCTCAAAGCAGTAGCCGATGTCAGGGTAACGCTCGCACTGCTCTTTGTTGGTGAGTATACCCTCGATGATGCCGGGAACCCAGATGGGGTAATAGTAGCAGTCGCAGGCGCCGACCTTGCGGGAGCGGACGATGCCCGCTATAATGAGCTTGTCTATCTGCTCCTGAACGAATGCCTCGCTCTCGTGGCAGCGCTTTGCGATGTCCTCGACGGTACGGTTTGTCTCAAGACGCATATGCATCATGACGCGGCACATATCGTCGTCAACTATCGGGGCAAGTATGCGATATTCCGGATCCTTGTAGGTTATGCCGGTGTAGGTAAGGCTCTCAAGACTGATCTTAGTTGCCAGCTTGAGAATATTCGGTCTGTTTGCCATAAAACCACCTCGTATGTAATGAAGATATGTACATAATAGCATATATAAGACCTGATTGCAAGGAATTTAACAGATTTGGTGACATTTTTGACATAATATGAGAAGTGTCGCAAGTCATTAAAAATCCTGAAGCTTTCGGCTTTGTCTTGATTTGTTAACAAATTTTCTGTATAATCGGCACATACTGACGGGACGGAGCGCAGAAGATGAACAACAACGGCTTTGAAATAGAGCGCAAATATCTCATAAGATACCCGAACCTCACCATACTCGGCCGCAACGCGGAGGCGACGGACATCGTCCAGACCTATCTGCTGTGCCCCGAGCCGGGCAGTTCGGAGCGCGTGCGTAAGCGCGGCGCGGACGGGGAGTATGTCTATACGCACACAATGAAGACCCGCGTGAGCAATATGCGCCGCGTTGAGATAGAAAACGAGATAAGCGAGCGGGAGTATAACGAATATCTCCGCTTTGCCGACCCGAAGCGCAGAACTATATATAAAACGCGCTATTGTCTGGAGTATAAAAACCAGCTTTTTGAGATCGACGTTTATCCCTTCTGGAGTGACCGCGCGGTGATGGAGATCGAGCTTGAGGACGAGTCGCAGCGCATCAGATTTCCTGAGATGATAGATGTAATAAGAGAAATAACCGACGACGGCAGGTACACGAACAAGGCGCTCGCAACGGGCGCGATACCGAACGACGTCATATAACAAACAGACATGGAGGAACAAAATGAAAAAGATAACCGCACTTCTTATTGCAGCGCTGCTGGCGCTATCGCTCTGCGGATGCGAACAGATAGAACAGCTCAAGCAGATTGAACTGCCAACCCCCAGCGTGGAGCCGAGCGAGGAGCCCTCGCCCGAAGCGTCCGAGGAGCCGGAGGCGACTCCCGAACCCACGCCCGAAGCCGCGGAGCCGTCCTCGTACGTGACCATCAGCATAGGCGAGCACAAGGAGACCTACTATGCGCCCGACGATGAAAACCAGATGATACTCGACTTCTCTTACGAGACGCCGACCGTCCATATCTACGGCAACGACGCGGCCTCCGAGAAGATAAACGACTTCATCGCCGCTATGGATGAGGAATATTACACCGGCAGCAACTACGCCGAGGGCGGCTATGGCGTCGGCATCAACGGCATGCTCGACATGGCCTACGACAACCTCTCCTATGTGCGCGATAACAATATCGAAGCGAACTTGACCCTCGCCAGCAACCGTACCGTGCTTGTCGCGCGCGCGGACGAGAAGCTCATCTCGCTGCTTTATAACGACTACTCCTACACCGGCGGCGTACACGGCAGCTATGGCTACACCGGCTATATATTTGACACGGAGACCGGTGAGCAGCTGACGCTGGACAAGCTTGCGCCCGATCTCGACGCGTTCAAGACATGGCTGACCGCGGCAATGGTCGAAAAGGTCAATTCCGATGACGAACTAAAGCAGAGTCTTACGGTGGACGACGTCGAGACCGCGCTCGCGGCGCTTATCCGTGAGGGCAGCTGGTATCTCGACGGCGACGGACTGACCGTGTTTTCAAGCGTATACGAGATAGCGTCGTACGCGGCGGGCGTTATAAACTTCAAGTTCAGCTATGATGAGATAGCCCCGTATATCGACTCGAAGTGGCTCCCCGCGGCGCGCACCGGCTCCGGCGAGCTTGAAGCTCTCACGCTCGATGCGCTTCCGGAGGGAACCGAGATCATCGACAAGGTCACGGTGGATTCCGGCGAGACACAGCTGTGCATCAAGGTCAGCGGCGCGGTGTACGATGTAAGCGTGTGCTCCGTCGAGTACGCGGACTTTGACAGCCGATTCTACACCACGGGCGAACACTGGTATTGCAGCTATATGAAGGACAGCGCCATCCAGCTCGAGACCATGATACCCGACGGCATCCCGAACCTGATGGTTTCCTACACCGACGCCGACGGCGTGAACCACTCCAAGCTTGTCTCCCAGAGCGGCATGGACGGCAGCTTCCTGCTCATAGACGATAATATTGAGGTTCTCGGCTGATTTAGGCACAAAATATCGAAAAAATCATTGACATTCAAGCGCCGACATGCTATTATCGTAAGGCCGCATCGAAGGGGTATTAAGAGAGGTATGCCCTCCGCCCTAAGAGCGAGACCTGAAGAGAGGAAGGAAATTCACATGAAGCATGCTATCATCGTTACCGGCGGCAAGCAGTACCGCGTGGCAGAGGGCGACGTTATCTTCGTTGAGAAGCTGGATGTCGCAGCCGGCGAGTCTGTTAAGTTCGACCAGGTTCTGGCTGTTATCGACGGTGAGACCGCAAAGTTCGGCGCACCCGTTATCGAAGGCGCAAGCGTCTCCGCTAATGTCGTCAAGAGCGGCAAGGGCGCAAAGGTTCGCGTTTATAAGATGAAGCCTAAAAAAGGCTACCGCAGAACCCAGGGTCACAGACAGCCTTACACTAAGGTTCAGATCGAAACCATCAACGCATAAGTTTCCCCGCTACTAATGACTAATGGAGGTGTAACCTAAATGGCACATAAAAAAGGTATGGGTTCTACCAAGAACGGCCGCGACAGTGAGTCTAAGCGTCTTGGCGCCAAGAGAGCCGACGGTCAGTTTGTTCTCGCCGGCAATATCCTTGTCAGACAGCGCGGAACCAAGATCCATCCCGGCACCAATGTCGGTAAGGGTAAGGACGACACTCTGTTCGCTCTTGTAGACGGCACCGTGAAGTTCGAGCGCCTGGGCAAGGACCGCAAAAAGGTCTCTGTTTACGAAGAACTCGCTCAGTAAATTTTGACTTAAAAAAGCCGGACGTTCCCGTCCGGCTTTTTTCGTTAAGGCGTCGCTATCGCCTTATATTTGATCAGAACGCTAAAAGGAGGCAATATGGGAACTTCTTTTGTAGATAAAGCGCGCATCAGCGTCCACGCCGGCAAGGGCGGGGACGGGGCGGTCGCGTTCCACCGCGAGAAGTACGTCGCGGCGG
>ENA-OUQH01002145-OUQH01002145.1-human-gut-metagenome-genome-assembly--contig:-NODE-2145-length-12531-cov-8.073020_pt1 | contig 12531 bp, 9 predicted proteins | sample MGYA00237948_ERZ548828 | MGnify/ENA primary metagenome ERZ548828 (study PRJEB26490, sample SAMN05194711) | human gut metagenome | biome: terrestrial biome; feature: human-associated habitat; material...
GTGCGCTCTATTCCGATGTTCTCTACCACATCATCCGTCTTGCGGATTCCTGCCGTATCTATGAAGCGGAAGGTGATTCCGTCGATGAGGGTGGTGTCTTCGATTACGTCTCGGGTGGTTCCGTGAATGTCGCTCACGATGGCTTTTTCCTCGTGGAGCAGACGGTTGAGCAGGGTGCTCTTGCCCACATTCGTCTTGCCTACGATGGCTACGGCTACTCCCTGCTTTAGGGCATTGCCGGTTTCGAAGGAGTGGGCGAGGGTGGTAATCTTGTTATTGATTTCTTCGGCTAGTTCCTGGAGTTCGCTGCGGTCGGCAAACTCCAGTTCTTCGTGGTCGCTGAAGTCGAGCTCCAACTCCAGGAGCGAAGTCATCTTTAATAATTTTTCGCGAAGGAGGGAGAGTTCGTTGCTGAAATGGCCCTTCAGTTGGCTGAGCGCCATCTTGTGGGTTGCCTTGTTGGTAGAGGCGATGAGATCAGCTACGGCTTCTGCCTGGGAGAGGTCCATCTTTCCGTTGAGATAGGCACGACGGGTGTATTCGCCCGGTTCTGCCTGGCGACATCCTACCTCCGTAAAGCGATGGAGAACCTGCTGAAGAATGTATCGGCTGCCATGACAGGAAATCTCGGTGGAGTTCTCGCCTGTATAACTGTGGGGGGCACGGAATACGCTCACCAGTACATCATCGATGGTGTTGCCATCCTTATCCTTGATTTCTCCATAATGCAGGGTGTAGGGCTTGGCTTCTTCCAGGGATTTGCCGTTGGCAGACTGGAAGATTTTGTCGGTGAGGGTAATGGCGTCGGAGCCACTGAGTCGGATGATTCCGATAGCACCGCCGGCTGGGGTTGCCAGGGCGCAGATACATTCTTCTTGATTCATTTTTTTATTGTTTAAATTCTATCTAATACAACCTTGATGAGATTGTCGATGGTGCTCTTGTAGCCGGTGTTGGCGCTGAGGGCACGGCGGTTGGCGATGACCATGCAGCAGGTTAATGCCTTATGACCGAGGAGAAGGGAAAGACCGGCGAGGGCTGAACTCTCCATCTCGAAGTTGTTGACGCGCAGACCGTTATACTCGAATGCTTCAATCTTCTGATTAAGTTCCGGGTCGGCAAGTGGGGCACGGAGTTCGCGGCCCTGAGGTCCGTAGAAACCGCCACAGGCTATGGTGATTCCGCGTACCATATCATCGCCGGCTATCTGGTTGAGCAGTTCCGGATTGTTGTCTACACAGTATGGGTTGCCAATCTGGTCGTTCCATTTTACCTGGCGCTTGAATTCTGCCTCTGTTTCGAGGTCGCAGATTTCGTTGCGACGGGCATAGAAGTTGATGAGTCCGTCGAAACCGATGCTCTTCTGCGAGGCTACGAAGGTTCCGGCAGGGCAGTTGAGCTGCAGGCCGCCGCAGGTTCCGATGCGCACGAGGGTGAGCGTGGTGTGCTCAGGTTTCTCGGTGCGGGTTTTGAAATCGATGTTCTTCAGCGCATCGAGCTCGTTGACTACGATATCGATATTATCGCATCCTATTCCGGTGCTCTGCACGGTGATTCGCTTGCCTTTATATGTGCCGGTGATGGCGTGGAATTCCCGACTTGAAACTTCGCATTCCTTCTCATCGAAATGGGAGGCTACGAGGGCTACGCGACCTGGGTCGCCAACGAGGATTACTTTATCAGCCACTTGTTCCGGGCGTAGATGAAGGTGGAAGCAGCTTCCGTCTTCATTGATAATCAATTCTGATTCTGCAAAATATTTGCTCATGGTTCTTTTGATTTTAAGTTATACATTATTTATATTGGGGCTTTGCGACCCTCTGTGTTTAGATAAGCAAAGATACGAATAAAAAATGAAATGGAATATTTTTTTAATGATTTTAAACAGTAAAAAAGCACGAAGGGCAAATCCCGGAAATGGAACTTGCCCTTCTCTTTCAAATCTCTCTTCATTTATATCTAGTAAAGACTGCCGATGAACGGAGCCTTTTGCCGGATATTCTAGTATGGTTAAACCCGGATGAGGGGTTATGAATTCATAGAGAGCAGGAACTCGTCGTTGTTGCGAGTATGCTGCATGTTCTTGTGGATGGTGCTCATCGCCTCGATAGCGTTCATATCTGACAGATACTTGCGCAGAATCCACATGCGGTCGAGCGTTGTCTTGTCCTGCAGCAGATCGTCGCGACGGGTAGACGAAGAAATGAGGTTGACAGCAGGGAAGATGCGCTTGTTGCTGAGTGAGCGGTCGAGCTGCAACTCCATGTTACCGGTTCCCTTGAACTCCTCGAAGATGACTTCATCCATCTTACTACCTGTATCGATGAGGGCAGTAGCGATGATGGTGAGCGAACCGCCGCCTTCGATGTTACGCGCAGCACCGAAGAAACGCTTAGGTTTCTGGAGGGCGTTTGCATCTACACCACCGGTGAGCACCTTACCAGATGCAGGAGCTGTGGTGTTGTAGGCACGGGCGAGACGGGTGATAGAATCGAGGAAGATGACAACATCGTGTCCGCATTCTACCATTCTCTTAGCCTTTTCGAGCACGATTCCGGCAATCTTGACATGGCGCTCTGCTGGCTCGTCGAAGGTAGAGGCGATAACCTCTGCATTCACGGTGCGTGCCATGTCGGTAACCTCCTCAGGACGCTCGTCGATGAGCAGCATCATGAGGTAAGCCTCAGGATGGTTGGCTGCGATGGCGTTGGCAATATCCTTCATGAGGATGGTCTTACCGGTCTTAGGCTGAGCCACGATGAGCGCACGCTGACCCTTACCGATTGGCGAGAAGAGGTCTACGATGCGGGTGCTGAGATTGGTGGTGCGGCGGTCGCCACAGAGATTGAACTTCTCATCAGGGAAGAGTGGGGTGAGGTGCTCGAAAGGAACACGGTCACGAACCTCTGACGGGTCACGGCCATTGATCTTGATGATGCTGGTGAGCGGGAAGTATTTCTCGCCCTCGTGAGGCGGACGCACCTTGCACTCGATGACATCGCCAGTCTTCAGACCGAACTTCTTGACGAAGCTGGATGCTACATAAACATCGTCCGGTGAAGAAAGGTAATTGTAATCGCTGCTGCGCAGGAATCCGTAGCCCTCTGAAATCACTTCGAGCACACCGTTGGATTTCACGAGATTGCTGAAATCGTAAGCTGGTGCTTCCTGCTTGTTCTTGGCTGCAGGGGCAGCAGCAGGTGTGTGCTGGTGAGAAGTCTGTGGAGTGGTAGGACGGTCGAAGATGTCGACAGTAGGAATGGCAGCCTGGTCTTCGATAGGAATGTCGACTACCGGGATGAAATCGGTTCCATCGCCCGGATCACCCTTCCAGGTTCCGTCTGCATCGAGTTCTACCTTCATACCTTCAGTATAGTGGATAGGAGCTGATTCCTGTTTCTTATCGGTTGCAGTTTTTTCAGTAGCTTCTTCCTTTGCCTCCTCAGCTGGAGCCGGAGCGGCTGCCGGAGCTGCTGCTGCGTTCTGTGCATTCATCTTAGCCTGGAGCATCGCCTGCAAATCGCCGCTGATGTTAGCGCTCTCTGCGTTTCCGGCAGAGAACTGCTCTTCAGGAACGGCTGCCTGCTCAGGAGCTGCTGCCTGCTCAGGTGCAGTCTGCTGGTTAGCCGTCTTCTGTGCATCTTTCGCCATCTGCGCTTCTAGCTCGGCTTTTACCGCTTGATGCTTTCTGATGGCAGCTGCTCTGGCTTCTGCAATGGCTTCGAGTTCAGCCTTGCTTCTTCTGCCGCGGTGTTTCGGGAAGTTGGCAAGTACCTGAGCCTCGATGTCTTCGCCTGATTGGTTTAGAGTCTGCTTCTGGGCAGCTGATTGTAAACTCTGCTCTGCCGGGCTGAACTGGATTTCTTCCTCAACCGCTGGGTCTGGGGCAGTTTCGCTCATAGCCTGAGGAGCAGTCTCGCCGCCGTTAGGACCCAATACCTGGTTCTTCTGCACGTCGAAATTCTCTCCTTCATTACCGTGTACGGAATAAACACGGTCTTCTTTCTTGGTTGCAATGCGGGTGCGCTTACGCTTAGGGGCTGCTTCAGGAGCTGGCTGTTCTGCCTGGGCGTCGAGAATGGCGTAGACGATAGTTCCCTTGTTATCGCTCTTCTTTACCTTGGCTCCAAGTTCCTTGGCAATGTCCTTCAACTGAACGACACTCTTTGCTTGTAATTCTTCTTTGCTATACATATATTATATATTGTATATTAATGATTTTCTTTCTGAAATGTCGCGTTTCTGAATGGAAACACGGTATTGATTGATAAATTCGTGTGCAAAGATAATTAAAAAATTTGTTTCTGCCAAATATTTTGCCTATCTTTGCACAAAAAAAATAAAAATGGCTAGTCAAATACCCTATTTAGACGTTCAAAACCTCACCAAACGCTTTGGTGCACAGGTTCTTTTTGATAATATTTCCTTCTCTATCGCTGAAGGACAGAAAGTGGGACTCGTGGCGAGAAACGGCACGGGAAAGTCTACGCTCATGTCGGTGCTGATGGATAAAGAGGGACACGAGAGCGGAGACATCATCTACCGACGCGACTTGAAGGTGGGCTATCTGGAGCAGTCGCCGCAGTTTGATCCGGAGGAAAGTGTGCTGCAGGCATGCTTCAATCATGAGGATGATCCGGAGAAGGTGCTGAAGGCGAAACAGATTCTCACACAGCTGCACATTACCAACCTGGAACAGCCGATGGGACAACTCAGCGGCGGACAGCAGAAGCGAGTGGCGCTGGCGAATGTGCTGATTACGGAACCCGACTTCCTGATGCTGGACGAGCCGACCAACCACCTGGACCTGGAGATGATAGAGTGGCTGGAAGGTTATCTGAACCGCGGCAACAAGACCATCTTCATGGTTACGCACGACCGATTCTTTCTGGACAAGGTGTGCAATACGATTCTGGAACTCGACGACCGCACCATCTACACCTATCGTGGCAATTATGCCTATTATCTGGAGAAGAGGCAGGAGAGAATGGACAATCTGAGAGCCGAAATTCAGCACTCGAAGAATCTCTACCGCAGGGAACTCGACTGGATGCGCCGCCAGCCTCAGGCGCGCGGACACAAGGCGAAATACCGCGAGGATGCTTTCTACGAGCTGGAGAAGGTGGCGAAGCAGCGCATCGAAGACCGGCAGGTAAGGCTGAAGGCTTCTACCGTTTATATAGGTTCGAAGATTTTTGAATGCCAGTATGTGAGCAAGGCTTTCGACGACAGGGGGCAGAAGAAGGTGATTCTCGACAACTTCTACTACAACTTTGCCCGCTTCGAGAAGATGGGCATTGTGGGTAATAACGGAACGGGAAAATCGACCTTCATCAAGATGCTGCTGGGCGAGGTTCAGCCCGACAGCGGCAAGTTTGACATCGGCGAGACGGTTCGCTTCGGCTATTTCTCGCAGGAGGGACTGAAATTCCGTGAAGACCAGAAGGTGATTGACGTGATTACGGAGATTGCTGATTACATAGATCTGGGTGGCGGCAAGCACATGACGGCTTCGCAGTTTCTGCAGTTCTTCCTCTTTACGCCCGAGGAGCAGCACAACTACGTTTACAAGCTGAGCGGCGGCGAGAAGCGCAAGCTTTACCTCTGTACGGTGCTGATGAGGAATCCGAACTTCCTGGTGCTGGACGAGCCGACAAACGACCTCGACATCCAGACGCTGCAGGTACTGGAAGAATATCTTCAGGATTTTGCAGGTTGCGTCATCGTGGTGAGCCACGACCGCTATTTCATGGACAAGGTAGTAGACCATCTGCTGGTTTTCAAGGGCGAAGGCGAAATACAGGATTTCCCAGGCAACTATACGCAGTACAGGGAATGGAGCCGGATGCAGGCGAAGGACGAGGCGGAACAGGCGAAACCGGCAAAGAGCGGAAATGCAACGGCAGAAAGCGACGGAGCTGGCACGGCAAAGCGCGACGCCAACTTTGAGAACAAGCGCAAGATGAGCTACAAGGAGAAGCGCGAATATGAGCAGCTGACCCAGGAAATAGATGCGCTGACCGAGGAACAGAAGAAGCTGGAAGAGGAACTCTGCAGCGGAAATCTATCGGTTGAGGAACTGACGGAGAAAAGCAAACGCCTGCCTGAAATCAAGGATGAACTTGATGAGAAGGAAATGAGATGGCTGGAACTGGCTGAAATGCTCTAGACTTTGAACTTTGAGCGTTGAACATTGAACTTTATGATTAGTTGATGTGCGGCCGTTAATAATAAACATTTATAAAAGAAAATAGAAAGAATGGAAATTAAAAAATCAGAATTTACAATATCGGCTCCACGAGTGAGCATGTGTCCGAAAGATACGAAGGCTGAATATGCTTTCATCGGCAGAAGTAATGTAGGAAAATCGAGCCTCATCAATATGCTCTGCAACCACAAGGGTTTGGCTAAGACTTCAGCTACACCGGGTAAGACGCTGCTTATCAACCACTTCATCATCAACAACGAATGGTATTTGGTTGACCTTCCTGGCTATGGTTTCGCCAAGCGTTCGAAGACCGTACAGAAGCAGCTGGAACAAATGATAAGCAGTTATATTCTGCAGCGCCAGCAGTTGGCTAATGTCTTTGTGCTCATCGACGTGCGCCACGACCAGCAGAAGATAGACCGCGAGTTTGTAGACTGGCTGGGCGAGAGCGGCGTTCCTTTCTGCATCGTCTTTACCAAGGCCGACAAGTTGGGTCCGGTCAAGGCTCGCATGAATGCGGAGAAATGGATGCATGCGCTGGAAGACCGCTGGGAAGCACTTCCACCTTATTTCATTACCAGTAGTGAAAAGAAGATGGGACGCGACGAGGTGCTCGACTATATTGACGAAATCAACAAATCGCTCGCCGGAGAATAATCTTTCGGGAGAGAATAAACCAATAGAGAATGAAACAGATAAACTGGGGATTTATCGGCTGCGGAGAAGTAACCGAAAAGAAAAGCGGACCGGCTTTCAACGAAGTGGAGGGTTCGCAGGTGGTGGCTGTGATGAGCCGAAGCGAGAACAAGGCACGCAGCTATGCTGAGCGCCATCATGTGCGCAAATGGTACACGGATGCATCGGAATTGATAGAAGACCCCGATGTGAATGCTGTTTACATCGCCACGCCACCTTCTTCTCACGCCACCTTCGCCATCATGGCGATGCATGCGGGCAAACCCTGCTATATAGAGAAACCGCTGGCAGCGAGCTACAACGACTGCATCCGCATCAACCGTATCAGCGAGCAGACGGGTGTTCCCTGCTTCGTAGCTTACTATCGCCGTTATCTTCCTTACTTCCAGAAGGTAAAGGAGATTATCGAGAGCGGAACCATCGGTAACGTGGTGAATGTTCAGGTGCGCTTCTCGGTTCCTCCGCGCGATCTCGACTTTCAGAGCGGCAAGGAAATGCCTTGGCGACTGCAGCCGGATATTGCGGGCGGCGGCTATTTCTACGACCTGGCTCCTCATCAGATAGATTTGCTCCAGAATCTGTTTGGTGTGATTACCCGTGCGCACGGCTATCCTGCCAACAGAGCGCATCTTTATCAGGCAGAAGACACACTTTCGGCGTGCTTCTTCTTTGAGAGCGGAATTCCGGGCAGCGGAAGCTGGTGCTTCGTGGGACATGAGAGTGCGAAGGAAGACTGCATCGAGGTGATTGGCGAGAAAGGTTCGCTCTCATTCTCGGTGTTCACTTACCAGCCGATAGAAGTGATTACGAGCGAAGGAAAGAACTTGATTACTGTTCCGAATCCGCCTTATGTGCAGCTGCCGCTCATCAAGAGTGTGATTCAGCATCTGCAGGGAATAGGAAAATGCGACTGCACCAGCGTTTCGGCTACGGCTGTCAACTGGGTGCTGGACCGAGTATTGTGGAAGAACTGATTTTTTACAAAATCATCATCAGGATTAGAGCGTAAGTTATGAAGAGATGTTTCTGTATAGTAGGATTTATCTGTTCCCTTGCCTGCACTTCGGCAAGGGCAGGGGAGCCCGTGGATTCTACCATGCTGGGAACGCTCTTCAACAAGACGATGTTCATGTCCAATTCCCAGGACAGCCTCGTGAAAGAGCGCCATCGCAAAACCTTCTTCCATCAGGTGGGAGATGTGTTCACCCGGTTCTTCAGAGAATTCAACAGTACGGATTCGGCTTATATAGAAGACCAGCATTACAATTATACGGTGATGCTGCAGAACACCAATACCTACGAGGAGTATACGCTCAGAAACAGAGAAGGACAGAGCATTTCCTTCTCGCCTGATCCTTCTTACCGCCTGGGGCCTTATCTGGGCTGGCGATGGGTGTTTCTGGGTTATACGTTCGACCTGAAGCACATTAATTTCAGGAATAACCACACTAATAAAAAGGAGTTTGACCTGAGCCTCTACAGCAGTCTGCTGGGAATAGACCTGTTCTGGCGACAGACGGGAAATGACTATCATGTTCTGCGGATGAATCTGGGTGAGCACATCGATTGTGACCCTATCCGCAAGGCTCCTTTCGACGGTTTCAAATCGAGCATCAAGGGATTTAATCTTTATTACATCTTCAACCATCGCCGCTTCTCTTATCCTGCCGCCTATTCGCAGAGTACGGTGCAGCGGAGAAGTGCCGGTTCCATGCTTCTGGGAATCGGTTACACGGAGCATGAACTGGAGGTGAACTGGGATAAACTGACCAATCTTGTAGATGAACGGCTGAACAAAAATCTGACAAACGGGGGGACTCCGGAAGCTAAGATAGACAGTTCGCTGATGTTCAGTAAGGTGAAATACAGCGATGTGAACGTAACCTGCGGCTATGCTTACAACTGGGTTTTCGCCAAGAACTGGCTCTTCAATGCTTCGCTCTCGGTAGGTGTGGCTTACAACAGCTCGAAATCGGATAATGAAAGGGAACATCTGGACATTACCAACTTCAGTTTCAAGAATGTGAACCTGGATGGAATAGGCCGCTTCGGTATTGTGTGGAACAACACGCATTGGTACGCGGGCGCCAGCACCATCATCCATTCCTACAACTATAAGAAAAAACAGTTTTCTACCAACAATTCGTTTGGCTCACTCAATATTTATGTGGGTGTGAACTTCGGCAGGAAACGTCATCATTAACATATAAAAAGAGAAGAGATGAAAATATTTACGAAAATGGCAGCTGTCGTGCTGGCTTGCGTGCTGGCTGTTCCGGGAGAAGCCAGGGTGAATGTGGTTTATCAGCGGCAGGACAGTCTGCGGATTGTAGGACTACTGCAGCAGGCAAGGGCGATGAAGAAGAAACCAGCCAGTTGGATGCTCTGGTTTGGCAAGCAGATGGCGGGCGTTCCTTATGTGGGCGGTACGCTGGACCGGACGAAGGAAGAGGTGCTCATCGTGAACACCCGTGAGCTGGACTGCACCACATACGTAGAGATGGTTACGGCGCTCACCCTGTGCGCCAAGAAGAACGAGACTTCTTTCTCGGCTTTCTGTGAACATCTCCGAAATGTGCGTTATGTGGGCGGAGAGATTTCCTATGTGAAGCGTCAGCATTATTTCACGATTTGGATGGATGCAAACGAGCGCGAGGGAATCGTGAAGAATATTGCGCCCAATCCTCCTTTCTCGGCCGTTCAGACCGTGAACATCAACTGGATGAGTACGCATGTTTCGAGCTATAAGATGCTTAAGGCTCATCCGGAATGGAAATCGGGAATCAGAAAACTGGAACAGAGTGTGAACGGCAAGCGTTACCGTTATGTTCCGAAGGGCAAGATTGCCAACACGGCAGTTTTCCGCAACGCTATTCACGATGGTGACATTATCGCCATCATTACCAACAAGAAGGGTCTCGACACGACTCACATCGGTATTGCTTCCTGGCACAAAGACGGATTGCATCTGCTCAACGCCAGCAGCATTCACAAGAAGGTGATTGATGAACCGATGACGCTTTATACTTACATGCATAAACATCCGGTGCAGATAGGAATCAGGGTTTGCAGAGTTCTGTAAAAAAATATTAGAAAAGAATAGATAAATGGAAGAGAAAAAGAATTTTGAAGCGATCTTCAAGGAAGATCTTTATCAATATCTGCTGAGTATTGATAAGGTAGATGCTCATTTGCCGGAAGCTCCGGATTTGGAAGAGCTGTGGCAGAAAGTAGGCGAGAGTTATCTGCCTGATGCGATTCGCGAGTTTGCCAAATATCCTACGGTTTCATTGGGTTGGATCATGTATGTAGGAATGGCGCTTGCCAAGTATTGGGATGAGGATTGGGAACTCTACAGCAAGGTAGAGAATCATTATGAATATCTTCGTGACAGAATAGATTTCGACCACATGGACGATTACATCTGCGAAAAGGTTCTGCTGCTGAATGAGGAAGCGCATAAGGCTGTTACGAATGTAGTGGCAGAATGTGCTTCGCGCTCTTACAGCAAGCTGATTCATCTGAATCTGCAGCCTGGAAGCGAGGAAGCCTTCCGTGGTTTCGTTACCGCCCTTCACCAGATGTTCCTCATGGGAATAGCCGTAGAGCTAAAAATGCTGGGTTACCACATGACTAAAATGTAAAAGAAAGTCCGTAGGCGTTCTGTTAAAATGCCTACGGACTTTCTTACTTATTGCTAAAATTATTACTTCATTTTCTTGAGATATTCTCCAGCGCGGGAATCGCCGAGTTCCTGGGCTTTCTTCAGGTTCTTGATGGCCTCTTCCTTATTTCCTTTCTCCTTCTGGAGCAGACCTAAGAGAAGGTAGCCGTCAGCATATTCAGGAGCCAACTCTATGCAATGGGTGGCTGCGCTGATTCCTTCATCATAACGTTTTACACGCAAGTCGAGACTTGCCCATTCTGCAAAATATGTAGGCTCTTTAGGAGCCAGGTAACAGGTGCGGGCAATATCAAGCAGGGCTGGCTGCCACATGCGTAACTTGGTTTCGCATTGGTAACGGGTGTAGAAGAAGGCTGGCGAAACAGGACGGGCAATGGAATCGTACATATTATAATCCTGAATAGCGCGGCGGAATTCACCCTGCTCCTTCAGAAATTCTCCACGTGCCAGATAATAATTCGCAACCATTCCGGTCTTGCTTCCAACGCTTACCGCACTATCGAGCAAAACCTCAATCTCCTTGGCTGGAGCCTTGAGATTCTTCTTAGCCTGGGCAGCCTCAAAATAGAGTTCGCCGCTGAGAAGTGAAGTATTGGTCAAATCCATGAAAGTATCGTAAGCTTTCTGATACTCACCCTTTACAAAATTAATCTGCGCTTCCTGATGGCGGTAAATAGGCTGAGCCTTGATTTCGTATGCCTTCTGAGCCTCAGCTATGGCCTTATCAAGCGTCCAGTCCTTATAAACAGAATCGCCCTTGTAAATAATCTTCTGATAAATCAGGTCGGCATAGTTGGAATGAGCCTCATCCTTGGCAGCCGATTTCTTAATGCTTTCTTCCATCAGTTTGGCAGCTGCATCATATTCTGCCTTATCCGTCAGATAAGCGGCTTTCTCCTTGTAACCGAAGGCTGAAGTAGGGAATTTGCTGATAAACTCATCGCTATATTTCGCATACACATCAGCTGTAGTCTGGCCTTTCTTCAGAGTCATCATCGTCATCGCTTCGTTCTCTGTATCAGGAAGAGCTGTACGGATGGTGGTTTCGCGAAGGGCTGCATCAAGACTCGAAAGACCGGTTACCTTCAACTGCTTGGCGTAGTTGGCGTCGATGGCCGTAACCTGACCATTGCTGTGCATCAGACCGATGACCTGTCCGTTCTTGTTGGCAAACGGACAACCTACTGCATTTTCGGGAGCACTATTCGAGAAGATGTAATAGTTGTACGTAGTCTTGAACTTCTCCACGCTGCTGATGTCCTCCTGCTGGTAAGCCGGCTTCTTGATAGAATATGGAACCAGCCAGACCTTGTCGCCAGCAGCCGATTCCTTGGTTGCGATAGGGGCAGCAACTGTAGAGGCGTTGATGCGGAATTTAGCCACATCATAGAGTTCATCGGCTCCCATGATGGCCTCAACAGGAATCGATTTGCCGGAAGCGTCAACAACGCTAGCCTTTACAGCTCCGACAAATGGCTTGAAGGTGCTGATAGCCGTTCCCTTGTTGTCGATAAAAACACCTTGGGTAGAGGCGATAATGTCGCCTTTCTGATTGAAAGTAGTCAAGGTGAAAACGCTCTTAGCCAGTTTCTGGACCGAACCCGGCTGGGCATAGAGGGACGATGCTCCGAGCATCAGTCCCATCATGATCATATTTATTTTTTTCATAATCTTATTTGTGTTGCTTGTGTTTATTGAGCAACTCCTTAGCATTTGCCAGGGCAGCAGGCGTAATGTCGCTTCCGCTGAGCATCTGGGCGATTTCTTCTATACGCTGCTGCTCGTTGAGTTCCTTCATGTGAGAAAGAGTTCCCTCTTCGGTTTCTTCTTTCAGAACCTTGTAATGGTGGGTTCCCATGGAAGCAATCTGCGGCAGGTGGGTGATGGAAATAACCTGGCGGTTCAGGTTGCCCATCTCTGTCATGATTTCCGCCATCTTTTC
>ENA-OUQH01002153-OUQH01002153.1-human-gut-metagenome-genome-assembly--contig:-NODE-2153-length-12505-cov-2.889478_pt1 | contig 12505 bp, 12 predicted proteins | sample MGYA00237948_ERZ548828 | MGnify/ENA primary metagenome ERZ548828 (study PRJEB26490, sample SAMN05194711) | human gut metagenome | biome: terrestrial biome; feature: human-associated habitat; material...
TATCGTCGGCAGCGTCAGATGTGTATAAGAGACAGGCCCGGGAAAGCACACGGAGCGCCTGCTGCAGACCCGTCCCGGGCTGGCCGCGGGGGCCGTACTGTTTTTGTTGCTGGTGCGGGCGCTGGGCGGCCTTGTCTGGTGCATCGACTTTGGCGCGATGGACGCCGGTCTGCAGCCCGCCATGCGCCGGCTTTTGGCGGACTGCGGCATTCATGAGGGCGTGCTCCTGACAAAACCGCTGCTGCAGACCGCGCAGGCACAGGCTTTGCGCCGCAGCGAGGTGTTCGGCTGGATCAGCCTGAACTTTACGGGCGGCTGCCTTGCCATCGAGAGCACGCCCTCCCAGACCCAGACCGTGCGGGAGCCGCCGCCCCGGCAGGGCCTGTACGCCAGTGCGGACGGGGAAATACTCGCCGTTGAGATCGAGAGCGGCTTTGCAGCGGTGACGGTGGGGCAGACCGTCGCCCGGGGCCAGCTGCTGGCCGCCGCTGAAAGGCTGGACCGCAAGGGCAACGCTGTGCCGCAGGGCGCCGGCGGGCGCGTTATAGCGCGGGTACAAAAGCATTACACAGCCCGCCAGTCCCTGACGGCAGAGGCGCCCGTCTACACGGGCCGCAGCCGCGTGCAGACGACGCTGTACCTGCCGTGGCGCAGCTATACAGACGAGCCGGAGGACCCGCTGACCGGCACCACGCAGACCGACTGGCTGCCCGTGCAGCTGGGCCGCCTGGCGCTGCCCGCCAGCCTTTGCCGCGTGACGACCTGGGAGCAGCTGCCGGACACGGTGCAGTATTCCGAGGCTGCCGCCGCCGCGCTGGCCCTGCGCGCCTGCCGCGCCGCGCTGCTGGCTGAGTTCCCGGATGCGGTCATCGAGGCAGAGCAGCGCGGAATTTCCGCGCAGGAAGGCACAGAAACGGCAGCTGTGACCTATATTTTCACCGCCAACATCGCCGCACCGCCGTGATTCGACATATTTTGCTTAGTATGACGAAATGGCTGATAAAATTTTGTGCAATATTCATAGTTTCTTTTGCAAAAAACTGTGATATAATCTAAATGTATAGCTATGTGCTACACCATGGAACCGGGAGGATGAAAATTTGGCAGAACGATCTTTGGAACTGGACAGCATTGAACTGGCAGCAGCCATCTTTGGCAGCGGTGACCAGAATATCCACCTGCTGGAAAAGGAATTCCGCGTCACGGCGGTCTGCCGCGGCTCGGTGCTGCGCTTTACCGGTGAGCAGAAGGATGTGGACGCCGCCGCCCGCGCCGTGGACGGCATGGTCACCCTGATGGAAAACCACACCCCGCTTGAGGAGCAGACCGTGCGCTACTGCATCAGCCTGGCCCACGGGGGCGAGGAAAAGCGCCTGCGGGAGCTGACCGACGATTTCGTCGCAGTCACGGCCAAGGGCCGTCCCATCCACCCCAAGACGCTGGGCCAGAAGGAATATCTCGCCGCTATCCGCAAAAATGCCATCACGTTCGGTGTCGGGCCTGCGGGCACCGGCAAGACGTATCTGGCTGTGGCTATGGCGGTCAAGGCGTTCAAGTCCAAGGATGTCAGCCGCATCATCCTGACCCGCCCCGCCGTCGAGGCGGGGGAGAAGCTCGGCTTTCTGCCGGGCGACCTGCAAAACAAGGTTGATCCGTATCTGCGCCCGCTCTACGACGGGCTGTTTGATCTGCTGGGGGCCGAGACGTTCCAGAAGCTGTTTGAAAAGCAGGTCATTGAGGTCGCACCGCTCGCCTATATGCGCGGGCGCACGCTGGATGATGCCTTCATCATCCTGGACGAGGCCCAGAACACCACGCCCGAGCAGATGAAGATGTTTCTGACCAGGCTCGGTTTCAACTCGAAAATGGTCGTCACCGGCGACCTGACGCAGCGGGACCTTCCAGGGTCGCGCTCGGGGCTTGCCGACGCCGAGCGCGTTCTTGGGGACATCGACGACGTGTCGCTTTGCCGCCTTTCCGGAAAAGACGTTGTGCGCCACTCCCTCGTTGCCGCAATCGTTGCCGCCTACGACCGAGCTGACGCTTAAAGAGCGCAAGGAGGTTTTCATGAACATCGAAGTGAACTGCGAATACAAGGAGGACCTCATCGCGAGCGTCCCCGTCGCCGAGCTTGCCGCCTTCGTGCTCTCCCAAGAGGACTGCCCCCAAAACGCCGAGGCCTCCGTGAGCTTCGTTGACGACGATGAAATGGCTCGTCTCAACAGGGAATTCCGCGGAAAGACCGGTCCCACTGACGTTCTTTCGTTCGAATGCGACGGACTCGACGACGAGATGGGCGGAGAGTGCGATGAAATCCCTGGGATGCCCTTCGAGCTCGGAGACGTGATCGTCGCGGTCGACGTCGCCGAGCGGCAGACCGAGCAGTTCGGCACCACCTTCGAAGGCGAGCTGAGCGTCCTTCTCGTCCATGGCCTTTTGCACCTGTGCGGCTACGATCACATCGAAGACGACGAGGCCGAGGTCATGGAGTCGCGCGAGGCGGAGCTTCTTCGCGGTTGGGCGCGCAAGCGAGGGCTCGAACTTTCCATCTTCGGCGAGATGAACGGTCCGGGAGCGCTCGTGAGGGGAGAGCACTAGATGGCCCAATCGCTCCCTCATGCTTTCAAATGCGCAGCCGAGGGCGTCGCTTTTGCCTTTAAGCAACGCAACATGCGCATAGACTCCGGTTTCGCCGTTGCCGCCGTTGTGTTCGGGTTCGCCCTGCGCATCGACGCCCCCTCGTGGCTCGCCATCGTTATCTGCATCGGCGCGGTCATGGCGGCCGAGACCGCGAACACCGCGATCGAAGCCGTCGTCGACCTGGTGTCACCTGAATACCACGTGCTCGCGAAGCACGCCAAAGACTGCGCGGCGGGAGCAGCTCTCATCCTCGCTGCGGTGTCGGTTGTCGTCGCCGCTATCGTTTTCATCCCCAAGATCGGAGAATTGCTGTGCTAGGAATGCAAAAAGAAGGCTTCAAGTCGGGTTTCGCTACCCTTGTCGGACGTCCGAACGCGGGCAAGTCGACGCTTTTGAACGCCATTATGGGCAAGAAGATCGCCATCACCTCCTCGACCGCCCAAACGACCCGCCACCGCTTCCGCGCCGTCTTGACGCGCGACGATTTCCAGCTCATCCTCGTCGACACGCCGGGTATCCACAAGCCCCACGACGCCCTCGGAGAGGAGCTCAACGAGTCCGCGATCAAAGGACTGCAAGACATCGACGTCGTTGCCATGGTGATCGACGCCTCCCAACCGATTGGCCGCGGCGATGAATGGGTCGCCAAGCAGGTCGCCGCCTGCAAGGCGCGCCGCATCTGCGTGCTCTCCAAGACCGACATCGCCACACCCGAGCAGATCGCCGCACAGCGCGAGGCAGCAGAAGCCCTCATGACCTGGGACGCCATGGTGGCGCTCTCCGCGCGAAGCGGCGCGAACGTCGACGCCTTCGTCGAGGAGGCCGTCTTCTTCCTGCCCGAGGGCCCCGCGTGGTTCCCGCCCGACATGCAGACCGACCAGCCGATGGAAGTCGTGATCGCCGAGTTTATCCGCGAGAAGATCCTGCGCTCGTTTTACGATGAGGTGCCGCACTCGATCGGCGTCGCCGTCGATAACATGCAGTACGAGAAGAAGAAGGACCTTCAGCGCATCTTCGCCACCATCTACGTCGAGCGCGACAGCCAAAAAGGCATGATTATCGGGAAGAAGGGCGCTGCGATCAAGCGCATCGGCAGCGAGGCACGAGCCGATCTCGAGCAGCTGCTCGGCTGCCGCGTGTTCCTCGATTTGAACGTAAAGGTGAAGAAGAACTGGCGTCGTGACGCCACGCAGATTCGCCGATTCGGCTACGGCGAGGGCGCTTAATTCTCGCCGCCTTCGCTTTGTGCAGGTATTGTCGCGTATCGGACGGAGTGCGCAGCGACGCCGAAATACCGACGTCCGTTCAGCTACAATAACGCAGATGAGACGTTTGAACGGGAGAATGCGCGCATGATGATCTGCCCTCATTGCCAAAGCGAAAATCGCGAAGGAGCTAAATTCTGCAATGAATGCGGGAGCCCTCTGCTCTCGTGTGCCGACAAAACGCAGGTCATCGATACGGTGACCCTCGGCGATGCGCAGGAGCTCGATGGGCGCGAAGAGGCGAATGATGCGGACAAGACGCAGGTCATCGACGCCGCCACGCCCCTGAATGCTGAGGACCCGAAGGCGTCAGGTGTCGATGAGACCAACTCCTTCAAGCTCATCGACGAAGACGACTCCAATTTCATCGATGATGCTGCAGAATTGCAAGATATCGAGGAAGCAGAAGACGAGGAGCTCGGGCAAACCTCCGATGAGCAGGCGGCCTCGCATGACGCGATCGACGACGCCGAACGTGAGGCACTCGATGAGGCCCTGCCGCGCATCGACATTGCTCAATCCGGTGGAAGCGATTCGCTCGCCAGCGAGCAGACGCGCAAGATCGACCTGAACGCGGCGAATACCGTCGACCTGTCGGGATTCGAACGGCTTGTCGACTCGAGCTATGTCCCGCCTGCGCGCTCGTGGCGCTCCGGCGATACGATGGAGCTTCCCAAAATCGAGCGCGAGCCCGCGCCTGTCCAGAAGAAATACGAGTCGCCCGACGCCGAGAAGGAAGCGAAGAAGCGCAAGGCTGCCCGTAGAACCCGCGCGATCGTTGCGGTCGTCGTTGTGGCTATCCTCGCCGCCGCGGCAATCGGCGTCACTTATTCGATGGAGCTTTGGGGCGGAAAGACCGTGCCCGATGTGACGGGAGAGGCCCAGGCTGACGCGATCTGGCTCCTCGAGAGCAAGGGATTTGCCGTCGACACGTCGCAGGTGAAATCAGACGAAGTCGAGGGCATCGTTCTCATCACCGACCCCGCTGCAGGTTCGCGCGTTCCCAGCGGCACCACGGTGAACGTCTCCATTGCAACCCCGCGTGCCGTCCCCGACATCGTGGGGAGCACCCAAGACGAGGCGAAGGCCGCCTTTGAGAAGGAAGGGCTTGGCAACGTTACGTTCAAGACGGTGAAATCGGACGAGACCGAGGGCACTGTGCTCGAAGTCGAGCCTCAAGCAGGCACGAAAGTGAAGTCGGCAACCGCCGTGACCGTCACGGTTGCCGAGTCCTACGTTGTGCCTGACGTCACCGGCAAATCACAGGACGACGCCACTGCCGCGCTCAAGGAAGCGGGCTACGCTGTCGAGGTCGCAACCAAGTATTCCGAGGACGGCTCCGAGGGCACAGTGCTCTCCACCGACCCCGCCGCCGAAACGAAGCTCAAATCCGGCTCCACCGTGACGATCACCGTGTCGAAGTCGCGCGAGAAGGAGCTCGTCTCCGAAACCAACTCGTTCTTCAGCAAGGGCGCAACCGTCGTCATAGACGGCATTAACTACGAGGTGGTCTCCTGCGACAGCGTGAACTACGAGGGCGACGGGCTCGTGAGCTACACAATCACCGCCAAGAAGTTCGAGAACACGCTGCTTTTCGGTACGATTTACGGCTCGGCCGAGCAAAAGTCGGGCACCATCAAGTGGAACTCAGACAACAGCATCGCCTCCAGCAAACCATCGCTTAAGAAGTAGCGCGCGTGGCACGTCCCACCTATACTGCGCGCGTCATCGTCGTGCGCAAGACGAAGCTGGGGGAGAGCGACCTTATCCTCACCCTTCTTGCCGAGGACGGTTCGCAGCTTCGTGCAGTCGCCAAGGGGGCGCGCAAGCCGAAAAGCAGCTTCGCCTCGCGGCTCGAACTCTTCTCGGTGGCAGACGTCCTCTGCGCGAAGGGCCGCTCGCTCGATGTAGTGTCCGAGGCGCGACTCGTTGAGGGAAATGCCGCCCTGCGCGGCGACATCGAGTGCACCTCCGCCGCCGCCCCTATAGCCGAGCTCGTCGAGCGCACCACGCAAGCAGGCCTCGAATGCCCGAACCTCTTTGCGATGACGCAGACCGCGCTTCGGGCGATGTGCAACACCGACGCCGCAGGTGCGCCCTCAATCGCTGCCGGCCATCTTCTGAAGGCGTTCGCCATGACCGGTGTGCGACCCGTGCTCTCCGAGTGCGCCGCTTGCGGAAATACCGTGACGCCCCTGCTGGACGGCTCGCTTGCCTTCTCCCCGCGCGAAGGCGGTGTGATATGCTCCCAATGCCGAGCACATACGGAAGCCGGCTACATCGACGCGCAAACCGCCGAGTGGTCGAACTTCCTCCTGCGCTCGACGTTCTCCGACATCGCAGGCGCGCGCATGGGGGTTCGCGAGGCGTTCTCGGTGCTCGACCTGTGCCAGCGGTGGTGCCTCGAGCATGTCGGCTGCAGGCTTCGCTCGCTCTCGTTCCTTTTCACGAGCGGGCTCTACGAATCGAAATGACGGAAAAGAGGAAGATATGTACACCTACCGGACCAAAGGGGTTTGTTCGCGTTCCATCAACGTCGAAGTTGAGGGCGACACGATCAAGCACGTCGACTTCGTCGGCGGATGCAATGGCAACCTGAAGGCCATCTCGAAGCTCGTCGAGGGCAAAGACATCGTCGATGTCTGCTCGCTTCTCGATGGGAACACCTGCGGCAATCGCTCCACGTCATGCGCCGACCAGCTTTGCCACGCCCTTCGCGAGGCGAAAGCAGCCGAATAGCGTCAAGATTGTGCAGAACAGGTGGGAATGCCCCTTATCTCGCTTGCCGCACCGAAGACGTCCCATTACAATAGTCAGGCTGCCATGACGGCAGCTGGTTCGCCCCTAGTTCGCATGCACCACCCGCTTGCCTACCCGGGGCGATCGAGAGCTTAGATACTTGAAAGGTGGAAAACAATGGCAACGAAGCTCAGCATCTCCAAGGAGAAGACCGCCGAACTCATCAAGGAATTCGGCAAGTCCGACACCGACTCCGGCTCCGCAGAGGTCCAGGTCGCTATCCTCTCGGAGCGCATCCGCAACCTTACCGAGCACCTGAAGAGCCACAAGAAGGACAATCACACCCGCCGTGGTCTGATGAAGCTCATCGGTAAGCGTCGCGGCCTCCTGAAGCACATCAAGGAGCGCGACATCGAAGAGTACCGTGCACTCATCAAGAAGCTCGGTATTCGCGACAACATCTAAGCTTGGAACGTGGGCCCGCAAGTTGCGGGTCCCGTGCTATATGCAAGGCGGTCGCGCATCGCATCCGGCGGGCGCACTCGTGGAGGCGGGGGAATGTGAGTACCCTGCAACCGAAGAAGCTCAGGCGCAATAGGGCGCATGAGGCTAAGAGAAAGAAAGAACACATGGAAAAGATCGTCGAATCCTTCGAGCTGTACGGCAAGCAGTACCGCTTCGAGACTGGCGAGCTGGCCAAGCAGGCAACCGGTGCCGTGCTGGTCACCCAAGGCGACACCACGATTCTCGTGACTGCGGTCGTCTCCAAGCAGGAGAAAGACTACGACTTCTTCCCCCTCACGGTCGACTACATCGAGAAGATGTACTCCGTCGGCCGCATTCCCGGCGGCTACTTGAAGCGCGAGGCGCGTCCCTCCGAGAAGGGCACCTTGAACGCCCGCATGATCGACCGCCCGATTCGCCCCGGTTTCCCCGACGGCTACAAAAACGAGGTCCATATCGTCGCCACAACGCTCGTGTGCGACGGCGAAAATCAGCCTGACGTCATCTGCGTCGGCGGCGCGTCGGCGGCACTCCTCGTTGGCGGTGCCCCCTTCGACGGACCCGCAGCCTGCGTCAAGATCGGCCGCAACGCCGAGACGGGCGAGTTCATCGTCAACCCCACCTACGAGGAGGATGCGAACTCCGACCTCGACCTCACCATCGCCGGCACCAAGGACTACATCTCCATGGTTGAAGCGGGCGCTCAGGAAATCTCAGAAGAAGACATGCTTGCTGCTATGACCTTCGGCCAAGAGGCGATCGCCGCGTTCTGCGACAAGCAGGCCGAGTTCATCGCAAAGGTGAACCCCGCGCCGATGGAGTACAAGCTCCATACCCCCGCTCCCGAAATTGCCGAGCGCGTCGAGCCGTACTTCGAGCGCATGTCCGCCGCCCTGAAGGACGCCGACAAGCTTTCCCGCATGGGCAAGGTCGAGGACTTGAAGGCCGAGATCACCGCAAACGAGTTCTCCGACGAAGAGCGCGCGAGCTGGGGATCCGACATCGCTGCTGCGCTTAAGAAGCTCGAGAAGAAGGCTATGCGCAAGATGGTAATCGAAACCGGTGAGCGCGCCGACGGCCGCCGCCCGGACGAGATTCGCCCGCTGCACATCGTGCCCGGCTACCTGCCTCGCGTTCACGGCTCCGGGCTCTTCCAGCGCGGCCAGACCCAAGCACTCTCCATTTGCACGCTTGGCATGCTCAACGAGTGGCAGCGCCTCGACACCATCGAGCCGGTAGAGGGCAAGCGCTACATGCACCAGTACAACTTCCCGCCGTACTGCACCGGCGAAGTCGGGCGAATGGGCTCCCCGAAGCGCCGCGAGATCGGCCACGGAGCCCTCGCTGAGCGAGCACTCCTGCCCGTGATCCCCTCCGAGGATGAATTCCCCTACGCCATCCGCGTGGTATCCGAGATCATGGAGTCCAACGGCTCCTCCTCGATGGCTTCCACCTGCGGCTCCACCCTTGCGCTCATGGACGCGGGCGTGCCCATCAAGGCTCCCGTATCCGGCATCGCCATGGGCCTTATCAAGGAGGGCGACGACGTCGTCATCCTCTCCGACATCCAGGGCCTCGAAGACTTCCTCGGCGACATGGACTTCAAGGTCTGCGGCACGTCGAAGGGCATCACCGCACTTCAGATGGACAACAAGGCCAAGGGCTTGTCCGTCGACATCCTCGCACGCGCGCTCAAGCAGGCTCACGAAGGCCGCGCATTCATCCTGAGCGCCATGCTCGAGAAGCTGCCCGAGCCCCGCGCTGAGCTTCGCGACACCGCGCCGCGCATCGAGACCATCCACATTCCCGTCGACAAGATCCGCGACGTCATCGGCTCCGGCGGCAAGGTCGTCCGCGGCATCCAGGAGGAGACGGGCGCCAACATCGACATCCAGGAAGACGGCACTATCCACATCGCTGCAGTCGAGGGCAAGGCCGGCGAGGCTGCCAAGGCCATGATCTTGGGCATCGTAAAGGAGCCCGAGGTCGGCGAGATCTACGAGGGCGAAGTCGTCGGTATCAAGGACTTCGGCGCCTTCGTGAAGCTCACGCCGGGCAAGGACGGCCTGCTCCACATCTCCCGCGTCGCCAACGGCCGCGTGGGCAAGGTCGAAGACGTCCTCTCCCTGGGCGACATCGTGAAGGTGCAAGTCCTCGAGGTCGACCCGAAGACGGGCAAGATCTCGCTCGATCGCCTCGACAAGCCCGATGCACCGGAAGGCTCCACCGACAACGGACGCGAGCATTCTCACCGCAACAACAATGATCGCGGTGAGCGCGACATGCGCCCCGGTCGCAGCCAGCGCTCGAGCAACGGCCGCACACCGCGCCGTCGCCACGAGGCCTAAATCACGCACTATCCGACTGCACGAGAAACGGAGACACCATGATTAAAGTAGCTGTTTCTGGATGCTTCGGCCGCATGGGTTCGGCGGTCATCGACGCCGTGAGCGCCGCAGACGATATGGAAGTCGCCTGCGGCATCGACCCCTTCCCCAAAGAGGGGGCATCGTTCACGGTCTACTCCTCGATGGAGGAGGCCGTGGCTGCCGGCGGGTTCGACGTCGTCGTCGATTTCACGCAGCCGAGCGTCATCGAGGGAAACCTTCGCTGCGCGCTGCCCGCCGGCATCGATTGCGTCGTCGGCACGACGGGGCTCTCCGATGAGAAGCTCACCGAACTCGCCGCGCTTGCGCCTTCCGGGACATGCTTGTTCTACGCCCCAAACTTCACGACGGGCGCGGTGCTCATGATGGAGTTCGCCAAGGCAGCAGCCCCTTACTTCCCCGAGGCGGAAGTCATCGAGATGCACCACTGCAACAAGAAGGACGCGCCTTCGGGCACGGCCATGCGCACGGCGCAGATCATTTCGAATGCCCGTGACGGCCGCGCAAGCGAGGCGCCCGGGGCCGAGACGGAGCTTCCGGGAGCCAAAGGTGCGCGCGGAGCGCTCGTCTCGGGCGTTCCGGTGCACTCCGTGCGCTCGATGGGTTACGTCGCGAGCCAGGAGGTCGTCTTCGGATCGATGGGGCAGACGCTCACCATCCGCCACGACTCCTGGGATCGAGCGTCCTACATGCCCGGCGTTTTGCTGGGTATCAGGAGCGTCGGTGCTCGTGAGGGCCTGATTGTAGGTTTGGAGAACTTCATGCATGAGGCGTAATCCGCCCTGCGCACTTTGGCATAATAGATAAATCGAGCATATGTTCGCCTCCTTGCCTTTATGGCGGGGAGGCTCACGCATGGATTAAGGAGACGCCCATGTCGAACGTTGAACCCCGCTTCGGTCGCCTGATCACCGCTATGGTCACGCCCTTCAACGATGAGCGCGAACTCGACCTCGACCGCGCGCAGGCACTTGCCACGCGCCTTATCGAAGGCGGTAACGACTCGCTTATCATCAATGGAACCACCGGCAAGAGCCCCACGGTCTTCTACCCTCAGAAAATCGAGCTTTTCCGCGCCGTCGTCGAGGCGGTCGGCGGCAAGGCCCCCGTCATCGCCAACGTGGGGGACAACTGCACGGCCGACACCGTCGACTTCGCCAAGGACGTCGCGAAACTCGGGGTTGACGGCTTCATGTGCGTCGTTCCGTACTACAACAAGCCCCCGCAAGAGGGAATGTACCAGCACTTCAAGACCATCGCAGATGCGGTGGAGCTCCCCATTATCCTCTACAACATCCCGGGCCGCTGCGTTGTCAACATGGAAGCCGAAACCACACTGCGCCTTGCCAACGACTGCGAGAACGTGATTGCCGTGAAGGAAGCATCCGGCAAGATGGACCAGATCGCGACCATCGCTGCCGCCGCACCCGAGGGCTTCTGCGTGTATTCCGGCGACGATTCCGCGACCTACGACATCATGCGCCTTGGCGGCGCGGGTGTCATCTCGACGACGGGCAACGTTGCACCCGAGCGCATGAAAGATCTCGTCACGAAGTGCGCGGAGGGCAAATGGGACGAGGCATGGGCTGCCCACGAAGCGCTTCTGCCGCTCATGGACGGCCTCTTCGAGACCTCGAACCCCATCCTCGTGAAGGAAGCCCTCAAGCTTGCCGGGTTCCCTGTCGGCGGTGTACGCCTGCCGCTTATCGACGCCACCGCCGAGCAATCGGCACGCCTCGCATCGATCATGCGCGAGGTCGGCGTCCTTTAATCGATCAGCGCGAACGCCCGCAGGTGAATTGCGCCTGCGGGCGTTCGCGTACCGTGATAAAGGAAATATATGGAAAAGGAAAAACATACCGAATCAGCTTCTCGTCAGCCCGACAACGGTGCCGCGGAGAAGGGAAAGAAAACCAAAACTTACAAGCATGTGAAGCTCGAGCATAAGCGCCCCCAGCTTACCAAGGGTGGGGAAGCGGGCGACGGCGCTCAAAAGAAGCGCAAGCCCACCCAAAAGAAGCGTTCATCGAGCGCGGGCAAGGACCCCAAGGCCAAGCTGAAGATCATCCCTCTCGGCGGCCTTGACGGCATCGGCAAGAACATGACCGTGTTCGAATGTGGAAACGACATGATCGTCGACGACGCGGGCCTTATGTTCCCCGACGACAATCATCCCGGCGTCGATCTTATCCTGCCGGACTACACCTATGTGCTCGAGCATGCCGACAAGCTGCGCGGCATCGTCATCACGCACGGCCACGAGGACCACACGGGCACGATCCCGTACCTTCTGAAGGATCTCGATCGCCAGGTTCCCATCTATGCGACCAAGCTCACGCTCGGCCTCATCGAGGGAAAACTCGCCGAGCATCGCATCAAAAACGCCAAGCTCGTTGAAATCAAGCCCGGCCAGCAGGTGAAGATGGGCTGCTTTACGACGGAGTTTTTCGCCGTGAACCACTCGATTCCCGGCGCCGTGGGCGTGTTTCTGCAAAGCCCGGCGGGCAACGTGCTGCACACCGGCGACTTCAAGCTCGACCAGACCCCGATCGACGGTGTTCACTTCGACTTCGGAGCGCTTGCGCGCTACCACGAAATCGGCGTAGACCTCATGATGAGCGACTCCACAAACGCGACGAAGTCCACGTTCACGCCGAGCGAGGCCGAAGTCGGCAAGACCCTGAACCGCATCATCAGCCAGGCGAAGCAGCGCGTCATCATCGCCTCGTTCGCGAGCCATATCCACCGCATGCAGCAGATCTGCGACGCCGCGCGCGCGAACGGCCGCAAGGTCGTCGTCACGGGCCGTTCGATGGTGCAGAACACCGACATTGCTCGCAAGCTGGGATACCTCAACATTCCCGACGAGGACCTGATCGACGCTTACGAGCTGAAGGGCATCCCGCCCGAGAAGGTCGTCATCATGTGCACGGGCAGTCAGGGCGAGCCGCTCTCAGCCCTCGCGCGCAT
>ENA-OUQH01002156-OUQH01002156.1-human-gut-metagenome-genome-assembly--contig:-NODE-2156-length-12489-cov-4.620798_pt1 | contig 12489 bp, 8 predicted proteins | sample MGYA00237948_ERZ548828 | MGnify/ENA primary metagenome ERZ548828 (study PRJEB26490, sample SAMN05194711) | human gut metagenome | biome: terrestrial biome; feature: human-associated habitat; material...
AAGATTCGGGGAAACGGATGCAATGGCAAATGTCTGCATCAATGTCGTCTGCAGAACAAATGTCAGTAAGATCAAAATAATCATTATGACTCTGCGTTTCACTGTTCTCCTCCTGCCTGCTTACTGCTTTCTGTCTGTTTTCCGGTTTCTGTTTCCAGAATCATCTCCGTCTCACTCTGTGCCTGAGACTGGATATCTTTCTGTGCCTCATCGGTATTTTTCAGCTGTGTAATGACCAGCACTTCGTGCAGATGTCTGAAATCAACAACCGGTGTAATGCTTCCTGATTTTGTCAGGTTATTTGCATTTTTTTCAATGGAGGCAATGTATCCAATCAGAATTCCTTCCTGATACTGATCCGACACATAAGAAGTCACGACCGGATCGCCGACCTTTACCTTATCATCTTCATCCCGGAGTTCTGTAAATGGTAACACTTTATCCTGATTCATGGACTTTAAGCTGCCACCGACATTGAAATTATCTTTTGTGGTCAGAACCATGGAACTTACATTACTGGAATCATCGATGATGCTTCGCACCTTGGCAAAATTCGGACCGACGTCTGTGACGATTCCGACCAGACCGCTTCCGGCAATGACGTTCATGCCTTTTTTGATGCCTTCTTTGGAACCTTTGTCAATCGTAAAACTTGAAAACCAGTTGGTTCCGTCCATGGCGATCACATTTGCTGCGACCTTCTGATATCCGGAATATTTATCATCCAGATCCAGAAGTTCCCGGTAATTGTCCAGTTCGTATTGTTCGAGCTTTGTGACGTTTAACTGATTGGTCAGATCGTCTACCTGATTTTGAAGCTTTTTGTTTTCTTTTAAAACTTCTCCAAGTGTTTGAAAGTCATTTGCTTTTCCTGAAATCCAGGAACCGGCATTGTTGATTCCCTTCTGCATCGGAACAAATACATATCCGGCAACTGAATTTAAAGGACCTCCGGAAAGATTAAATACCAGACTCGTAAACAGAGCAACAATACACACGCCGGTAAGGATCAGCAAAATATATTTACTTGAAAGATGCTTTTTCTTATTGCGAAAACTGCGAAATTTTTTCATAAAATCCTCGAATCCTTGTTTCTTACTTTAACGTAGTATTTTTCATGCTGAATGGAATCCGTTTATATTTGGAGTCCGTAGCAATCTTTGAAAGACCGCGGACTGCGCTCTCTTCCGGATTCTCACAGGTATTTACTTTAATATTTGTAATCTGTGTAAACAACTGGTCAAGATCTTTGATTTTTGATCCGCCGCCTGTGATATAAATACCTGCATAGATAATATCCCTGGCAAGTTCCGGTGGTGTTTTCTCCAGAATCAGTTTGATAGACGAACAGATCGATTCAAGATTTGCTTTGATTGCTTCATAGACAACCTCTGCGGTAATTTCACGTTCTACCGGAAGACCGCTTACGACATCCAGACCAACAACGGTCATCGTTTCCTGTCTTCCCGGAAGTCCGCTTCCAAGCTCTTCTTTTAATGCTTTGGCGGTTTTCTTTCCGATCACAAGGTTAAATTCCCTGCGGATATAGCTGATGATGGACTCATCGAGACGATTGGACCCGAAATGCATCAGATCACTGAGTACAAGTCCTCCGAGAGAAATAACAGAAATTTCGATCGTGTCTGCTCCCATATCCACGACCATGACTCCGGTAGGCTGATTTACATCAATTCCAAGTCCAACGGCATCTGCAAGTGGTTTTTCACAGAGCATAACGTTTTTCGGACGAAATTTGCTTTTATAAAAAAGTTCAAAGAATGCACGTTTTTCTACATCGGTAATGTCTGTTGGTACTGCGACAAGAAATTCTGCATTCTTTACTCTTCCTTTTAATTTTTTCTCAATATAATCAAAAATCATGGTCTGCAGAAAATTGTAATCTGCGATCACTCCCGTAGAAACCGGAAACGTAACGTTGATGCTTTCCGGTGCTTTTTCATACATTGCATAGGCATCATCGCCATACGCATAAATCTGCGTTTTGTTGATAATGGCAATGGTGTTTTTTTCAGATACCACTTTTCCACTGGATTTACTGAATACTTTAAAATTACATGTACCGAAGTCAATACCATAAATATTGTTACTCATTGTCTTCTCCCTTTTCTTGTGTTATAACAATTTATTTTCGCGAAAACTGAAATACTGCTGATCTCCGATTACGATATGATCAGCAAGGGTTAATCCCAACACCGAGGCGCCTGCCCGAATCTGTTCGGTAAGCTTTTTGTCTTCTGTGCTTGGAGTTGGGTCTCCACTCGGATGATTGTGCAGGATAACGATCATAACAGCATTTCGAAGCAGTGCTTTGCGAAACAGTTCCATGGGGGAAACATATGCATAACTGATGCTCCCGGTTGCGATCACGCTGTCTCCTAAAAATTTGCATTTGGAATCAAAGAAAGCTGCCATAAAAGCCTCTTCCCTGCGGTGCCGGAGTTCTTCCATATAATAATCGGCGATGGAAGACGGACAGTTCATGGATAAATGATATCCGCGTCCGGTTCTGGCAATGCGCTTGGAAAGCTCCGCAATTGCTTTCAGCTGTGTTGCCTTGACCGGGCCAATGCCCCTGCGTTCTAAAAGCTGTTCATATCCGATTTCGTACAGATTCAAAAGATTTCCCTGACACTCCGACAAAAGATCACGCGCAAGATCCAAAGCCGTATAATCCTTTGCTCCTGTCTTTAATATAATTGCAAGAAGCTCTGCATCCGACAGCGCCTCTGCTCCAAGAATCTGAAAACGTTCGTAAGGACGTTCCGATTCCGGCAGGTTTTTCATTGAAATGTGACTCAAAACAGGTTCCTTTCTACTTTTCCGAAGCCACATGAAAACTCATATTATTTTAGCACAGTTCATCTATATTAACAAGGTTGCGTTCATAAAGTTTCTGTAAAGACATGAGAATTCCAAGCTTCGCATGGTACCATGTCAGACCCCCCTGAAAATAAACGGCATATGGCGGTTTCACCGGACCGTCTGCGGAAAGTTCGATGGAAGAACCCTGTACGAATGCACCTGCTGCCATAATAACGTCACAGTCATAACCAGGCATTGCCCATGGCTCCGGAGTGACATAGCTGTCTACCGGTGCAGCAGCCTGAATTCCTTCACAGAAAGCAATCATGGCATCCCGGTTTTGAAATTCCACAGCCTGAATAATGTCATGGCGGCTTTCTGTACTGTCCGGAACCACTTTATACCCCAGTTTTTCATAAATATCTGCCGCAAAAATGGCTCCCTTTAAGGCACCGCTTACAACGGTCGGTGCAAGAAAGAGGCCCTGATAAAAGGACTGGATCACACCAAGCGAAGCTCCTACTTCTTTTCCGAGTCCAGGGGAAGTCAGGCGATATGCCGCATTTTCCACACATTCCTTTTTACCGACAATGTATCCGCCAATCGGAGCAAGGCCGCCTCCCGGGTTTTTAATCAGGGAACCGACCATCATATCCGCTCCCACTGCAAGTGGCTCCCGGTCTTCCACAAACTCTCCGTAACAATTGTCAACCATACAGATGACATCCGGTTTGATATTTTTGATAAATGTGATCAGTTCCCCGATCCGCTCGACCGACAGCGTTGGACGTGTCTGGTATCCCTTGGAGCGCTGGATGGTTACCAGGCGGGTGTTTTCATGGATTGCATTTCGGATTCCATCGTAATCAAATGAACCGTCCGGCAGCAGATCCACCTGGGAATAAGTGATTCCGTATTCGGCAAGGGAACCTTTGGATGGGCGGATGCCAATTACTTCTTCCAGAGTGTCGTACGGTTTTCCGACCGGAGAAAGAAGCTCATCGCCCGGACGCAGATTGGACATCAGAGCGAGCGCAAGTGCATGGGTTCCACAGGTGATCTGTGGACGGACCAGCGCATCTTCCCCGCCAAAACAGTCTGCATATACCCGCTCTAAAGTATCTCTTCCCATATCATTATATCCGTATCCGCTCGAAATATTAAAACATTCTGCACTCACACGGTTTTTCTGCATGGCTGCAATGACTTTCATCTGATTGTATTCCGCATTTGCATCAATCTTTTCAAAACGCTCTTTTAATTCCTGTTCGATTTTTTCGCCAAATGCATAAACTTTCTCGGAAATTCCAAGTTCTTTATATTTTTCTTCCAGTAACTGATTCATTGTATGATTCCTTTCTCGTGTAAAACATCCGTCATTTTCTGTAACATATGATCTTCCCGGTCATTGAATTCGGATTTGTCCAGCCAGATGACATCCTTTTCCCGGCGGAACCAGGTAAGCTGCCGTTTCGCAAAATGTCTGGTTTCCCGTTTGATCACATACACCGCTTCCTCAAGGGAGCAGCTGCCGTCCAGATAATCTAAAATTTCTTTGTATCCCAGTCCCTGCATGGAAACCATATCTTTGCGGCATCCCATATCATACAGCGTTTTTACTTCTGTAAGAAGTCCCTGCTCCATCATTAAGTCCACGCGCTGATCAATGCGCCGGTATAATTTTTCCCGTTCGTCCGTCAGTACAAAATATGCAAAACGATACGGAGATGTTTTCTGATGTTCTTTTTCGTTGTGTGCGGAAATCGGCGTATGGTTTTGATGGTAAAATTCCAGTGCACGGATGACCCGTTTGATATTATTTTCATGAATGGTTTCATAAGAAACCGGATCAATTTCTTTTAATTTTTCATGCAGGGCATGCGCCCCGTATTCTTTTGCAAATGCCGTAAGTTCTGTACGGTATGCCGTATCGGATTCCTCTTTGGAAAAGTCTATGTCGTACAACAGGGACTGGATGTAAAATCCGGTTCCGCCGGCGATAATCGGGATCTGTCCGGCGGCATAGATCTGCTGCAGGGCCTCTTTTGCCATCTGCTGAAAACGGACAATATTAAACTCTTCGGACGGCTCTAACACATCGATCAGATAATGGGGTATCCCCTCCATCTCTTCCGGCTTTATCTTTGCCGAGCCGATATCCATGTGTTTATATACCTGCATCGAATCCGCGGAAATAACGGCGCCGTTTATTTTTTTTGCAAGTTTTATTGATAAAGCGGTTTTCCCGACGGCTGTGGGACCTGCAAGAATGACAAGTGGTTTCATGAAACAATCCTCTTAAATTTTTTCTCTATTTCGTATTTTGACATGGAAATGATGGTTGGCCGGCCGTGTGGACAGCAAAACGGATTTTCCAGCGTCAGCAATTCCGTCATGAGTGCATCCACTTCCGGCAGGCTCAGTCTATGATTTCCCTTTACCGCTGCCTTGCAGGACATGGTGGCTACTTTTTCCAGTATCAGTTCCGGTGTCTGCCGTCCGGTCAGGTTGGAAAAATCATCAAGCATTTCGATAAACAGATCTTTCATGTCAATATGGTACAGATTATCCGGTACTGCAGAGATCATATATTCTCTGCCTCCGAAATTTTCGATCTCATACCCGAATTTTTTGATTTCCGGCAGATACGTCTCTAACATTTCCTGCTCATGGGCATCCAGACTCAGCACAATGGGCGGGCTGACTGCCTGGGATGTAAATTCTTTTTCTTTTAATTTTGCCATCATCCGTTCAAAAAGTACCTTTTCATGTGCCGCATGCTGATCCATGATATACAATTTATCCTCGTATTCGATCAGCCAGTAGGTTTGAAACAATTGTCCGATGATGCGGTGCTTTTTGCGGGCATCATCCGTTAAAAATTCCGGTGAAGCAGCGGCAAGGGTCATCTGTTCGCCAGCTGGTTGTTTTTTGGGAATATCTGCAGGAGAGGCTGTTTCCTCCCGCTTTGGGAACGGGTCAAAGGATTCCCGTACCATGGTTTTATCCGGATGCTGTGGCACATACGGCTCAAATGCCGGTGTTTTTTTTGATGGCACAGGCGAAGCCACAGGAGAAACCGGTTTTTCCGGAATCGGAGGCTGGTGATGCTGCTGTCGGATTTCATTGATTCTGCGCTTTTCAAATGGTTCCGGAATCGGTTCTTTGTATGCCGGGGGAAGATTCTTTTTTTTATGTTCTGCTTCATCTACCGGAACTTCCGGAATCAGTTCCTTATGGGAAAGCAGTCCGAAGAGAACATCACACAATTCTTTGTAAATTTCCTGATTGTGTCCAAACCGCAGTTCCATTTTTGTCGGATGTACATTCACATCAAGGGTATCCCCCGGAAATGTGAAATACAAAACTGTAAACGGGTACTGGTGCTGCATCAGGAAATTATGATAAGCCTCTTCTATCGATCTGGAAAGCAGAGAACTTTTGATGTAGCGTCCATTGATAAAATAGTTTTCGTAATTCCGGTTTCCGCGGTTAATCACAGGTTTTCCAATATAGCCGGAAAGGGAGAAATATTCTCCCTTGTAGTTTACCTCTAACAGTGCCGCCGCAATCTCACGTCCGTAAATATGGTAAATGAGATCCCGTTTTTTCCCGTTTCCGGAAGTGTGCAGTCTTGTCTGGTTGTTGTTGATATATTTAAAAGAAATATCCGGATGGGACAGGGCAAGTTTTTCCAGCATGTCACTGATGTAGGTGCCCTCTGTCTGTGCCGTCTTTAAAAATTTGCGTCTGGCAGGGGTATTGTAAAACAGGTCCCGGACCAGAAATGTTGTGCCATCGGGAGCACCGATTTCTTCGTCTGCAATTTCTTTTGAGCCTTCGATCACGTACCGGGTGCCGGTCAGGGCATCGGCTGGTTTGGTGATCATTTCCACTCTGGAAACAGCAGCAATGCTGGAGAGTGCTTCCCCACGGAATCCTAAAGAATGTACACACATCAGATCTTCTGCACTGCGGATTTTGCTGGTTGAATGCCGCAAAAAGGCCAGTGGAACTTCTTCTTTTGGAATTCCGCATCCATTGTCCGTGATGCGGATCAGGGAAATGCCCCCTTCTTTGATCTCCACGGTAATGGCGGATGCCCCTGCATCAATGGCGTTTTCCACAAGCTCCTTTACCACAGAGCTTGGGCGTTCCACGACCTCTCCTGCTGCAATCTTATCAATTGTCTCCTGACTTAATAACGCAATTTTGCTCATTCGTTTTTCCTTTTTTATATCCTACCAGCGGTTTTTAACTTTGTTCTGAAGTTCATACAGTTTATTGAGTGCATCCATCGGGGTCATGTGGCTGATATCCACGTCCCGCAGTTCCTGAATGATATCGTCATCTTTTACGGTGTCAAACAATGACATCTGTGTCAAATCCACCTCATCGAGATGCGGTTTTTTCTTTTTGCCGGAGGCTTGTCCTTCCACGGATATATTTTTCACGGTTTCCGTAATATCGTTTGCAGAAAGCTGGTTGACAATGTCTTTCGCACGGTTAATCACAAGTTCCGGAATCCCTGCCAGTTTAGCAACCTGTATTCCATAACTTTTGTCTGCGCCGCCCTTTACAATCTTGCGCAAAAAGACGATGTCGTCTCCTTTTTCCTTGACCGCAATACAATAATTATTGACACTGTTTAATTTTCCTTCCAGTTCCGTCAGTTCATGATAATGTGTGGCAAACAGTGTTTTTGCTCCCAGTAATTTGGGATTGCTGATATATTCAACAACCGCCCAGGCAATGCTGAGTCCGTCGAAGGTACTGGTTCCGCGTCCGATTTCATCCAGAATCAGAAGGGAATTCGCCGTGGCATTGCGGAGAATATTTGCCACTTCATTCATTTCTACCATAAAGGTACTCTGCCCACTTGCCAGATCATCTGAAGCCCCGACACGCGTGAAAATCCGGTCCACAATTCCAATGTTGGCAGATTCTGCCGGAACAAAGCTTCCAATCTGTGCCATCAGAACGATCAGTGCGCTCTGGCGCATATAGGTAGATTTTCCTGCCATATTCGGACCGGTAATGATGGAAATCCGGTTATTGTGATTGTCCAGATACGTGTCATTGTCTATAAACATATCATTGACAATCATTTTTTCGACAACCGGATGACGGCCGCCTTTGATATCAATCACGCCGGATTCGTTGATCTTTGGTTTGCAGTAATTATTCTGTCCTGCCACAAGTGCCAGGGAAACAAACACATCAATCTGCGCCACTGCCCGTGCGGTTGCCTGAATACGTGCAACATTATCCGCGATGGTATCCCGAATCTGGCGGAACAGATCGTATTCTAATTCGACCAGACGATCCTGGGAACCGAGAATCGTATCTTCGAGTTCTTTTAATTCCGGCGTAATATAGCGCTCGGCATTGGTCAGTGTCTGCTTTCTCACATAGTAATCCGGCACCTGATCCTTAAAGGAATTGGTCACTTCCAGATAATATCCAAACACTTTGTTGTATTTGATACGCAGGTTCTTAATTCCAGTCTTTTCGCGTTCTTTGCCCTCTAAGTCTGCCAGCCATTTCTTTCCATCCGTTGATGCGTTCCGCAGCCGGTCCACTTCCTCATTGTATCCGGTTTTTATGATGTTGCCGTCACGTACGGAAATCGGAGGATCATCGTTGATGGAAGACTTCAAAAGTGCACACAGATCTTCCAGACAGTCAAAATGTTCCCGGATTCCGGTGGCAAGCTCTCCCTTTAAATCCTCAAGCAGTGTTTTAATCGGAGGCAGCATTTCTAAAGAATTGCAAAAAGCAATCATATCCCGCGGATTGGCGGTCTGGTATGTAATTCTGGTAATCAGACGTTCCAGATCATATATTGGTCCTAAATATTCCCGCAATTCTTCCCGGGTGATCTCCTGATCATTTAAATTTGTAATCAGTTCCTGCCGTTTTAATATCTCTGTTTTGTCGATCAGCGGCTGTTCCACGTAAGAGCGCAGAAGTCTGGCACCCATTGCCGTCTTTGTCTTATCCAGTACCCAGAGCAGGGAACCACGCTTTTGTTTTTCCCGCATGGTCTCTACCAGTTCGAGATTTCTCCGGGAGGAACTGTCAATGATCATATATTTCCCGATGGAATACGGACGGAGTTCCAGAATATTAGAAAGGGTGTTCTTTTGTGTTTCATACAGATATTTCAGTAATGCCGCGGAGGCAATCACACCACAGTCGTAATCCATCAGTCCCAGCCCTTCCAGACTCTGTACATGAAAATGGGACAACAGCGTTTCCTTTGCCAGATCATCCCCGAAATACCAGGAATCCAGAGCGGATACCGCAATTCCCATGCGCTCCTTCATATCATCGATATCTACCCCGCTCATATAAAACGGCTCGTTGCAGATGATTTCTGTCGGACTGAAACGATTCAGCTCGTCCAACAGTTTTCGTTCACTGTCCACTTCCGTTACAAAGAAATCTCCGGTCGTAACGTCGGTCGTCGCAATGCCGTATTTATCCCCGATATATACGATACACATGAGATAATTGTTTTTTGCCTCGTCTAACGACTGCATATCAATGTTTGTTCCCGGAGTGACTACACGGATGACTTCCCGTTTGACAATTCCTTTTGCCAGTTTCGGATCTTCCACCTGTTCACAGATTGCTACTTTGTATCCTTTTTTGACCAGCCGGTTGATATATCCGTCTGCGGCATGAAACGGAACCCCGCACATCGGTGCCCGTTCTTCCAGTCCACAGCTTTTTCCTGTCAGCGTCAGTTCGAGTTCCTTTGAAACTGTTTTGGCATCCTCGAAAAACATTTCATAAAAATCACCCAGACGATAAAACAGGATACAGTCTTTGTATTCTTCTTTTGTCTGCAGATAATGCTGCATCATTGGTGTTACTTCTTGTTTCACTTTTTTCTCTCTTTCTAATAAACCGGATGATAACGTTTCATCACATCATCAGCCAGACGCAGACCGTCCATCGCTGCCGACATAATGCCTCCCGCATATCCTGCGCCTTCTCCACCCGGATAAATTCCGTGCACACGGCTCTCCCCATTTGTATCCCGCATGATCCGCACCGGAGATGAGGTGCGTGTTTCCATGCCGGAAAGAATCGCATCAGACCGGTCAAACTGCGGAATAATGTTCGAAAAATGTTCCATTCCAAGCAAAAAGGAATGTTCCATGTCCTCTGTCATCAGACCTCTGAGATTTGCAAAGCAGGTCTGCCCTTTTGTCTGGGAATTAAAATCTCCATATCCTTGGCTTGCAATATTCTGCCGGTAATCGCCAAACAGCTGCTGCGGAATCTTTCCGTTTCCCAGCTGATAAGTTTTATGTTCGAGTGTTTCCTGAAAGTGCATGCCATCAAGTGGATCCTGTGCTCCGTAATCGGCAGGGGAAACCGAAACAATAATGGCAGAATTTGCGTTTTTCCCACTTCTGCCCGAATAACTCATACCATTGACACAGGTTTTTTCCTTCATGGAGGAAGCATTTACGACATAACCGCCCGGACACATGCAAAAAGAATATACCCCGCGTCCGTTTGGAAAATTGGACGTCACCTTATAAGGTGCGGCAGGAAGCCGCAGGGCGTTTCTTTTTCCGTTTCCGTACATGGCATCATCGATCATCTGCTGGGGATGTTCCACGCGGAATCCCACGGCAAAATTTTTGGCTTCCATCGGAAGCTGGTGCCGGTGCAGCATCATAAAGGTATCCCTTGCACTGTGTCCAAGTGCAAGAATGGCAACATCGGCAGGAATCACCGTATCATCCTCCGTCACAAGTGCATGCAGTGCATTTTCTTTTATCTGAATGTCTTTTAAACAGGTCTGAAAACGAAACTCCGCGCCGTGTTTGATCAGGTAATCCCTCATATTTTTGATCACCTTCGCCAGAATATCGGTTCCGATATGTGGTTTTGCATCATAAAGAATGTCCGATGGTGCCCCAAATTTTACGAATGTTTCCAGTACATAACGGTTTCTTCCGGACGGATCCTTCACCACCGTGTTTAATTTTCCATCGGAAAAGGTTCCTGCCCCACCTTCTCCAAACTGTACATTGGAATCCGGCTGCAGAATACCGGTTTTCCAGAAGCGTTCAACGTCCGCACTGCGGTCTTCTACCTGTTTTCCGCGCTCTAAAATAAGCGGTGCATATCCTGCAAGTGTCAGCTGCCAGGCTGCAAAAAGACCACAGGGACCGGCTCCCACAATCACTGGACGCCGGTTTAAACGCTCCTGCCCCATTTCCGAAAAACGGTAACCGGTTTCTGTCACAAGGCTGACGGAAGGCTGATGCAGTTTTTTTACGATGCTGTTTTCCTGACGGATCGTTACATAGATGCAATATACATAAAACAATGACGGCTTTTTCCGTGCATCGAGGGAACGCCGCATCACCTCGTAATGAAATGTTTCTTTCGATGGAATACGAAGTGTTTTTCTGATTTTATCTTCCAGATCTTTTTGGGAGTGTCCTACTGGAAGCTTTAACTGATTGATTTTAATCATTATGAACCTACTTTACTTCCTGCGACATGTCCGCTGGACCATGCCCATTGCAAATTATATCCCCCACAGATTCCATCGACATCCAAAAGTTCACCAACGAAATAGATGCCCGGGACAATCCGTGATTCCAGCGTATCTGTGTGGATTTCTTCCGTGTGGATTCCCCCTGTGCACACCTGTGCAGCAGAAAAATCCCTTACCTTTTTTAAGCGGACAGGAAATGTCTGTATCTGTCTGCAGAGCGTTTCGGTCTGCTTTTGGGAAATCCGTTCCGTGTGTTCATGAATCGGAATGCCTGCTGCCTTAAGTATAACCGGAATCAGTTTATGGTTTAAAAGCCCACGAAGTGATTCTGCGGCATCCTGTATCCCGGCATCCCGTGAAAATCTGCGCTGCAGTTCCTGCGTAAGCATATCTTCGGAAAAATCCGGCAGAAAATTGATGGTAAGCTCTGCCTGTTTTTTCTGATACAGCGCTTTCGAGGCCGGACTGCTGATCTGAAATACCGGAATACCGGAAATCCCGTAATCTGCAAGCTGCAGTTCTCCCCGTTCCTGTTCGCAGTTCTGCCCATCTATGTACAAAGACAGGAGTGCGTCCGTGCGGACTCCGGATACTTTGGAAAATTCCATTCCTTCTGCCTCAAATCCACACAGTGCCGGCAAAATCGGCACAAACCGGTGCCCAAACGATTTTATCAGCGAAATCATGGATCCATCGCTTCCGGATTTCGGTGCAGCACGAAGACCTGTTGCAAAAACAAGATTGTGGGAACAATACGTTCCCATGGATGTTCGTACCTCAAATCCGTATTTTGTTTCACAAAGCTGCCGGATGTCACAGGAAGTGACCAGGGAAACTCCGCTTCGTTTCATTTCCGCGGACAGCGCATCCGCAACGGAAGAAGCCTGTCCGGAGTTTGGGTATACATATCCGTTCTTTTCTTTTGGCCAGATGCCGATCTCCCGGAAAAACGCAAGGGTATCTTCCACTGTAAACTGCTTTAAAATTTCCTGTACCAGTCCGTGGTCTCCGTAATAACACCGGGGAGACATCTTAAGATTTGTAAAATTACATTTTCCGTTTCCGGTTGCCAGAATTTTTTTCCCCGGCTTATCCATATGTTCTAAGACGGTAACGGACAATCCACGTCTTGCGGC
>ENA-OUQH01002157-OUQH01002157.1-human-gut-metagenome-genome-assembly--contig:-NODE-2157-length-12488-cov-5.021797_pt1 | contig 12488 bp, 9 predicted proteins | sample MGYA00237948_ERZ548828 | MGnify/ENA primary metagenome ERZ548828 (study PRJEB26490, sample SAMN05194711) | human gut metagenome | biome: terrestrial biome; feature: human-associated habitat; material...
ATTTTAAAATACAAGGCACTTATTTCAAAATATATGCCTTATATTTTTCGCAAAATTAATAAGCGGATTTACAGCAACTTGCAAAACCCCTCCGAAAAGCCTTTCCCGCACCCTTTTTCGCCATCCCGGGAAAGCCGTATGCTCTCTTCAAACGGCGACGAGGGGTGTGAATAAATATTCAAGGCAAAGACTTTTCAAGAGGCTTGGAAAGCCCGCTCCGATACGTAATGTGTCGCGCTCCCCACGGGGCAAGGCATTTCTTTTGTCCTTTTACCTTGTTAATCGGCAAATATTGAGGGAGAATATGCTTAAAAAAGTAAAATTTACTGCCATTAGTTTATGGGGAATAAGTAATTTTGCGCCAAAAGTGAGGCGCACTGCCGCCAATATGACATATAAAAGGAAATGAGAGTACTTAAATTCGGAGGAACATCCGTAGGTTCGCCAGAGAGCATCCTTAATCTGAAAAAAATAGTAGAGGCTATTGACGAGCCGGTAATAGTTGTGGTTTCCGCGTTGGGCGGAATAACCGACAGACTGATAGCCACGTCCAAACTGGCATCTGACGGAAACGCTGCTTATCGCAATGAGTTCAACGCAATGATTGAACGCCACCGCAACATGATAGATGCCGTGATTCCCGACGGCGTTGTGCGCGACGCACTGTGCGAAAAGGTGGAGGAATTGTTCGATGAGCTGCGCAGCATATACCACGGCGTGTATCTCATACGCGACCTGACCGAAAAAACAGCAAATGTCATCGTAAGTTACGGCGAGAGATTATCGTCGCAAATAGTTTCGGCACTCATTGATAACGCCAAGTGGTTTGATTCGAGGGAATTCATAAAAACCACACGCCGCCAAAACCGCAACCTCGTGGATTTTGACAACACGCTGCGCCTTGTGCGCCAAACTTTCTCGCCCATGCCGCGCGCTGCGGTTATTGGCGGATTCATTGCAAGCGACCTCAACGACGGCGAAACCACCAATCTCGGTCGCGGAGGCTCTGACTACACGGCTTCAATAGTTGCAGCCGCTCTCGATGCCGCTGCTCTTGAAATCTGGACCGATGTGGACGGATTCATGACCGCAGACCCTAGAGTCATTCCCAATGCTTATACAATTGACGAGCTTTCATATAACGAGGCAATGGAGCTTTGTAACTTCGGAGCCAAAGTTATTTATCCGCCCACCATATATCCCGTGCGCGTAAAGGGAATTCCCATTTACGTGAAGAATACTTTCCACCCCGAAGCTCCCGGAAGTATAATACACAAAGGACCTATTGACGACAAACGAGCCATTAAAGGCATTTCGTCTATAAAGAACACGAGCCTCGTAACCGTTAGCGGACCGTCGATGGTGGGTGTGATTGGTGTGAACCGCCGAATATTTTCCACTCTTGCCGACAACGGCGTGAGCGTGTTTCTTGTGGCGCAAACTTCATCGGAGGCAAGCACGAGTCTTTGCGTAACCGATGATGACGGTGAGAAAGCTCGCAGGGTTTTGGACGCGGAATTTGCAAAAGAAATAGCAATGGGCGCGATGAATCCGGCTATTCTTACCGGCGATTTGTCCACTGTGGCGGTAGTAGGTGATAAAATGAAGCACACGCCGGGCGTTGCCGGAAAACTTTTCGGGGTCTTGGGGCGAAACGGAATAAACATCGTGGCTATGGCGCAGGGAGCTACCGAGACCAATGTCTCTTTTGTCGTGGCTCGCGACCTTTTGCGCAAGTCGCTTAATGTTATTCACGACAGCTTTTTCCTTAGCGAGTATCAGGTTCTCAACCTTTTTGTGTGCGGTGTGGGAACTGTTGGCTCGAAATTGCTTGAGCAGATAGCTTCGCAGCGTGAAAAACTGATGCGCACCCGTGGTTTGCAGCTCAATGTGGTTGGTATTGCAAGCGGACACAACGCTGTTTTCAATCGCGACGGCATTGTGCTCGAAAACTACAGAGAAGCCCTGAAAGAGGGTGGTAAGAGCGACATAGAACGACTGAAAAGCGAGATTCTCGGTATGAACATCTTTAACTCGGTGTTTGTTGACTGCACGGCGAGTGCGGATGTGGCGGGGCTTTATCAGACTTTGTTTGAGAACAACATAAGTGTGGTGGCTGCAAACAAGATTGCGGCATCTTCGCCATACGAGAACTATAGGAAACTTAAGGACACTGCGCGTGCGAAAGGTGTGAAATATCTGTTTGAAACCAACGTTGGCGCAGGACTTCCCATTATCAATACCATTAACGACCTTACGGGCAGCGGCGACAAGATTCTCTGCATTGAGGCAGTGCTCAGCGGAACGCTCAACTTTGTTTTCAACGAAGTTTCAAAGGAAACGTCGTTCAGCAAAGCCGTACAAATGGCGCGCGAAGCCGGTTACAGCGAACCTGATCCGAGGATTGATTTGAGCGGTAAGGACGTTATGCGCAAACTCGTCATACTTGCACGCGAAGCTGGCTATCGTGTTGACATAGAGGATGTGATTGCCACACCGTTCATACCCGAAGAATTCATGAATATGCCGCTCGACGAATTTCTGGAGCGTCTTCCCGAACTCGATGCGGACTTCGAGGCTAAGCGTATGAGACTTGAGCAAGAGGGTAAACGCTGGCGTTATGTGGCACGTCTGGACAACGGAAAAACATCCGTGGGACTTGTGGCGGTAGATAAGAATCATCCGTTCTTCCATCTTGAAGGTTCGAACAATGTGATACTCATCACAACGGAGAGATACCGCGAATATCCCATGCATATTGAAGGCTACGGAGCGGGAGCCGATGTTACGGCTGCCGGAGTCTTTGCCGACATTATGAGCGTGGCTAACATTTAATATACTTGTGAAATAGTTTTTCTTGTCGGGCACTGTATGCCGCAGGCATTGCTACGAAAACGACAGCTATGGAACGTAATTGAATATCCTCCGCCGATATTCTGCGGAACATGGGATTCTGAAATCATAAACCCTGCATATTTTACGGAAATATGCAGGGTTGTTTTGTTCCGTATGGCACATTCGAAAAAATACAAGGGAAATCGCAAAAAATACGAGACATGTATTTTAAAATATATGCCTTATGTTTTGAAATAAATGCCTTGTATTTTTTGTAAGAATAAATCTTTGTCTTTCAGCAACTTATAGAAATTGTAAAATTTGATGTAAAATTCTGGTTTTTAGAGGTTTATGCAAAAACGCACTCTTTGTGCCTTTGCTCGGAACAAATATGGCGGAAATGAAAACTTATGTGCATAAAAGTTGCATGTGACGGATTCGGAAGGAGTGGGGAGGCGGCAGTCAAAAGCGTTTTTGCAAACACATAGGACAGGAAAAATTAGTGGGGAGAAATATATGTGTGCGAGTTTGTCCGGGTTGTCGAATGAATTGTACGCAGGGCAGCTTGAAAAAATCGCAGTTAGGGATGAAAACAAAAAGCCGTCCTTTTCGGGGGACGGCTTTTGCTTATTTTGAGAATGTGTTTATTCCTGAGTTTCGTTGTTCTGAGGCTCTGCGCTTTCGTTGTCTTTATGCTCAAAACGCTCTCCGCGCTCATGACGCGGTCCGTTGTGGCGTTCGCGACGCTCATTGCCTTCACGACGATCACCTCTCGGATCACGACGCGGGCGACGTGCCGGACGTTCTTCGTAACCTTCGGGCTTTTCAAGGAGTGCGCGATGAGAGAGACGGAATTTGCCTGTCTTTGCATCGATGTCGAGAAGTTTCACACTGATCTTGTCGCCTTCGTGTATGCCTGCTTCTTCAACAGTGTCAAAGCGTTTCCAATCAAGTTCGCTTATGTGGAGCAAACCTTCCTTGCCCGGCATGAATTCAACAAAGCAGCCGTAGGGCATGATGCTTACGACTTTAGCCTCGTAGGTTTCGCCAACTTCGGGAATGGCTACTATGGCGCGTATCTTGGCAACAGCTGCGTCAATGCTTGCTTTGTTGGGTGCGGAAACCTGAACTTTGCCCACACCGTCGGTTTCTTCGATGGTAATGGTGGCTCCGGTTTCTTCCTGCATGCCCTGAATGATTTTTCCGCCCGGACCTATCACTGCGCCGATGTATTCCTTGGGAATATCGAATGCTTCTATGCGCGGAACCTGCGGCTTGAAGTCGGCACGAGGTTTGTCGAGAACCTTCAACATCTCGCCCAAAACGTGCTCACGTGCCTGTTTAGCCTGCATTAGTGCCTTTTCGAGGATTTCGTATGAAAGTCCGTCGCATTTTATATCCATCTGCGTTGCGGTAAGACCGTTGGGTGTACCCGTAGTCTTGAAGTCCATATCGCCAAGGTGGTCTTCGTCGCCGAGAATGTCGCTAAGAACTGCGTACTTTTCCTCTCCCGGGTTTTTGATGAGACCCATGGAAATTCCGGAAACGGGATTCTTCAATGGAACACCCGCATCCATCAATGCCAAACAGCCGGCGCAAACGGTTGCCATGGAAGAAGAACCGTTCGATTCGAGGATGTCGCTCACCACACGCACCGTATAGGGGAAATTCTCGGGTATCTGACCCTTCAAACCACGCCATGCAAGATGACCGTGTCCTATCTCGCGGCGACCGGTACCCCTCTGGGCTTTGGCTTCACCCGTGGAATATGGCGGGAAATTGTAGTGCAAGAGAAAACGTTGGGTGCTTTGGTCAAGAACTTCGTCAATGGTTTTTTCGTCGAGCTTTGTGCCAAGCGTACATGTGGCAAGAGCCTGTGTTTCTCCGCGAGTGAAAATGGCAGAGCCGTGAGGAGCGGGAAGAGGACTGACTTCGCACCAAATGGGACGGATGTCGGCATAACCGCGACCGTCAAGGCGGCGTTTTTCATCAAGAACGCAGCGACGCATGGCATCGCGCTCCACATCGTAATAGTAACGGTCTATGAGAGAATTCTTTTCTTCAAGCTCGTCTTCGCTCAAATCTGTGTGAGCAGCGGCATATTCTTCCTTGAAGTCCTCGCGGATTTGTGAAAATGCGTCTTCGCGTGCATGTTTGTCCCGGTTTCCTTCGAGCGTAATCTGATATGCTTTGTCGTAGCATGCTTTGCGTACTTCCTCGCGCAGCTCTTCGTCGTTAACTTCGTGGCAGTATTCGCGTTTAACATCGGTGCCGAGCTCCTTGGAAAGTTCCTTTTGCAAACGACACATGGGTTTGATGGCTTCGTGTGCCGCCTTGAGCGCGCCAATAAGGTCTTGCTCGGAAACTTCATCCATTTCGCCTTCCACCATCATGATGTTTTCTTCGGTAGCTCCCACCATGATGTCCATATCAGCATTTTTCATCTGTTCATAAGTAGGATCTATCACGTATTCTCCGTTAATGCGTGCAACACGTACCTCGGAAATCGGAGCTTCAAAGGGAATGTCGGAACTTGCAAGGGCTGCCGATGCAGCAAAACCTGCCAAAGCGTCGGGAATGTCCACGCCGTCGGCAGAGAAAAGCATTATGTTTACATAAACTTCGGCGTGGTAGTTTGAGGGAAACAAAGGACGGAGCGCACGATCCACAAGTCGGCTCGTAAGAATCTCGTAGTCTGAAGGACGTCCCTCACGTTTTGTAAATCCACCGGGAAAACGTCCCGCAGCCGAGAAACGTTCTCTATAATCACACTGCAAAGGCATAAAATCTGTGCCGGGAACTGCGTCTTGTGCGGCGCAAACCGTTGCGAGGAGCATTGTATTTCCCATTCGGAGCATTACTGCACCATCGGCTTGCTTTGCCAATTTACCTGTTTCTATGCTAATCTCCCGTCCATCGGGAAGAGAAACAGTTTTCTTGATAACATTCATCTAAAAATCTCTTTCTTTTATTGTTTTCTTCTTGCGTCAATAAATGCTTATTGCTATAATAAGCGCACAAATTTACTAAATTATTCTCGTAACCACTTGATGTAAGGCGGAAATAACGGATGTTTTTCTTTATATATTCACTTTTTGCCACAAAAAAGGTCCCGAAAGGGACCGTTTGCCTTGTATGTTGGTTGACATTGGTTTTCTTCATCTCAGGAATACTCCTGGACGGTATTCCATCAGTTTGAAAATGTATTTACACGACATTACGCATTTATTTGTAAGTATTCCGTTTTCGCGGCATGCCCTTGTGTCTTCCTTCAGGAGTATTGCGCGGCTGGCAATGTTGCGTGTGCTTGTGCCGCCCATTCTCATTGTTACGAAATCGAGGGGTATGTATTGTGTTTTAATGCCGAAGGTGTGAAACATTCTCACCACCATTTCAAAGTCGGAGCCTATGCGATAGTCGGTCTTGTAAAGTCCGACGCGCTTAAACACTTCGCGGCGAACGTAGAGCGACGGGTGGGCGGGCATAAAGCCGAAGCGGAGCATGAAGCGGCGAAAGAGGCGCGAACTGTAGTATCTCACAACCACGTTGGGGCGTTTGTCGCGTATGAAATGCACGTCGCCGTAAACGGCATCGGCTTCGGGCGGAAACGCTTCCACCATTTTTCCCACCACATCGGACGATGTGAAATAGTCGTCCGAGTTGAGTATGCCCACAATGTCTCCCGTAGCCATGCGAATGCCTTTGTTCATGGCGTCGTATATTCCGTTGTCTTTTTCGCTTACTATTTTCATGCGTCCTTCAAATTTCGGGGCGTATGAGTTGACTATGTTCATTGTGTTGTCGCGCGAATCGCCGTCAACTACAATGTATTCTATGTCGGCATAGGTTTGCGAGAGTACGGATTCAAGTGTGTCGGCTATCGTGGCGGCACTGTTGAATGTGGCTGTTATTATTGATACTTTCATGATGTGCTATATTTATAAACCCTTGCAATGGCAAATTATTGTATATAAGACTAAATGTTTTTTTGCATGGGTTTGCTATGCAGCTTAGGGGGAGACATAAAAAAACAGAGCCGATGCTTTCGGGTCGGTTCTGTTTTCTTTTTAAGTATGTGGGTTGTTATGCTTTTGCTGCGAGGGGAGAAGCCTGCACATAAGTGCGTGCGGCGAGTTCTTTGTCGAGCATGTACAAGCCGTAACCGTTGTCTTTTATCATCTTCAGGTTGTCAATGATGTTCTGGGCGTTTTCCTCTTCCTCCACCTGTTCGTCCACAAACCATTTCAGCATGCTTTGGGTGGCGTAGTCGTTCTCGGCAGTGGAGAGTGCGAAGAGCTTGTTAATCAAAGCGGTTACTTTCTGCTCGTGTGCCAGTGTGCTTTCAAACACGTCGAGCGGCGATTTCCACTCGGTGGGTACAGCGTCTATGGGTTTCAGTTCCACACGCCCGCCGCGTTGTATGACGTAGTTGAACAGTATCTTTGCGTGGTCCTGTTCCTCCTGAAATTGTACCTCAAACCAGTTACCCATTCCAGGATTTCCGTTGGCATGGCAGTGGGCAGCCATTGAAAGATAAAGATATGCCGACCACATTTCGGCGTTTATCTGGGCGTTTATTGCCTCTTCGATTTTTTTGTTTAGCATAGCGATATATTTTTAAGTGATACCTTTTCTTTTTGTAAGGGAACAAATTCAATGCCACGGATGTATTGTCTGTGCATAATGTGTAACTTTGTCAGTGCGAATATAATCATTTTTTATGAATATAGAGTCTATTCGTGAGTATTGTCTTTCGTTGCCGTTGGTCACGGAGGATTTTCCGTTTGATGAAACTACCCTCGTGTTTCGTGTGGTGGGAAAGATTTTTGCCATGACCGACCTTGACCGTCCCGATATGGTTTCTTTGAAGTGCAATCCCGACTATGCTTTGCAACTTCGCGAGGAGCATGCCGAAATTTCGGGGGCTTGGCACATGAACAAGAGGTATTGGAATCAGGTGAACCTTGACGGGCATTTGGAGGATGCGTTTGTCTGCGGACTTGTGCGCCACAGTTACGCCGAGGTGGTGAAGAAACTGCCGCATAAGGTGCGCCGGGAGTACGAGGTGATTAATTCCGTGCACGAGTAGGGTTTTCGTGCCGGAAATCGTGTTTTTCGTGAAGTGGAAATGGGGTGAATTTCGGTTTTTTCGGCACGTTCCGAAAAACACATGGCTTATCGTAAAAAATACAAGGCACTTATTTTAAAATAAGTGCCTTGTATTTTAAAATATATGGCTTGTATTTTAAAATATATGGCTTGTATTTTTGCGCTTTATAAGCTTTTGATAAACAACAACTTACAAAAGACACTTAAATTGGTGTAATTGCTTGATTGTTACGGGCTTGGAGTTTTTGCCCGGGAACTTACTTTTTCTTTGAAAGTATGTCCTCGAAAAAGTCAACCATTATTTTTATTTGCGGACGGGCATAGCGGTCAAAAGTTTCCTGTGAACGCGCGTCATGTCGCCAGTCAAAAAATGCGTGTCCTATTCCGCCCACTTGCAAGTACTTCACTTCCTGTCCTGCATCGGTCATGGCTTTGCAATAGTTCTGCATGTCCGTGTCGGTGATGAGTCCGTCCTGTGTGCCGCGAATTATGAGTTGCGGCACACGGCGTTCCGTGGCTTTGGGAATGAAGCAAATGGGTGTGATGTGGCGAATTTTTTCGAAATCGGAGTTGTAAAAACGCATGAGAGCGTTTTCGGTGAGCACGGGATAGGTAGGCACCGCGCCGAGGAGCGATTGGCATATCTCGTTTCGTATTTGCGCGGTTGTCTTGCCCTGTGGAATGTATGTAGGCTTGAACTCGTAAATTCCGTAGCTGCTTCCATAGCCGCCGTCGCCTATGAAGTTGGCAAAGTTAATGGCTGCTGCCGAAAGATGACCGCCTGCGCTGTCGCCGGTAACGAACAGTCTTGTGGCGTCTCCGCCATAGAGGGCGGCATGTTCCATAATGTGGGCTATTGCGCCGTAAACGTCTTCTATGATTTGGTACATCTCCACCGGCACGTCAGACCCGTCGCCGTTTCGGATGAATCGGTAGTCAATGCTGAACACTACAAATTTCCCTGTCATTGCAAGCTCGCGCCCCATGCCCCGCATGATGTCCTCGGTGTTGGAACTCCAGCCTCCGCCGTGCACAATGATGACGCACGGAAGGTTTTTGGCTTTCTTTGGAGCGAACACGTCGTATTTCAAAGTCTTATTTCCCGGGCGGGCGTAGGCAACATTATTCGTGATGCGGATTTTTGAAAATGTCTTTTGGGGCAGAAACGACACTCCAACTTCCATGGCTTTGTCGGCAACAAGCAGACTCTCGGGAGCACAGCACTCGTTGTAGTATTTATAGGGCTGGTCGGCTGCGGCATATATACCGTCGAGCATATAACCCTTGTTTGCCGCCGCGTGTATGGTGAGCTTCGTTCCGCGTTCCACCATGCAGTCGGGCGGAAGTTGGGGAGAAATTGTGATAGTTCCGTTTTCGGGCGGAATTACAGTTATTCTTACTTTGTCTTGCGCTTTTGCGCCGGCTGCATAAGCTAACATCATTAACGCTGTTGCAAATATGGTTGATTTCATGGCGGGGAGGATTTTTGTTTGTCCTTGAAACTGTTATTTCTTTAGGAAAGGTTCGGCAACTTCAAACGCTTCTTTTGTGAGGTACGAAGCCACGTCTTTGTAGGAAAGGGTGAACGAGGGATGCCCCGCCGCATAGGGCGCAATTTCATACTGTTGGTAGGTGAACACAATGCCGTCGGCTGTGAAATAAGGACTTGTTGCAGGCATGGGAATCAGGTTGCCGTCAATGAAAAGAAAGTCCGTGAGATTGTTTTCATTGATGTTGCTGTCCTGACTTGAGAAATATTTCACCAAACCTTTGCGCAGCAGCGGCTGAAGTTCTTTTACCTTGTTTGTATCCACTGGTTGTGAAATCAAATGTCCCCCGTCTTTTGAAAGCGTTGCGCCTATGACGGTTTCGTTTCCGTGTGCCCCGCCGAGGAAGCAGTAATCGGTGGTGAGGAATGTAACGAAAGTTTCGCTGTCGCACAGTTTCTTTATTGAAACATCATGCACATATCCTATGGTAGAAGGCAACATTGTGTCGGCTTTACGCATGTCGGAAATTTCTTTTTTGAAAGCGTTACCGTAAAATTCGGCAACGGCGTTGCCGTCTTTTATGTCGCCGCTGAAAGTAGCGTTGGTTTTGCGCGGTTTTCCATTTTCGTCAACATCGATAAAGTGTTTGCCCAATTCATTACATATATACGCGCGCGCGGAATCAAGGATTTCACTTCCGCCGTCCTTCGGGTAATCAATCTTGAGGTTTGCAATGGCAAGCGTGTCGGAGTTGTAGGATTTGACAATACTGTCGGTGGTCAATGCCGAGCCGCTTGAACTTTTACACGAGTTGAAACAAATTGCCGAAAAAGCAATGGCTGCAACGGCAATGGCTGTGAAAAATCTAGTGGTCTTCATAAGCGTAAATTTTTAATGGGTTATGGTTTTAGGGAAGTCTTTTCAAAGGTGGGTTTCGAGAAACTTGAAATTTTCGCCTTGGGGCGTGATTTTTATTCTGTCGGTTTCGGCAGGAATCAGAATGCTTTCGCCCATGCTCAAAGCCACGGTGTTTCCCCTGTCATCGGTCAGCGTTGCGTTTCCACCGAATGCCACGTAAATCACAAAGCTGTCGGTTGAGGAATAGTCGGCATCGTAAGGTTTTGTCAACTCGTATATTTTGGTTTTGAACACGTTGCAGTCAATAAGTTTCACCGGTGAGTCGGTCTGCGGAGTGTATTGTGTGCGATAATTGTTCTCGACTTTGAAATTAATAGCCTCTGCCGCAAGATCAGTATGGAGTTCGCGCAGTTTTCCGTTCTCGTCGCGACGGTTGTAATCGTATATTCTGTATGTCAGGTCGCTTGTCTGTTGAATTTCCACGAGGAAAGTTCCGCAGCCAATGCTATGAACTCTTCCTGCGGGTATAAAAAAACAATCGCCTGTATGGGCTTCGTGGTCCTGAAGCATGTCGAGCAGAGTATTGTCTTCTACTGCTTTTTTGTATTCTGCGGGAGAAATGTCTTTTTTGAAGCCGCAAATGATGTGCGCCTTGTGATTGGTTGAAACAACATACCACATCTCGGATTTTCCGTTGGGAAAGCCGTATTTGCGAGCCATTGCGTCGTTGGGATGGACCTGTACGCTCAAATCCTTAGCCGCGTCAATGAATTTTACGAGTATAGGGAATTCATTTCCGAACACCTCGTAGTTTCTTTTTCCCACCAGGCGTTCCTTTAAGAGGTTTGTAAGCTCAGACATCTGCATTCCGTCAAACGGTCCTCCGTTTACGGTGGTTTCATCACCCTTTACCCCCGAAATTTCCCAGCTTTCGCCAATATGGTTTTCGGTTGCGGGCAGTCCCTTGAAAGGTAAAATTTTTTCGCCTCCCCAGATTTTCCGTTTATAAAGGGGAGTGAACTTTATTGGAGCTATATGTCCGCAGTCAGAAGATATGTTGATTGTAGAATACATAAGTTTTTTTCTTTAATAGTCTTTCCAAAACCTTGGCGTGAATAGAATGATTATGGAAAACAGTTCAAGTCGTCCGATAAGCATCATGAGAGAACTCAGCCATTTCGCCGCCATTGGGATTCCGCTCCAGGAATTGAGCATACCGTAAGCCTTTCCTATGTCCGGACCGGAGTTTCCGAGCGATGTCATTGATATTCCCACGGCATCCATAAGAGGAATGCCCATGATGTTGAACGCAAGAATTCCTATGACAAGGGTCAGAATGTAGAGCGTGCCAAATGCTATGAGCGTATGCTCCATTGAATAGTTCATGACTTGCCTGTTTATACGCACGGGAATCACTGCGTTAGGATGAAGAATGTATTTGAATTCGTTCGCGGTTATTTTGAATAAAGCCACGATTCTTATCATTTTTAATCCTCCGCTTGTGGAACCTGCGCAAGCCCCCGCAAACATTAGGATGAGGAGTACAATCCATGTTGCGGGAATCCATTGCATGAAGTTGGAGGATGTAAAACCTGTGCTTGTGCCTATGGAAACGACATGAAACAATGCCTCTCTTATGGAGTCGGAGGTGTTGTATCCGCTATAGAAATAAAGACATACGGAAATGAATGCCGTGGCGAGCAAAACGGAAAGCGTGTAAGCCTTAAGCTCCGAATTGTGAAGAAACATCTTGAATTTTCTTCTGAAAAACAATGCGTAGAGGAGCGAAAAGTTTATTCCGGCAAGAAACATGAATATCGTTTCCACATATTCTATTGCAGGAGAATGGAAAAACGCAATGCTTTTCGAATGTGTTGAGAATCCTCCCGTAGCCGTGGTAGCGAATGCGTGGCAGATGCTGTCGAATTTTCCCATACCGGCTATGTAAAGAGCCACGGCACAGAGAATAGTCAGCAATAAATATATTGACCAAAGCCAATGAAGCGTTGTCTTAAGGCGCGGATGAAGTTTGTCCTTGTTTGGACCGGTCATCTCTGCCGCGAAAAGCTTTATCTCCCCCGTTCCGTTTGACGGAAGAATTGCAAGAGTAAACAAAACAATTCCCAAACCGCCTACCCAGTTGGTTACAGACCTCCAAAAAAGAATTCCGTGAGGCTGCGAATCAATATCGTCAAT
>ENA-OUQH01002159-OUQH01002159.1-human-gut-metagenome-genome-assembly--contig:-NODE-2159-length-12479-cov-4.865502_pt1 | contig 12479 bp, 9 predicted proteins | sample MGYA00237948_ERZ548828 | MGnify/ENA primary metagenome ERZ548828 (study PRJEB26490, sample SAMN05194711) | human gut metagenome | biome: terrestrial biome; feature: human-associated habitat; material...
TGACTACTCTGCTCAAAACGATCTCTCCACTTTCATTCACCGGCTTTATCTCAGCTTCTTCTATCTTTGGCGGATATTCTGCAAATAACGTATGGGGTCCGATCACAAGTCTTTCAAAAGATGCTTCTGCCTGAAATGCCATTTTTATCGATTGCTGCGCCACCACGCCTGGTAATACCTGTGTTCCTGCAATTTCTGTATTTTCAAATCCTTCCGCCTGCACCTGAATCGTATACTCCGCATAAGGCTGTTCTTCCACTGGTTCCATACTATATTCCAGAGGTGGAGTCTTAAGTTCAATGACAGGAGTGCGTCCGGAGGAATCTGTTGCCACTTCTTCAATGGTACTGTCGGGTGCTCCTGTGTAGGAGATTCTGCCGCGTGCGTTTTCTATGGGACGATTGTTCAGCCGGTCTGATACGGTAACCTGATATTGTCCTGTATCTATATTTTCCTGCTGCATCTGCATATGATAAAAAGCCATACAAGCTCCTGTAGATAATGCTTTCCTGATAAATTATGCAGGGGATCGGAAAATGGTTACCTGAGAAAAGAATTATTGTAGAAAAAAGAATAAAAAAATAAGGCACCATGACTTCTCATAGTTCCTCATTCTTTAAATGCGGAAGATGGGACTTGAACCCACACGAGCGCAATGCTCACAAGATCCTTAGTCTTGCTCGTCTGCCAGTTCCGACACTTCCGCATATCGCATTTCTTTGGAATTCTTTATCTTCTCCCTCGCGACAAGTGATAGTATATCAAAGTGCTTTTTGTATGTCAACAGTTTTTTTCTAAAAAAATCCAAAAATATTTTTTGTTTATACAATTAATACATTTCGTTTAATAACAATCTGAGACAGAGAATCTTTCATCCCAGAATTTATACTCCGACACAGGTTACGCCTCAGTCGTAAAAAGAGCAGCCTCTTCACAAAGGCCGCCCTTCTGTCTCACTTCTGTTTTTTTCTATATGGATCAGTCAAAAATGATCAGTGCCATGAACACAAGATCTGTGTCGCCTGTATTGGTAAGACCGTGTCCTTTTCCATCTGGTGTGATGGTGATGTCGCCGGCCTTTACCGGGCGTTTCACGCCGTTATCGTCGTACTCGCCTTCACCGCTTAAGATATAGTAGGTTTCTGTCTCGCCATGATGCTCATGGTATCCCAGAGAACATCCTTTTTCGATGGTAACCTGTGCGTAAAGTCCGCATTTTCCCTTCAGCTCGTCTCCCTCAAGAATGTCTTTGATGATCACATGGCCTTTACCGCCGCACATATTTTCTACTCTTCTGATACCCATGATAAAATCCCCTTTCGTGATTGCGTAAATTTGTGAAATTTTATGAACACAGGCTTTCTGCGGCCTGTGCCTTACTTCCTGTACAATTATAAATGATATGATAAATTTTCGCAATCCTTATTGTTATTTTCGCAAATTAACTTACAGGCAAATTTTCCCCACTGTTTATTGCTTTTCGCAACCCTGTCTGGAGCTTCTATTCGCAATTGAAGCAGGATACTTCTTTGATCCGGTTAAAAACGAATCAGCTCTTTTCCAAAGACCTGCTCCGCAATTTATACTCATATTACAGATTTTTAATTCTCTCAATTGCCTCAAGAGTATTCTCATAGCTTCCGAATGCTGTCAGACGGAAATATCCCTCACCATGTGCACCAAAGCCTGAACCTGGTGTTCCTACGATGTGTGCTTTCTCAAGGAGATAATCAAAGAACTCCCAGGAGGTCATCTGATCCGGTGTTTTCAGCCAGATGTATGGAGCATTTTTTCCACCGGACACGGAAAATCCTGCTGCGGAAAGTCCCTCCAGGATCGTCTTTGCATTACGCATGTAATAAGCGATCTGCTCCTTCAGCTGTGCTTTTCCCTCCGGAGAGTAAACAGCCTCGCCTGCTCTCTGTACAATGTACGGAGCACCGTTAAACTTGGTTCCGTGACGTCTTGCCCAGAGACTGTGAAGCTCTACACCATCACGCACCAGTTCCTTCGGAACAACGGCAAAGCCAAGACGAACGCCTGTAAAGCCAGCATTTTTGGAAAAGCTTCGAAGCTCGATGGCACAGGTTCTCGCACCCTCGCACTCATAAATGCTGTGCGGGACATCCTCCTCGGAAATATATGCCTCATATGCTGCATCATAGATGATCACGCAGCCGTTTTTGTTGGCGTAGTCAACCCACTCCTGAAGAGCAGCCTTTGTGATCGCACCACCGGTGGGATTGTTCGGGAAGCAGAGATAGATCAGATCCGGTACCTCATCTGCCGGGATCTCCGGAAGGAAACCATTCTCCTCTTTGCAGGGCATGTAGATCACACCGTCAAAATTCTCTCTCTCCTTGTTATACAGACCAGTACGTCCGGCCATAACGTTGGTATCTACATATACAGGATAAACCGGGTCGCAGACTGCAACCTTGTTATCCAGTCCGAAGATCTCCTGGATGTTTCCGGAATCACTTTTTGCTCCATCAGAAACAAAGATCTCGTCTGCGCTGATGTCGCAGCCTCTGGACTGATAATCATTTTTTGCAATGGCACTTCTTAAGAATTCATATCCGAGATCCGGAGCATATCCGTGGAAGGTTTCTGCGTGTGCCATCTCGTCTACGGATTTATGAAGGGCATCGATGATCGCCGGTGCAAGGGGCTGTGTCACATCACCGATTCCAAGACTGATCACAGAATCCTTAAATTCCGGATTGGCCTCCTTATATGCGCTTACCTTCTTTGCGATATTGGAAAACAGATAGCTTCCCGGAAGTTTTAAATAATTCTGATTTACTGTAACCATAGTATTTTATCTCCTTCTCTCAATTTCCTCTGCCAGTGCTTTTCTGACGCTGTCAGGATTTGCCTTGCCTTTCAGTTCTCTCATCAGCTGTCCTACAAAAAATCCCATAACCTTATCCTTGCCGCCCAGAAGCTCTGCCAGCGGTCCGGGGTTGGCATCTACGATCTTTTTCACAGTTTCGGTGAGAAGGCCTGTATCTTCTACGATCTTAAGACCATTCTCTTCTATATATACAACCGGATCAATATCCTCGTCAAATACTTTTTCAAACACTTTCTTGGCATTCTGTGCGCTGACCTCTTTTTTCTCCACCATGGAAAGAAGGTCTGCCAGATGCTTCGGTGTAAAGCTTACCTTTTCCGGATCAAGGCCCTTGTCCTTTGTCAGACGGAGAACCTCCACCATAAACCAGTTCGCCACCTTTTTCGGATTTCCGAGAAGAACCGCTGTCTCCTCAAAAAGTCCTGCCAGATGTCTGGATTCGGTCAGGATCCCTGCATCATAAGCCGGAAGCTCATACTCCTTCTGATAACGCTCCATCTTGGCTTCACGAAGCTCCGGAATGGAAGTACGCAGCTCTTCGATCCTTGCATCGGAAATGTGGATCGGCGGAAGATCCGGGTCCGGGAAGTAACGGTAATCCTTTGCATCCTCCTTGGAACGCATTGCATGGGAAGACTCTTTGTTATCGTCCCATCTTCTTGTCTCCTGTACAACGGCTCTTCCTTCTTCCAGAAGCTCGATCTGACGTTCTCTCTCTCCTTCGATCGCTCTCGCAATGGCCTTGAAGGAGTTCAGGTTCTTCATCTCTGTTCTTGTTCCGAAGGTCTCACTTCCCACCTCACGGACAGAAAGGTTGACATCGGCACGCATGGATCCCTCCTGGAGCTTGCAGTCAGAAACTCCAAGATACTGCATGGTGCAGCGGAGCTTTTCCAGATAAGCGATAACCTCCTCGGAGCTTCTCATATCCGGCTCGGATACGATCTCGATCAGCGGTACCCCGCTTCGGTTGTAGTCAACCAGGGAGCAGTCCTCCCACTCATCATGGATCAGCTTACCGGCATCCTCCTCCATATGCATCTCATGGATACGTACGGTCTTTTTGCCTGCGGAAGTCTCGATCTCAACAGCTCCGTCATAGCAGATCGGCAGATACAGCTGAGAGATCTGGTAGTTCTGGGGATTATCCGGGTAAAAATAGTTCTTACGATCAAACTTACAGTACTGATGGATATGACAGTTTGCCGCAAGACCTGCCTTGATGGCAAACTCTACCACTTTTTTGTTGAGGACCGGAAGAGAGCCCGGCATACCGGTGCAGACCGGGCAGGTATGTGTATTTGGTGCGCCTCCGAATTCTGTGGAGCATCCGCAGAAGATCTTTGTTTTTGTGGCAAGCTCCACATGCACCTCAAGTCCTATGACTGTCTCATACTGTTTCATGCCTTTTCTCCCCCTTCCATTGCTGTTCCGAAATCACCGCGTTTTTTCTCATAGGCATGTGCTGCGCGGAACAGGTTGTTTTCTTTGAAGCAGTCACCGATCATCTGGATCCCGATCGGAAGGCCGGCTGCGTCTTTTCCGCATGGAACTGTGATTCCGGGAAGTCCGCACAGGTTTACTGCTACCGTATAAATATCGCCAAGATACATGGCAAGCGGGTCTTTCAGGCTCTCTCCCAGCTTCGGCGCCGTAAACGGTGATGCCGGGGCAAGAAGAACATTATATTTGGAAAAGGCCTGATCAAATTCCTTTTTGATAAGGGCTTTTGTGCGAAGTGCTTTCAGATAATAAGCATCGTAGTAACCGGAGCTTAACACAAAGGAGCCAAGCATGATACGGCGCTTTACTTCCTCGCCGAAACCTTCAGTCCTTGTCTTCTTGTACATATCATGAAGCCCCTCGTACTCTTTTGCACGGAAACCGTACTTCACGCCGTCAAAGCGCTCCAGGTTTGAGCTGGCCTCTGCGCTGGCAATGATATAGTAGGCAGGGATCATATATTCTGTTGTCTTCATGGAGAAAAATTCTACCACTGCGCCCATCTCGGTAAGGCTCTTCAGCGTATTCATAAAGGCCTCTTTTACCTCCGGGTTCAGTCCCTCTGAGAGATATTCCTTCGGCACGCCGAATTTCATTCCCACGATCTTATCTGTCATAGAAGCGGAGAAATCAAGATCCTCTCTCTTCATGGATGTGCTGTCCTTGGCATCGTGTCCGGCAATGATCTCAAGGAGTGCCGCACAGTCCGCAACATCTTTTCCAACCGGTCCGATCTGGTCCAGAGAGGATGCGTAGGCAACCAGTCCGTAACGGGATACTGTACCATAGGTCGGTTTGATTCCGGTAACACCGCAGTAGGAACTTGGCTGACGGATGGAACCGCCGGTATCGGAGCCAAGTGCCAGGTAAGTTTCCCCTGCTGCCACTGCCGCACAGGAACCGCCGGAAGATCCGCCCGGAACATGCTCCAGATCCCACGGGTTTCTGGTGACGCCGTAAGCGGATGTCTCTGTGGTACTTCCCATGGCGAACTCATCCATGTTTGTCTTTCCGATGATCACAAGACCTGCCTGTTCCAGACGGTCAATAACCTCGGCATTGTACTGCGGCACAAAATTCTCAAGGATCTTTGATGCACAGGTAGTTGTTTTTCCCTTGATGCAGATATTATCCTTAATTGCAATAGGTACACCGGCAAGAGGTCCTGTATAGGTTCCATCCTCAATGCCCTTCTGTACCTCTTTTGCTCTTGCATAGGCTTCTTTTTTGTAAGTATCAAGATAAGCGTGGACCTTGTCCTCTTTTGCTTCGATCTGATCAAATACGTATTTCACACCGTCCAGGACGCTTATCTGATGCTGCTTGATCTTTTCCGCAAGCTGTAATGCGGTTAATTTTCCCAAATCCATGTCCTGTCTCCTGTCTTATCCAATTGTTTTCGGAACCTGATACTGGTTTTCTTTCTGCTTCGGTGCATTGGCAAGCATTGCCTCATGATTATCTCCGTTTGTCACAACATCCTCACGGAATACATTTTCGTCCTCAAAAATATGGGACATGGGCTCTACGGAAGAGGTGTCAAGCTCATCCAGCTTGTCTACATAGTCCAGCATCTTCTGCATGTCCTCTTTTGCTTTTTCCTTTTCCTCCTCTGTCAGAGAAAGCTTTGCAAGGATGCAGACATTTTCCATTGTTTCATCATCGATTATCTTTGCCATCTTTTTTCTCCTTATTACGGCTCAAGTCTGTTCATATCACGTGGGAACAGACAGGTCTCACGAACGTTTTCTTCTCCGAGGATCTGCATGGTAAGACGTTCCAGTCCGATTCCAAGTCCTCCGTGAGGCGGCATTCCATGCTTGAAGGTATCCAGGTACTGCTCCATACCCTCTTCATCCATACCACGGGCTGCGATCTTATCCTTCAGCATCTGATAATCATGGATACGCTGTCCGCCTGTAGTTACCTCAAGTCCCTTGAACAGAAGGTCAAAGCTTAATGTAAATTTCTCATCTGACGGATCATCCATTGCGTAGAACGGACGCTTCTTAGACGGATAATGTGTGACAAAAACAAAATCAGCATCATATTCTTCTTTGAAATATCTTCCGATCAGCGCTTCTTCCTCCGGCTCCAGATCATATGGGTTGCGGATCTTACGATTATATTTTTCAGCTACCAGCTCTTTGGCCTTGTCAAAACGTACTGCCGGGATCTTGTCCACCTTCGGAAGCTCCACCTTCAGAATGGAAAGCTCATGAGCGTAGTCTTTCTTAAGAAGTTCTACCGCATACTGGAGAAATCCGGTTTCCATCTCCATGATATCCTCAAATCCGTTGATATAGCCCATCTCAAAATCAAGACTTGTATATTCATTCAGATGACGTTTTGTGTTATGCTTCTCTGCACGGAATACAGGGCCGGTCTCAAATACACGGTCAAAAACACCTACCATCATCTGTTTATAAAACTGCGGGCTCTGTGCCAGAACTGCCGGTTTATGGAAATAACTCAGCTTGAACAGGTTTGCACCACCCTCTGCACCTCTGGCTCCGATCTTCGGTGTGTGGATCTCGGTGAACCCCTTCTCATAGAGGTAATCACGAAATGCCCGCACCAGAGCCTCCTGGATCTTGAATTTTGCACGCTCCTGCACATTACGCAGGGCGATAGGACGATAATTCAGCTTTGCCTCCAGGGAAGTGTTCAGCTTCCATTTGTCGATGGCCAGCGGAAGAGGCTCTGCAGGTGAGGAAAGGATCTCCACATGGCTGATGCGGAGTTCTCTTCCGTGAGGCGCTCTTTCTTCCTCATGAAGAGTTCCTGTGAGACGCACACACATTGCCTCCTTCAGATCATGAATGGAAACATTTGTCTTGTCGTTTTCATATACGGTCTGAAAAAGCCCTTCTTTTTTTCGAAGTATCACAAATGCCACGTCACCCATATTACGGATGCTGTGTATTGCACCTTCCACTGTTGCTTCCTGGTCTTTCATGCTCTCGGAAAGAAGCACATCCCAGGCACATTCTCTAGTCTTACAGATTCCATCCATAAATTCCATTCCCTCATCCTCCAATTCAAAGTAGTTTCACCGAATCAGGAAATCCCCTGCGGAATTTTTCCCGATTCGGTGTGATATCAGGCATTCAAAGCAGATCATTTCTGTCCGCCCTATTGTTTTTTTACACAGAATCATATAAAAGCATCAGAACCATCTGGGCTGTCTCCACCATATTGGTCCCGGAATCCATACTGCATTTCTGGATATAGCGGTATGCGTCATCCTCGCTCAGGTGATTTCTTTCCATTAAAAGCATCTTTGCATTTGAAATATAATTCTGTTCTTTCCATGAACGCTGCTTCGGCTTTTTCTTATCTTTTTTCCAGCGCCTTTCGATCTGGGAAAGCATCATGCTTACCGTATTTACCAGATCTCCGACTTTCAGAGGCATTCCCACGCATAAAATGGATGTTGGCGCCTCACTGATCACTCCCCGGGAGGCCATAAGCAGCATTTCAAAATAATCCGGCATATAGTCCAGAAGATCACGGTAGTACATATCCTGAAGATGATAACCGCAAAGCAGAACGCCGCCATCAAGCTCCGAGATACTGGCAAGGGCATTGGCACCTGAATTGCATACTGCCGCCACCGTGAATCCATATCGGTTAAGGACTGTGCGGATCTTTTTTGCATCTTCTATTTTCGGTAATGCAATCACGATACTCGTGTTCATAAGCCGCCACTCTCTTTCGTCCCATTATGCCTCGTTCATCAGATCCGATACAGATACTCCTCGATCTCCCAGTCGGAAATCTCCTGGGAATAACGCAGCCACTCTTTTCTCTTGGCCTGCGCATACTGTTTGCAGAAAGCTTCTCCAAGGATTTCCTTCATCCAGCTGCTGTCCTCAAACAGTGTGATCGCTTCCCGCAGGTTCTCCGGTAAATTCTCGATACCCTGTTCCTTCTGATCCGACTCGGAAAGAGAACGGTTAGAAGCTTTTGTAGGATAGATCTTCTTCTGGATTCCATCCAGGCCCGCTGCCAGGCATACCGCAAAAACAAGGTATGGGTTGGATGCAGCATCCGGGCTTCGAAGCTCGATCCTGGTATCAGCACCATTGACTCTCGGGATCCTTACCAGTGAATTCTGGTTATTTCTCGTCCAGGTCAGCTCTGTAGGCGCATCAAATCCAGGTACAAGACGCTTATAAGAATTTACAAGCGGATTGGTGATCAGAGTCATCTCACGGCTGTGAGCCAGAAGACCTCCGATAAAATAGTATGCCTCTTCACTTAATCTGGACGGATCCTCCGGATCCACGAAAATATTTTTTCCATTTTTAAACAGTGAAAAATGGATATGCATGGCTGAACCGTTTACTTCCCGTCTTGGCTTCGGCATAAATGTCGCATGAAGTCCATGACGTTTGGCTATAGTTCTTACTGCCATCTTAAAGGTTATAACTTCGTCTGCCATCTCACGTGCTTCCCCGTAATGAAGGGCGATCTCATGCTGTGCAGGTGCTGTCTCATGATGAGAGGATTCCACCTCAAATCCCATATCCTCAAGAGTCAGTACCATGTCACGTCTTGCATTTTCGCCTAAGTCCACCGGACTTACATCCAGATATCCGGCCTTTTCGTGAGAAACCGTTGTAGGCATTCCGTTATCATCAATATGAAACAGGAAAAACTCGCATTCCGGGTCAACATAACAGGTATACCCTGCCTCCTCTGCTGCCTGCGCTGTTTTTTTCAGAATATATCTGGAGCTCATCTCATGCTCTGATCCGTCTGCACGGCGCATATCACAGATCAGTCTTGCAACCTTTCCCTGCTGAGGACGCCATGGAAGAATTGAAAAAGTATTATAATCCGGATACAGGATCAGATCCGGCTCCTTTTCTCCCACAATGCCCGCAATATGAGAGCCATATACAACGCACTGGTTATCCAGGGCTCTTGGAAGCTCTCTTGCTGTGATCGCAATATTTTTCAGAGTTCCAAACATATCTGTAAACTGGAGGCGGATGAACTCTACGTCTTCCTCCTCTGCCATTGCAAGAATCTCTTCTCTGGTATAATTCCCCATAGTATTCTCTCCTTTATTTCCTCATCACACAAAATAATTACCCTAAAAAATAGAAAAAGGGTGCACTTCAGAGAGCTTTCGCTCCTGAAGAACACCCTTGTTCATGGACGTAATTATAGCAATCGGTCAATTCTTTGTCAACCATTTTTTAAAAGGGGCAAAAGTTCAAAAGCTTTATCGCGGAAACACGAACAGTTTTTTTGACCTTTTGCCCCTGGTATCTGTTATTTTACTGTAAATATGAATAGCTCATCAGTGATTCGTCCACTGCTTTCGCAGCCTCACGTCCCTCATGGATTGCCCATACGACAAGGGACTGTCCACGATGCATATCACCTGCTGTGAACACACGATCTACGCTTGTTGCATACTGCTCCGGTTTTGTTTCCACATTGGTTCTTGGTGTAAGCGCTACACGGAAGGCATCTGTCACATATTTCTCGCTGCCAAGGAAGCCGGCTGCAATAAGGACCACATCTGCAGGGATCACTTCCTCACTGCCCTCAACCGGTACCATATTGAATCTTCCGGTCTTTTCATCCTTTACGCTTTTCAGTTTTACGATCTTGGCCTTGCAGACATTTCCTTTTTTGTCCTTGATAAACTCGGTAACGGTTGTCTGATAGATCCGAGGATCATGGCCGAATACTGCAATAGCCTCTTCCTGGCCATAATCAGTTTTCAGGACCTTCGGCCACTCCGGCCATGGATTGGAAGGAGTTCTTGCTGCAGGAGGCTGCGGCATCATCTCAAGCTGTGTTACAGATTTCGCCCCCAGACGGATGGATGTTCCCACACAGTCATTACCGGTATCACCACCGCCAATGACCAGAACATTTTTGCCCTTTGCAAGCTCATATGGAAATTTTGCAAAATCTGTATCCAGAAGACTTTTTGTTACCTGCTTCAGGAAATCCACTGCAAAGTAAATTCCCTTGGCATCTCTTCCCGGAACCTTGATATCTCTCGGATGAGAAGCTCCACAGCAGAGAAGGACACGGTCATAATCCTTCAGAAGCTGTTCTGCAGTGATGTCAACACCAACATTGATATTGGTAACAAATTTCACGCCTTCCTCTTCCATCAGCTTCAGTCTGCGGTCAATGATCTTTTTCTCCAGCTTCATGTTCGGAATGCCGTAGCGGAGAAGTCCTCCGATACGGTCGTTTCTCTCAAATACGGTTACGCTGTGGCCACGGCGGTTCAGCTGCTGTGCTGCTGCCAGTCCGGAAGGACCACTTCCGATGACTGCGATCGTCTTTCCTGTGCGGACAGGCGGGATCTGCGGTTTTACCCATCCTTCTGCATAGGCTGTCTCAATGATCGCTTTCTCATTCTCCTTTGTGCTGACCGGATCTCCGTTCAGGTTACAGGTACATGCAGCTTCGCAAAGTGCTGGACACACTCTGGATGTAAACTCCGGAAAGCTGTGTGTCTTGTTTAAGCGAAGGAATGCCTGCTTCCAGTTTCCTGTGTACACAAGATCATTTGTCTCAGGAACCAGGTTGTGCAGTGGGCAGCCGGAAGCCATTCCGCCGATCATCATACCTGACTGGCAGAAGGGGACGCCGCAGGCCATGCAGCGTGCTCCCTGAAGTTTCTGTTTTTCTTTATTTAATGGAATACGAAATTCGTTGAAATTCTGAATACGTTCCTTTGGCGGCAGAACCTTTGCCGTTTCTCTTTCATAATCTAAAAATCCAGTTGGCTTTCCCATTTCCTCATCCTCCTTAATGTTTCACGCCGATGCTCTCATAGAACGCTTCCATCTGTGCCTGCTGGCTGGTCAGACCTTTTTCTTCCAGCTTTGCACTTAATGTGATCATTCTCTTGTACTCATCCGGAATGAGTTTTTTGAAGTGAGGCAGATAGGAATCAAAATCAGCCAGCACCTTCTTACCGATCTCAGAGCCTGTTGCTTCCACATGAGCCTCGATAAGATCACGAAGCTCTTTTTTATCATATTTATTATCCACTTTTTCAATGGAGATCATTGCTTTATTGAGGTTCTTGTAAAGAACGTTATCCACATCAAGGACATAAGCGATACCGCCGCTCATACCTGCTGCAAAGTTCTTTCCTGTTTTTCCAAGAACTACCACACGGCCGCCTGTCATGTACTCGCAGCCATGCTCGCCAACACCCTCAACAACTGCAACCGCACCGGAGTTACGTACTGCAAAACGCTCACCGGCAACACCGTTGATAAATGCAGTTCCGCTGGTCGCACCATAGAGTGCCACGTTTCCGACGATGATGTTCTCTTCAGCCTTGTATCCGGCCTTCTCCGGAACCTTAACGATCAGCTTTCCACCGGAAAGGCCTTTTCCGAAGTAGTCGTTGCTGTCACCGGTCAGATTCAATGTAAGACCTTTCGGAATAAATGCACCGAAACTCTGTCCACCTGCTCCATGGCAGTTGATTACTACTGTATCGTCCGGCAGCCCTGTTCCGGTCTGTCTGGTGATCTCCGCACCAAGGATCGTACCGAAAGTACGGTCTGTATTGGTAACATCCACACTTAATTCTACGTGTTCTCCTTTTGAGATTGCCTTTGCACATTTCTTAAGAAGAACTTTTTCATCGAGTGTCTTTTCCAGTTCAAAATTATATACTGCTTTCGGGTCAAAGGTCACTTTCTGACCATTTCCGGCATATGGGTTATTCAGAATTGCACTTAAATCCAGTTTTCCTTTATGTGGTTCGACTGCATCCGGAGACTGTTTTAAGAGATCTGTACGTCCGACCATTTCATCTACTGTATGAACGCCAAGACGTGCCATATATTCTCTCAGTTCCTGTGCAATAAATCTCATAAAGTTTTCTACATATTCCGGTTTTCCGCGGAATCTCTTACGAAGCTCCGGATTCTGTGTTGCAACACCTACCGGACAGGTATCCAGATTACATACTCTCATCATGACGCATCCCATTGTTACAAGAGGAGCTGTTGCGAAACCAAATTCCTCTGCTCCGAGAAGTGCTGCGATCACTACATCACGTCCACTCATAAGCTTTCCATCTGTCTCGATTCGTACACGGTTTCGCAGTCCGTTC
>ENA-OUQH01002163-OUQH01002163.1-human-gut-metagenome-genome-assembly--contig:-NODE-2163-length-12451-cov-4.489190_pt1 | contig 12451 bp, 8 predicted proteins | sample MGYA00237948_ERZ548828 | MGnify/ENA primary metagenome ERZ548828 (study PRJEB26490, sample SAMN05194711) | human gut metagenome | biome: terrestrial biome; feature: human-associated habitat; material...
AATACTCGGTAAACATATTCAGCGCAGAGTGAGAGCCATATTTCTTGATTGGCAAAATTCCTGTCATATATGCGAGAGAAACATAATCTTTATCTTTCAACCATGCCCGCAGAAAATCAAGATATTTTTTCTGAGCCCCTTTATCCTGCTTATATTCCCGAAACAAACAATCCCATTCATCAATCAGTATTACAAATGCTCTGCCTGTATCTGCGTAGATATCCTGCATTGCAAATATCAGATTATCTCCCATAACCTGTACCGGATACTGCCTTTTCAGATCTTCCATGATTCGTTGCTGTAATACAGAAATCATCTCATCCATGCTGTTTGTTGCACTCATAAATTCCTGCATATTAATTTTCAGTACGTCATACTGATTCAGATTTTGCCTGTAAGTTTTGCAGCCACTGATTTTCAGACTGTCAAATAAAGTTGAAGTATCCTTTCCACTTCCATAATAAGCCGCCAGCATATCAGCTGCCATTGATTTTCCAAACCGCCGTGGTCTGCTGACACAGACAAAACGCTGCAGTGTTCCTAACATTCGATTTGTTTTTTCTATCAATAAGCTTTTGTCTACAAATATCTCCGATGCAAGCGCCATCTCAAAAGAACGGCTTCCCGGATTCAGATAACTTCCCATGTTTTTCTCCCTGCACATTTTTCTAATTTCTTTTATCTATAACCAGCTTTGTTCTTATTACCCCTATTATAACAATCCTTTGTACAATACACAAGAAACAGAATCTTTTCTCTCAATGAAAAAACAGCCCTTGCGGACTGTTTTTTCGAGGAGTTTAGTTATGAAAATGTTAATCTATATAAAGGAAAATTGGCATTTTTAGTAAGCACCATTCTGAATGCTTACATCAACAAGTGCTTGTCTGTTGTTCTCTTGTTGATAATAGTAATATACAAAATAAATGTGTACGAATTATGTCGGTTTTCGAAAACATTTCTAAAATTCTAAAAAAATTATTTTATAATTCGTTAATATTTTATTTGTTTCTGTTTAGATTTTTTTGTATGATTATAGTCTGCCCGGTATTTTTCCTTTTATACATAACATTTCAATTTTTTATTTATCACATCTGCCTCTGCTCCAACAGATATTTGCTCAGTCCGATCATTTTCTGATCTTCTGCGCTGTTATAAAACTGTACCGTTCCCGGTGTCACAGCATCCGAAACCAGACTATACTCTTTTAATTTATGAAGTGTCTCTCTGGCAGTTCCTGCACCACCGTCAAAAACCGCTACCCCGGAGCCGAGTACTTTCTGAATCGTCTTACGCACCAGTGGATAATGCGTGCAGCCAAGAACAACTGCATCCACTTTTCTTTCCTGGTACGGTGCAAACAGATTTTTTAAGAACCGTTCCAATGCTTCTCCGGAAAGTTCTCCGCGCTCTACGAATTCCACAAGCCCCGGACATGGCAGTGGTATGATCTCCGCCTGGTCCTGAAATTTCTGCATAAGGTTATGGAACTTTTTTTCCCTCAATGTCATAGGCGTTGCCATGACAAGCACCCTTGGATTTTCTTTTACAGACACTGCCGGTTTTAATGCCGGCTCAATTCCGATGACCGGGATCTCTTTCTGGTATTTTTCCCTTAAAATGTGAATCGCTGCGCTTGTCGCCGTGTTGCATGCGACAACCAGTGCTTTTACATTCCGCGACCTTAAGTACTCCGCATCTGCCAGTGTGAGTTTTCGCACTTCCTCTAAGGTCTTTGTTCCATAGGGCGCATTTTTTGAATCCCCATAAAATATAAAATTTTCATTTGGCATCAATGCCACCAATTCCCGAAGCACGCTGATTCCACCAACACCGGAATCAAATACTCCAATTGGTCTCTGCATTTCGTCCATATTACGATTTCCTGCTTTCTTTTCTTCTATTTTGCAAACACCGCGATCTGTTCTTTCCTCGTACTGATTACTATTCCAACAAGGCACCTGCTCGAAATCTGCTTTTTACTTACCTGCTTCAGTTGTGCCTATTACCTATGATAACATTCATTCTGTCCACACAGCCCTGCTTCCCTTATCTGTGCGGCTGACGACGAGTTTACGGTCAATCTGTTCTTTCAGTTCCGTCACATGGGAGATGATTCCAACCATGCGGCTGTCACCGGCAAGTTCCCCCAGCACCTCGATCGCCTGCTGTCTCGACTGCGCATCCAGAGAACCAAATCCCTCATCGATAAACATCATATCCGGGTGGATCGCCCCTGCGCTCCGCTCCACGATATCGGACAATCCGAGTGCCATCGCAAGTGCTGCCAGAAAAGATTCCCCGCCGGACAGTGTTTTCACGTCGCGCTCGCTGTCCGTCACAAGACTGTAAACAGAAAGATCCAGTCCCTCGTTTGTCTTTCTTCCCGTGTTCGCCTCTTCCTTTAATTTAAGAATAAACTGATGATTGCTCATCGTCAAGAGCCGCTTGTTTGCTTCATGGATGATCTGTTTAAAATACTGCCTCTGGATATAAGTTTCAAAATCGATTTTTGCAGAACCGGAAAGTCTTCCGTTCGCTGTCTTAGACAGACTTTTGATGACCTGATCTTCGCTCTCCATTTTTTTTCCCTTTTCCAGATAGACGGCACAATTCTGCAGCACTGCCCTGTCATTTTCATATGCTGTGTGCAGCTCCATATACGTTTTTTCCGCCTCTTTTAATGCCTGTTTTTCTATTTTCAGCTGCTCATTTAATTCCGTCGTATCAGTATATGTTTTTCCGCTGACCTGTTTCTCCAAAAGTTTCTGCTCACTCTGCTGTCTTAAGCACTGAGACTCATACTCTTTCTCTTCCCGCTCCAGTTTTGATCTGCTCCGCTCCGGCAGGATCGCAAGGTGATATGTTTCTTCGGAAATAAACCCGGATTTTTCCAAAAGTTTTGCATATTCTTTTTCCGTTTTTGCTGCAAGCTTTTTTGCCGTTTTCTGATTCTCTTCCTCTGCGAGTTTCTGTCCTTTTAACGTGTTCATCGCTTCTGCCAGCTCCGACACTTTTTGCCGTTTCCTCTCTATCTCCTGCTCTGCCGCCTCCAATGCTTTCTGCATTGCGGCATACTGTTTTTTTGCTTCGGCAAGAGATGGATACACAAGCTTCTCACGGATCTGTTCGGCTATTTTCTGCAGACTGACATAGTTTTGCTCTGCTTCTTTTCTCTGCTGTTTTGCAATCGTCTGTGCCAGTACAAAATCAGCTTCCTCTTTCTCGACTGCCTGCGCAAGCTTCTGCTTTTCTGTTTTCTCTGCCTCAAAAGCAGCATACGCCAGATCGCGCTTTTCTTCTGCTACAGCCCTTGTCTTTTTTGCCTGCTCCACTTCCAGTTCTGTCACCGCATGGTCAGAAAGCTTCGCCGGATCCGGATGAACTGTTGAACCGCAGACCGGGCATGGACAGCCGGCACTCAGATTTTCTGCCAGGATCCCCGCCTGCTCTTTTAAAAAGGCTTCATACATGTGTTCATAATGCTTTGCCGACTCCGAAGCGCTGAGAGATGTCTGCTCCCAGTTTTTCTTCGTTTGCTCCACGACCTGCTCCTGCCGCTTCTGCTGTTCTTTTAATGCAGCAATCCCAGCCTCTTTCTTATGGAATGACTCCTCTGATGTTTTCCCGAGGTCTTCCCACACCTTTTTGGCCTGCTGCTCCTCTGACCTTGCATTCTGCAGTGCCTCATAAGACGGGAATGACTGCTCTAACGCAAGCATTTTTTTCTGGATATCTGCCGCTTCTCTTTTCTGTTTTGCCTCCGCCTCCTGCTGCTGTGTCTTTAATGTCTCGAACATCTCCTGATCGTTCGCCAGTGTTTCTGTCATTTTTGCGATCGCCTGTGCCGACTGCTCCACTGCCTGCTGCTGTCTGAGATTCTGTTGCTCCGCCACAAGCACTTTATCTGCTTTCCGTGCATTTTCGATCTGCTGTCTGCGCTCTTTCGATTCCGCCTGCCTTGCTTCCAGCTCTTTTCCATTCTGTCTGATTTTTTCCAGAGAAACAAAAAGTTTATTGATCTCCTCATACTTTGTGATCTTTTTATTCAGTTCCTCCACATTTGCCCTGCGGAGATTCTGCTCTTTTAACGCATCCTTTAACCGTTCCCGCAAACGCTCCACAAGTTCATCCAACGGTAATTCTTCACTTTCAGGAAGCAGAATGATCCTGCTTTTCTCCTGCTCAAATGCACGGTCGTTCTCCTGGATGCGCTCATCCATTTCCATGGATTTTCTTCTGAGATTTTCCTGGATCTTCCAATAGATGTCCGTCCTGAATAATTTGGAAAAGATCATTTTCCGCTCGTCCGACTTTGTATACAGGAGTTTTAAAAAATCTCCCTGTGCGATCATCACGATCTGCGAAAACTGGTCTGCGGTAAGCCCCAGGATTTCAATAATTTTTGCATCGGTAGCATTTTTCTTTTCCGGGAAAACAGTTCCATCCGGCAGGGTGAGTTCGACACTGTGTGGTACTTTCTGCTCCCTGATTTTGCCGTTTTTCAGTGTTTTCGTAATCTTATAGTCCGGGTTTCTGCGCACGCGGTATGTCTGTCCCCGGTATAAAAATTCCAGTTCCACATAGGTTTCCGTCTCCGGCTGGGCATACTGGCTGCGCATCATGTTTCCGTTTCGCTCACCGCCGCTGGTCTGATTGTAAAGTGCGTAAGTGATCGCATCAAAAATGGTTGTTTTTCCTGCTCCGGTATCTCCGGTGATCAGAAAAATCCCCTGCTGTTGCCCGGTAAAATCAATGACATTTTTTCCCGCATACGAACCAAATGCCGACATGGTAAGCTTCAAAGGCTTCATTCTGCCACCTCCTTTTCCCCGTTTATCACAGTGCGGATCACATTGTCCTCATCCTCCGTCATCGCCCTTCCGTTCATCTCCTGAAAAAAGGTCACAAACGCATCATAAGGATCGAGGCTCTCCACTTCCTCTTCCGAAAACTCCAGAATCTTCCTTGTCCGCTCATTGTCTATTTTTATCTCCAGAATATGGTCATAGACCTGTTCTAACTTTTCTTTCGGCTGGTACGCTTCCACCTCATCTGTCAATGTAATGCTCACATAATCGTGACAGTTGTCCTCTGCCGCTGCATTTAAAATTTCATCCAGATGTCCGATCATTTTGCGCACCCTGCGCATCGGCGTAAGCGGCAGTTCTGTGATATGCGGCTCGCTTCCTTTTTCCAAAAGTTCCACCATCGTCACGGTCTTTTCATCGCCTGCCTCGCTCACGGAATACTGTAACGGTGTTCCACAGTAACGGTTCTGTACACGCCCTATTTTCTGTTTTCTGTGAATGTGTCCAAGTGCTGCATAATCAAACGGTTCTAAAACCGCTGTATCCACATTTTCAATCCCTCCAACCATGCGGATCTCGGAGTCCGAAGTCTCCGGCTCCCTGCCCGCAGCAGTATAAAACTGATGGCTTACGAGGATATTGCGCTTTGCAGTGTCGATGTTCTCCCGCTCTATGACAAGCCGGACGGCCTCATCATAAGTCGTAATGTCACCATCGATCAGATTTCTCACATAGGAAGGCTTCACAAAAGGAAGCAGGTAAATGCATACCTCGCCGTATGCATCAAAAAAACTCACTTTTCTGATGGTCTCCTCACGGGTAACCGGCGGCATACCTACGATCATCACCCTATGTTTTGCCAGAATGTCACTCGCAAAATCAATCCGTTTCGCACTGTCGTGATTCCCTGCAATGATGCAGACTGTCACTTCCGGCTCCAGATCGTTCAGTGCTGTCAGAAACTCATCAAACACTGACACTGCCTCCGCTGACGGCACCGGCGTATCATAGACATCCCCTGCAATGAGAACCGCATCCGGCTTCTCGCGTTCTGCCAACGCCACGATTTTCCCTAATATGTCCCGCTGTTCTGCGATCATATTGTAATGATGCAGCTGCTTTCCAATATGCAGATCCGACAAATGAAAGAATTTCATGTTCCTCTCCTTTTGCTCTAAGCTGACGTTTCCTATTACAGAAAAAGCCACAACAGACAACTGTTTCCATTGTCTGCCATGGCAGTCTGTTATTTCAAAAATCCGTTGATGATCTGTTCCTCGGCTTCTTTTTCCGTAAGTCCAAGTGTCATAAGTTTGATCAGCTGCTCGCCTGCAATTTTACCGATAGCTGCCTCATGAATGAGGTTTGCGTCAATATTATTGGCGGTAAGCTGTGGGCTTGCTGTCACGCATCCATGATCCATAATGATCGCATCGCACTCACTGTGGCCTGCACAGGCTGCGTTTCCGTTCATAATAGAGAAGAATTCCTGTCGGGATTCTCCCTTTGCCACCGAACGTGACACCAGATTACAGCTGCAGTCTTTTCCGTTCATATCGATTGCAAAATCTGTCTTGGCATACTGTTTTCCGTGTGTCATGATCTTCTCATGCACTTCTAAGGAAGCTCCGTCTGCAAGATCTCCTTTGGTGATACGGACTGTGGAGTCGATTCCCTTGATCTGGGTTGTCTCCATCTCCATGTGTGCGCCCTCTTTTAAATGCACGATGGTCTGTGGATTCATGACATTCTCACCATTTCCATCTCCCTCACCGTAGTGGCGCTCAATGTATTTTACTTTTGCATTTTTCTCCAGATAAAATGTGTGGATTCCCTCATGCTTGGAAGTGTCCACGCCACAGTTGTGGATTCCGCATCCCGCAACGATCGTGACATCTGCGCCCTCCCCAATGTAAAAATCATTGTATACACATTCCTGCAATCCGCTCTCGCTCAAAACGACCGGAATATGAACGCTCTCATTGACCGTTCCCGGTTTGATAATGATGTCAATTCCGTCCTTGTCCTCTTTTGTGACAATATCAATATTGGCGGTGGTGTTTCGTGCAGCCTTTTTTCCATTGGCACGGATATTATAGGCACCTTCCGGAACCTCATGAAGTCCCGCCACCTGTTCTAATAAATTTTTCTGTACTAAATCCATGTTTCTTCCTCATTCTCCTGCTGCTGTTTTCTGTCGGTCATCATCCGTTCAGCAGCTCTCTCACTACAAATCTGTTCTGCCAGTGCGGCTATGCTTTATCGATCAACGTCTGGCAGGTCTGTGCCGTATTCAGAAGTTCCGGAAGCACTTCCGCTTTGGTTCCGGTCTTGCGCACCTGTCCGTCTGCAATGACGATGATCTTGTCCGCAATGTCAAGGATCCGTTCCTGATGGGATATGATCAGAATCGTTCCGTTGATCTCATCTCTCATTTTTTCAAATACTTTGATCAGGCTGTTAAAACTCCAGAGGTCGATCCCTGCCTCCGGCTCATCAAAAATAGAAAGCTTCGTTCCCCTTGCAGTGATCATTGCGATCTCGATCCTTTTCAGCTCACCGCCGGAAAGACTTCCGTTGATCTCACGGTCAATGTATTCTCTCGCACACAGACCTACCTCCGATAAAATATCGCAGATCTCATTCACACTCATCTCTTTGCCTGCGGCGATCGTGATGAGGTCTTTTACGGTCAGCCCTTTAAAATGAACCGGCTGCTGGAATGCAAAACTGATTCCTTTTCTGGCGCGCTCCGTAATGTTTAAACCGGTGATATCCTCTCCGTCTAAAAGAATCTGCCCACTTGTCGGACGGATGATTCCTGCGATCATCTTGGCAAGTGTGGATTTTCCACCGCCGTTTGGTCCTGTGATCGCCACAAAATGATCGTCAATGGTGACACTGACATTTTTCAAAATCTCTTTATTCTCGTTGTTATCATCTACTTCATAGGTGATATTTCTTAACTCTAACATAAATCCTCCACTGTGCAGCCGATAAGCCACAGTATTTTTTGCAATTGCGATCCTGTTACTTTATAACGCTTCTTGGATACTTTACCATGATGGCATTTAACATGTCCTCATCCGGCTCAAACTCATATCTTGTGATACCGTTTTCGCCCTTGCAGACTGCCTCATAAAGTTTTGCACCTGCATTGCCGGACGCAATGTTTTTCACTGTAACCGATCTGTCATTCTCATACTTGTAAATGCTGCGGTCACCCTTCGGGGCAATGGTCAGCACATCATCCATACTAAGATAGGCAATTTTCTTTCTCTTTGCTTTATTCCTGATCTTCGCAAATCTCAGGTCGCCATCATAATATGTATACTCATACTCCACTTCACTGCGAAATGCAAACAGATACCAGATCACACCAAAGATGATCGTCGGCACCAGAAACATAACCGGTGATACAAACATGCTAAGTACTAAACAAAGACAGGTTAAAACAAAAAATGCGATCATTCCTGCCTTATGTCCACCCGTTGTTTTTTTCGGAACAATAACTAATTTTTCCTGCATAATCATTTCCTCCAAACAAAATTTCGTAATGATAATTATATACGCTTTTTTCCCTCTGTACAACTTCTTTTTTATCATGTAAAATAAGATAATAGAAATTTTCGTATTTTTTCGTTCAGGAGGAAAAAAAGAATGATCACATATCAGTATACCCAGAAAGACTGGACAACATTCAAAGAAGGGATCAAACGTGAGTGGGCAGTCACCAATGGCATTGGCGGATACGCAGGAAGCTCGATGATCGGCGCACACAGCCGTACACACCAGGGGTACCTGATTGCCAGCCTCCATGCACCAATTGAGCGCTATCTCGTTTTTTCCAAGATCAACGAAACAGCCACTGTCGGAACCAGCACGGTTTCCTTTGAGACTTCCCAGCACTGTGCTTCCGGAAAAACGGTTTACACAGAGGGACAGAAGTTTCTCACTTCCTTTATCTATGACGGAAGCGTGCACTACACCTATGAGACAGACAATTTTTCTTTTGAAAAGCACATCACATTAAAAAGGAACGCCAATGTCTGCGCAGTCGCCTATGAACTGACCGCCGGGGACAGCGACTGTACCTTTACGCTCACACCGCTTTTCAACTACCGCGAGCACAGTGAGAGCAGCACCCCGGACACTTTAAAATTTGAGACATTTACAGAAGACAGGACATTTTATCTTGTTCCGGAAAAAAATAAAGATATTGCCATTCGTTTTCAGACAAGTGAAGGAACTTTTTCCGAACGCGAAACTGTTTATGACATCGACATGCAGTTACAGATTGAAGTGGATCTTGAGACAGATGGGCTTGACTGCCATTACTGTCCGGTTGACCTGTCCATTGCAGTTCCTGCCAACACAACCAAAAAAGTTTCCATCCTGTGCAGTATCGGTGACGTGAACGAGCGTCCTGCCCCTGTGTCTGGTACGGAAGCATTTTCCATTTTAGAGGAAAATGCCCGCTGCCATGCAGAACTTTTTGAAAAAGCCGGATACCACGACTCGTTTGCCAACCAGCTGGTGCTTGCCAGCGACCAGTTTCTGACTTACCGCGAGTCCACGAAAATGATGACCGTTCTCGCCGGACTTCCGTGGTTTACTGACTGGGGCAGAGACACAATGATCGCCTTTACCGGTCTGACGCTCTGCACGAAACGTTTCAAAGAAGCTGAGGAGATCCTTCTGACATTTGCCAGATATATCCGCCACGGAATTGTGCCGAATATGTTCCCGGACGACAATATGCCGCCGCTCTATAACACGGTGGACGCCTCTCTCTGGTACTTTTATGCGGTCTATCAGTACCTTCATTATAACCCGGCTGCCGAGGCGGAAGCTTTTGTAAAAGAACAGATTTTCCCTCATTTAAAAGAGATCATCTCCGCCTATGAAAAAGGAACGGATTTCAGCATTTATATGGAAGACGACGGGCTGATCCACGCCGGAAGCGGACTTGACCAGATCACCTGGATGGATGTCCGCGTCGGTGACTGGGTAGCAACACCGCGCCACGGAAAACCGGTGGAGATCAACGCGCTGTGGTATAACGCTTTACGGATCATGGAATCACTCTGCGAAAAATTTGACGAAGATGCTTCTGCCTACCGCACACGCGCCGAACAGGTAAAAGAATCCTTCAATGCCAAGTTCTGGGATTCCGCCAACCAGTGTCTGTTTGATGTTGTGGATGGTGACGAGCCGGACGACCATATCCGTCCAAACCAGGTTTACGCCGTATCCCTTCCATTTTCCCTGCTCCCGGAGGAACAGGAAAAAGCAGTTGTCGCACTTGTGGAAAAAGAGTTGTTTGTCGGCTGTGGACTTCGCTCCCTCGCACCGGATCATCCGGACTACCATGGCATTTACTGCGGTGCTCTTGCAAAGAGGGACGCCGCTTACCATCAGGGAACTGCCTGGGGCTTTTTGCTCGGTGGATTTTTCAGTGCCTATATGAAAGTGAACCACCACTCCTCCTCTGCTGCCGCAAATGCCGTCCGCATGTTAGAGCCTGTGAGAAAACATCTGACGGATTCCGGCTGTATCGGTTCCATCTCTGAAATCTTTGACGGGGATACACCACACAATCCCCGCGGCTGTTATGCCCAGGCCTGGAGTGTTGGGGAGGTACTGCGCTGCTACTGTGAAGATATTCTTCCTTATTTATAATTTTCATTTTTTGCTTGACAACAAAGGTTCCTTCCTTTACAATAATCTTTGTTGTGAGCAACAAGCCCAGTTAGCTCAGTTGGTAGAGCAAAGGACTGAAAATCCTTGTGTCTCTGGTTCGATTCCGGAACTGGGCATTGAAAAGAAAATAAGATATTATGGGATATTAGCTCAGTTGGTAGAGCACTTGACTTTTAATCAAGTTGTCCGGGGTTCGAATCCCCGATGTCTCATCGGTTTAAAATAGCGGTTAAGCCAGTAACTTCATGGTTTACCGCTATTTTTGCGTGAAAAAAAGCAGGAATTGTAATTGGATCTAAACAATATTTAATTGTCAAAATACTGATTTGTTTACGTATAATTATTTCAAAATTATGCAAAACATACAAAAAATGTAGATAAACAAAATACATTGTAGTATAATAGGACACAGCACGAAAAAACACACTTTAACTAGAAAAGAGGAAGTTATATGAATGAAGAACAATATTCCAGAGCGAATAAAAGAGTACTGCTTGCAATAGTGGTTGTTTTTGGATACATAGTAGCTACCCTTATGTTAGCATTGGGCGTCAGTCAGGGCGGACATGCGGCAAAGATTGTGATGGAGGCAGTCACGGCGGCAGCAGTTATCGTTATCTCGGTTGTAGCATATCTTGGTAAAAGAACAACACGCACATGTGCGGTGATCATGACACTGTCGATGATGATAGGTTATTTCGTGATTGTCCAATTGAACACAACCGTTGGAACATGGACATATGGTCTGCCGCTGCTGATCGTTGCAATGGTTTATCTGGACAAGAAAATTGTGATGGTGACAAATGGTATTGCGCTGGTTTCCATTGTAGTTCATTTAGTCAGATGCTTTCTGGGTGACGGATCAGATCTGCAGAATAATGTGATTGGGCTGTTTGTATTATTGCTGACCGCATATGCCTGCAATAGTGCAGAGCGTCTGCTCGAGTGTTTCTTTAAAGAAAATCTTGCAGAAATTCAAAATGCATCGGATATCCAGAAGGATAGTAATAAAAAGATGATCATCGTTGCAGAGAATATTTCCAAGCATTTTGGAGAGGCAATGGATATGCTTGACGGTCTGCAGGAATCCATTAATGTGAGTCACAGTTCCATTCAGGAAATTGCAGACAGCACAGAAAGCACAGCGGAAGCGATCCAGAAACAGGCGGTTATGTGTTCTGATATTCAGGGGAATACCGATCAGGCAGAGCAGGGCATCAAAGAAATGATCGAGGCATCACATAAGACGAATGACAATGTGAAAGAAGGTGCCGGTGTTGTCAGTGAATTGAAGGAACAGGCCGTGAACGTTGCAGATGCGAGTCAGGTGACGGTGGATGTGATCAGAAGCCTGACCGATAAAGTGGAGGAAGTAAAAACATTTGTCGATTCCATCATTAACATTTCAAATCAGACCAATCTGCTTGCCCTGAATGCGTCTATTGAAGCAGCAAGAGCCGGTGAAGCCGGAAAAGGTTTCGCAGTCGTGGCAGATGAAATCCGTCAGCTTTCAGAGCAGACGAAGGATGCTTCTGCAAATATTACAGAGATCATCCAGAAATTGAATGAAGATACAAAACGTGCGAATGACAGCATCATGACAGCGGCAGAATCTGTAGAGAAGCAGAATCAACTGATCGATGATACCAGAGATAAATTTAATGATGTTGGTAATGCAGTGGAAGTTTTAATGGGAAATATCGATGTTGCAGAACAGAGTATTCAAAAAATACTGGATGCGACAGGAGTGATCTCAGATAACATCACGCATTTGTCTGCAACAGGTGAGGAGATAGCAGCTTCTTCCACCGAGGGTCTCCGCACGGCAGACATTACAGTGGAGAAGATGTCCAATTGTAAAAAAGTGCTGGAAAATATTTATTTACTGGCAGAGGATTTGAAAAACTCAGTAGAAAATAATGAAAACCAGTAATAAA
>ENA-OUQH01002164-OUQH01002164.1-human-gut-metagenome-genome-assembly--contig:-NODE-2164-length-12449-cov-5.283121_pt1 | contig 12449 bp, 10 predicted proteins | sample MGYA00237948_ERZ548828 | MGnify/ENA primary metagenome ERZ548828 (study PRJEB26490, sample SAMN05194711) | human gut metagenome | biome: terrestrial biome; feature: human-associated habitat; material...
AAAAGGAATATCGTATTTGCCTGCTGACAAGACTGCACTTCTCCCCCTCTGCCATCAGTTGCTTCATGCAATGCAACTTGCCCGACATTTCCATGTCGCGTAAACGTATGCTGTCAAAACTGTGTGAAAAGGACGGAAAACCCAAAGAGCTGGATGAATATATCCAACATTTGATGTAACTCAACTTTCGCAAGATACAATATTGGAAATCCAATTAAACAAGTAGAAATAATCTCCAAATGATAACAAAAAAGGGCGAGTCATCCCGCCCGAAATTCACAACGGAATAATCCTTATTGTTTAACCTTAGCCCCTAATTTTAGAAAGTTTTCCTCATTCTATACCCCTAATTTAAGAAAAGCAGTATCTTTGCATTCATTTAGGGTCTGCTGAATTAATTCAGCAGACCCTAAATAAATAGTCTTCGGCAACAAGCCAAAGGCACTCACGAAATACGATATCGAAGATACGAAACGACAGCACGTGAAACTGGAGGGATCTATTGGAATTGGTACAAAGAAGAGGCCTTCCGACTTTTTCTAATTCTTTATTTCAATATCTTCCTTTACGTTATTTCGTATCTTGGTGAGGAAAGCCTTCATGCGACCGGCATCCTTATGGTCGATGATATCGATCAGCTCGGCAAGCTCCTCACGAATCTGGCTCAACTGTCCTGAAGTATAGGGGTTGAAGAGAACTTCTTGCAACAGATAGTCGTCCTCGTTGAGTACGCCCTTGGCAATGTTCATGTGACGTTTGAAGGTAGTACCCGGAGCGTCCTGATGCTTCATCACAGCCGCAAAAACGAAAGTGCTGGCAAAAGGAATACTCAGCGAGTAAGCTACGGTCTGGTCGTGCTCGTCGAAGGTGTACTCGTGCATGTTGAGCCCCAACTGCTGGTACAGATCCTTGAAGAATATCTTGCCCATATAGTCGCCTTCCTTGATGATGACGGCATTCTCCTCTGACAACTGATTCAGATTGGCAAAGGTAGGACCAAACATCGGGTGCGTGCTGACAAAACGGAAACCACTCTTCGTATAAAACTCGTGCAGGCCTGTCTTCACACTGGCTATATCGCTGATGATACAGTCCTTGGGCAACCAGGGCAACACCTCCTCAAAGGCAGGCAAGGTGTACTTCACCGTCACGGCATTGATGACGAGCTCGGGTTTGAACTCGGCTATCTCCTCCAACTTGGTGAAGCGCAGACAGTTGTAGGTAAAGCGCAACCGCTTGGCATCCTTCTCGTATACGGCCACCTCGTGGTCGAAGCTGAGCAGGTCGATGAAGAAACTTCCCATCTTGCCTGCTCCCATTATCAATATTCTCATATCTCTTTATAAGTAAAGAACGAAGCGTATGAATTACTTCTGGTTCAGGATTTCCAACTGCTGGCGAACACTCTCCTCGTGGATGTGCTCGAATATCTGGGCAGCAAACTCTGGACTCATGCCACAGAGTGAAGCCTGAGCAGCACGCTTGTCGAGAATCTCGTTGTAGCGGTTGGTCTGCAGAACTGTCATATTGTGCTCCTTCTTGTATGTACCAATCTCACGGCACACACGCATACGCTTTGCCAAAAGCTCCATCAACTGATTGTCCAGTTCGTCGATCTGTCCACGCAACTGATGCAGTCCCTCTGTAGAGTAGTGCTCGTCGCGAACGACAAGCAGACTGAGAATGTAGTCGAGCACATCGGGAGTAACCTGCTGCTTGGCATCGCTCCATGCATCGTCAGGACTGCAGTGGCTCTCGACGATAAGACCATCAAAACCGAGATCCATAGCCTGCTGACACAATGGTGCTATCAAGTCGCGACGTCCACCGATGTGGCTTGGGTCGCAGACGATAGGCAACTGAGGAATGCGGCGATGCAGTTCGATAGGAATCTGCCACATAGGCAGGTTGCGATAGATCTTCTTGTCGAAGCTTGAGAAACCACGATGGATGGCTCCCAAGCGCTTGATACCAGCCTGATTGATACGCTGCAAGGCTCCTATCCAAAGTTCCAGGTCGGGATTGACAGGGTTCTTGACCAACACAGGCACATCGACACCTTTCAGACTGTCGGCCAATGCCTGCATGGCGAATGGGTTGGCAGAAGTGCGGGCACCTATCCACAGCACATCGATGCCATACTTAAGAGCCAGCTCCACATGCTCGGGTGTTGCCACCTCGGTTGCTGTCAGCATGCCGGTCTCCTCCTTTACCTGCTTCATCCAGGGAAGAGCAGTCTCGCCATTTCCCTCGAAGCCTCCTGGCTTAGTACGTGGCTTCCACACACCTGCACGGAACATGTGGCATCCCTTTTCAGCCAACTGCTTGGCGGTTGTCATAACTTGTTCCTCGGTTTCGGCAGAACATGGTCCTGCTATTACGATGGGACGTTCCTGATCACTGGGAAGACGTAAAGGTTCTAATTCTAATTCCATATCTTAATCTTTTATATTTTTTAATGTGAATGTTTTCTGTTTACTTATTTTTTATAAGGTGAAGACTCTATGCGAAGAGCTTCTTGATGCGCTGCAAGGCTTCCTTCATCTTGTCGTCCTTGGCACACAGGCTGATGCGCACATAACGCTTGCCGTTGCTTCCGAAGATAAAGCCTGGTGTAATGAACACCCGTGCCTCGTGGAGCACTTTCTCGGTCAGGTCTTCTACATCGGCATAGCTCTCAGGGATTTTACCCCAAAGGAACATGCCCACCTGCTTAGGATCGTAGGTACAGCCCATCACGTCCATGATCTGTTCGGCAATGTCGCGACGACGACGATAGTTGTCGATATTGTTTTCGTGGTGCCATTCATCGCTGTTACCTATCATGGCCTCGGCAGCAGCTAATTGTATGCCTCGGAACGAGCCATTGTCGATATTGCTCTTCACCTTGAGAATCCACGAGATGAAAGTCTTGTTGCTCGAAATCATCGCCACACGCCATCCGGGCATATTATGACTCTTGCTCAGCGAGTTGAATTCGATACAGCAGTCTATTGCTCCCGGCACCTGCATGATGCTCATGGGGTGCTCATTGAGGATGAGTGAGTAAGGATTGTCGTTCACTACAACGATATTGTGCTTCTTGGCAAACTCTACCAGTCGCTCGTAAGTCTCCATGCGGGCATTGCCTCCTGTAGGCATATTGGGATAGTTGGTCCACATCAGCTTGACATGGCTGAGGTCCATCTTCTCCAAGGCTTCGAAGTCAGGCTGCCATCCGTTGTCCTCTCTGAGATCATAATAAGTTATCTTGGTACCCAAAATCTTATTGATGGCAGTATAGGTGGGATAGCCAGGATTAGGAATCAGCACCTCGTCGCCAGGATTGCAGAAAGCCAGGGTAACGTGCAGGATGCCTTCCTTGCTGCCTATCAGCGGCTGTATCTCTGTAGCCCAGTCGAGGTCTACATCGTACCATCTCTTATAGAATTCTGCCATTGCCTTTCGCAGTTCAGGAATGCCCACTGTGGGCTGATATCCATGTGTGTCGGACTTCTGAGCCACTTCGCAGAGCTTGTCGATGGTCTGCTTTGACGGTGGCATATCTGGACTTCCGATGGCAAGGCTGATGATGTCCTTTCCCTCGGCATTCAACTGAGCTACTTCTTTCAGTTTGCGGCTGAAGTAGTATTCCTGTATCTCGGTAACTCTATTGGCTGGCTGTATCATTTTATCTAATGTTTAATTTTTAATGTTCAATGTTTAGTGTTGAATGTAAAGTATAATCGGCAGCAAGGCTCTTTTTACCCTTTTACCTTTTTACTTTTATAACTTTTTTCAACCCCTACTCTCTTTCCTCGTACTCGCCGAGAACCTTGATTTTCTTCACCAGTGGTGTGATGGCATCAATACTCTGGCGGTATCGGGTAAGGTTGTCGAAGGTGAGGTCTACATAGAAGAGATATTCCCACTCATGTCCGATGACGGGCAGCGACTGAATCTTGGTCAGGTTCACATCGTAGAAGCTCAGGATGGTGAGCACCTTGGAGAGCGATCCCTTGTCGTGGGAAAGGCTGAAGACGATGCTTGCCTTGTTGGCCTTCTCAATGGGTCGAAGGAGAGCTGCCTTCTGCGGATTGCTCACCACGAGGAAGCGCGTGTAGTTGTGCGGATTGTCGTGGATGCCTTCTTGCAGCACCTTCATGCCATACATCTCGGCTGCATAAGTTGAGCAGATGGCAGCCCATCCCCTTACCTGATGCTTGGCAATAAAGGCAGCCGAACCTGCGGTATCTTCAGCCTCTACAGCTTTCAGGTCGGGATGATTGGCGAGGAATCTGCCACACTGCATCAATGCCACAGGATGGGAATGAACCTCCTGAAGTGTACTCCAGTCATCATCGGGCAAACAGCAGATGCTGTGCTCTATATGGAGTCGGTGCTCGCCTACTACTGTCGTTCCACTTTGGCGCAGAAGCTCATAGTTGTGGAGCAGACTGCCCGCTATGGTATTCTCGATGGCTACGATGCCGATGACTGTAGGATCGCGCTTGATGTTTTCGAACACCTCCTCGAAGGTGGCGCAACAAATCAGTTCAACCTGTTCATCACCGAAATATTGATGGGCAGCTATGTCATGAAACGACCCCAACTCGCCTTGTATTGCTATTCTCTTCATCTATATTGTTTGTATCTGTTATGAAAAACGGTCCTCACTCTCCAAGGAGCGGGACCGTTTCGATAGATTTCTTAATCTTAATATCCTAAGTTGAAATTATACGCAACTTCCCGCTTTACAATTGCTTGCAAAGTAAAAATAAAAGCTATAAAAGTATGCGTTAAACTTCTTCATTGTTCTTTCTTTTATTTATTGTCTACTACAATGGGGGATTCCCCCCAATTGTGTTATACGATTGCAAAAGTAGCATTTTTATTTGTATCCACCAAACAAATTGACAGATTTTTTACACAAAACCTTGCAATTTATTGTTTTCGTGCATAAAGATGCTTATATTTTCCAAGATTTTTCTGCCCTGTGGAAATTCTACAGGAACATTTATCTGCCAACGAAGCCTATTGCGTTTGCCAACGAAGCCTATTGCGTTTTCAGCCCTATATACCTTATTGAACTTTCGCATATCAGGAAGTTAAAGGAGTTAAGGAAGTTAAGGAGTTAAGACGTATGTTTTGCTGTTTAAAAACTATGCCAAAAAGACAATTGTCTTAACTCCTCAGCGACCATAGGGAGCGATAACTCCTTTAACTCCTTTAACTTCAGAACTTGCGAAAGTTCAATACCTTATTATATATATTGTCTATTTTTTGACTTCTGTAGCTTTGATGATAACAACATCCTGCAGAGGACGGTCATTATTGCTTTTGTCGGTCTCCACATTCTGGATTTTCTCTACCACATCCAGTCCTTCAAGCACTTCGCCAAAGACAGTGTAGCCACCATCAAGATGGGGCACGCCGCCATATTTCACATATCCAGCCTGCACCTGCTCATTGGGAATGGCGTACACCTTGTCCTCGCCTTTCATCTTCTGCACCAGATATTCCATCTGCCGTGCTGAGAAATTGCGTCCCCAGGTGATGTAGAAATCGCAAGGTGCCGAAGCTTTCTGAGGATTCACGTCATCGCCCTCACGGGCAGCACAGAGCTGTCCGCGCTTGTGATAATATTTGGGATAACGTATCTCGGCAGGCACGGTGTAGGCAGTATCGAAGCGCTCCACCTTGCCGGGCGTCACCTTTCGTGTGCCAGGATCGCCGCCCTGAATCATAAAGTTCTTAATGACTCTCTGAAAGATGCAACCATCATAATAGCCCATCCTCACCCACTTCAGGAAATTGTCTCGATGAAGAGGTGTATCGTTGTAAAGCGCCACGCGGATATTGCCCATGTTTGTTTCTATCAGCACCTCTGGACAGGTGGCATCCTGATGGAAAGCGGCCGTATCGGGTACGACATTATCGGTCTGCGCACAAGCCATCAGAGGCAGAAGCAGACAGTACATTATAAACAAAAAAGTTCTTCTCATATTCATACTTTTTATTATTACAAGACAAAGGTAATGCTTTTTTAACCAAAACATTCCTATTTATTGTTTTTTAATATAAACATCTGATCGCTTTCGTCTAAAAAGTTGTAAGTTTGTACGTGAATAACAAGAATATCAGGCTCACGAAAGCCTAAAAAGTTGAATCATTATGAAAAGTAAAATAGCATATTTCTTCATGCTCATCCTCTGCTGTACTTCTGTTCATGCACAGCAGGTTCATCTCGGTCCGCTCCACAGTAGCGACAATCCACGTGAAGACTGGCTGTTGCCAGGCGACACCATCTTCCAGGCCGAACAGCCTCTCATATACAAGGGTAAACCGGTAAAGAATACCCAATACTCCGTTGCCAAGAAAAGTTTGATGGCTTTGGCTCCATTCCAGGATACAGACAGCAAATCGATGTATGCTGGCAACAGGTCGGTGTATGTTGGCGACAGCAGTTTCTTCTACAATCCCGTAAGCATGATGCCCTTCAGTACGTATGGTTACGGACTGCACCGGGGACTGAACGTATCGCTCGACCTTTCTGCCTTTGCCACCTTTGGCAAGAACCTGCCACACAAGGGCGGTTTCTCGCAGAACATCAACGCCACCTATCTGGCTCCGCTCACCAAGGACGGCAAGTTGTGGATAGCAGGCGGTGGCTATTTCAACAACACCTTCTGGGGAAGCGACAGCTATCGTGATGTAGGCCTGTACGCCATCCTTGGCTATCGGTTCAACGAGCACTGGGAAGCCTACGTTTACGGCCAACTGAGCGTGAACAACAATTACAGCCGATACGGCAATCTCTATAGAGGTTATCCCTATTATGGATGGGGTTGGCCTGCAACAGGTGTCATGCCGTTGGGCTATGGCATGGGGGCAGCCGGTGCCAATGTACTGGGAGCTGGAGTGAAATACAATGTCAACAAGAATTTCTCGATAGGGCTGAATGTAGAAGGTATCTGGTACAACAACAAGACTCCAGTCTACTTCGACCAATACAATTATCCCGGTAGGACTGATTAACGTCGGATGCTTATCGCATCAAGTCAAATCGTGAACGTCCGTATTAAATGAGGAAATTAAGGAGTTAAGACAGAAAAAGGGGCAACAGTTTCAGTTGTCCCTTTTTCTTTTTATGCATCAATTCTGTTGTTGCCTTATCCATAACAATGCCCTCCTAAGGACATGGAATGGCAGCAGCTGACCAGAAAAGCATTATTCATTGACCAGTATCTGGACGATACGGTCGGCAGATCTTCCGTCCCATCTGTCGGGAATGCCCGCTTTCTTCCATTCGCCTCTCAGCAAGACCTTCGTCATCAGTACAAGACGGTCAGCATCCTCGCCCACCAGCACATTGGTACCGATCTTCACGGTCTCGATATGCTCGGTATAGCTGTTGAGCGTGATACAAGGCACACCGTTGAAGGTGGCTTCTTCTGCCACATTTCCTGAGTCGGTAACGATGCCCATGGCGTGAGCTGTGAGATAGCTGAAATCCAAATAGCCCTGAGCCTCTATCAGCATGATGCCCTCCAAGCCCATAGCCTCTACCTCCTGGCGAGCCTTGCCACGAAGCGGAGCCACTACAGGCACACCAGCCTCATGAGCAGAGGAAACCACGGCAGACACTAAGCTGCGCATCTCCTCGCTATTATTGATGATGGCCTTGCGGTTGAGCGTCAGCACGATGTACTGTCCCTCCTTCAGTTGCTTGTCGTCCATCAGCTGTGGACGCTTCATGTGCTGCTGCAGAAAACGGATATTATCGATGAGCACATTGCCCACCATATAGACCTTGGAAAGCTCGGCGCCCTCCTTGTTGGCGATGCTGTTGTTGGAAATACCCGCAGTAAAGAGGATATCAGACAGTCCGTCGATAACCAGTCGGTTGATTTCCTTGGGCATAGTGATGTCGAAGCTACGGGTGCCTGCGGCAATATGTGCCAACAGAATGCCTTGCTTCTTGGTAACGATGGCTGCAGCCATGGTAGAGGCAAGGTCGTCGACCACTATAACCACATCCGTAGGATTCTGCTGCAGATAAAGCTCGAACTTAGACATGACCTGTCCTGTGAGTTCGTTGAGATTCTCGCAGTCCACACCTAAATAGATATCAGGACGACTTATCTCCAAGTCGTCGAAGAGAGAGTCCTCGAGTGTAGGATCGTCCTCACAGCCGGCATAAACCAAGCTGTAGTTGATGGACTGTCCATTCTTTTGGGCGTTTACAATCGCTCTGATGACGGGTGCCACCTTGATAAAGTTGGGTCGTGCACCCGCCACAATACAGATATTCTTATTCATCGTTTCGTTTTTGATTATCCCTTAAAAAGATCCTTGATACCGCCGATAGAGCCCATCAGGTTGGAAGCCTCGTAAGGCAGATATACAACCTTGTTGTCCTTACCCTGAGCCACATCCTGCATCATAGCGATGTATTTCTGTGCCAAAAGATAGTTGGCAGGATTGGTAGACTGTCCTACGGCATCTGTAATTTTCTGAATAGCAATAGCTTCTGCCTCAGCCTTGCGAATACGTGCAGTAGCCTCACCCTCAGCCTTGAGGATGGCCTGCTGCTTGACAGCCTCAGCCTTGTTGACGATAGCAGCCTTCTCACCTTCAGAAAGCAGGCGCTGTTTTTCCTTCTCACCCTCGGAAGCCAGGATAGTGGCACGCTTGTTACGCTCTGCCTGCATCTGTTTCTCCATGGCTCTGAGCACACTCTCAGGAGGAGTAATATCCTGCAACTCCACACGATTTACCTTGATACCCCACTTGTTGGTAGCATCGTCCAATACCGCACGCAACTTGGTATTGATGGTATCGCGCGAGGTCAAAGTCTGATCCAGTTCCATCTCGCCGATGATGTTACGCAGAGTTGTCTGTGTAAGTTTCTCGATGGCATTGGGCAGGTTGTTGATTTCGTACACACTCTTGAAGGGGTCTACTATCTGGAAGTACAACAGAGCATTGATCTGCATCTGGATATTATCTTTTGTGATCACGTTCTGTCGGTCGAAATCGTACACCTGTTCACGCAGGTCGATAGTGTTGGTGTACATATATCTTCCATTGCGCATAGCCACAATCTCCTTGGCACGGTCGATAAATGGTATAATGATGTTGATACCTGGTCTGAGGGTTGCATAGTAACGTCCCAGACGCTCTATAATCTTTGTCTCACTCTGAGGAATGATAACAATCGTTTTCTTTACGAAAATAAGGGCCAGCACAACGATGGCAGCCAATACATAAATTCCAATCATAATCGTTATGTTTTAGAGTTATTAATTATCTTACGATCTCCTCCACCTTCAAGATGATGGACTCTCTGCCCACGATTTTCACCTTGGCACCTTCGGCAATATCCTCAAGTGCAGAAGGAGCCTCAGCTTTCCAGTCGTCACCATCGAGTTTCACGCGACCATAACCGCCCTTTACGATGCACTGGCTTACCTCGCCTACCTGTCCCAACAAGGCATCGGCATTACTCACTCTGTCATCGGCACCATGCTTGATAATATGCAGCAGGTGCGGACGAATAAGCCAGATACTCAGCACGGAGCAAACCGCCCATACCACAATCTGCAACCAGAAGGGCAAGCCCATCCATGCAACTAAGATGCTGACAATGGCACCAATGGCAAAACACGTTACGTAGAAATCGCCCGAAGACAACTCCATAATCAGGCACAGGAAGGTAATCACCGTCCAGAACAGCCAAAGGTTTTGTGAGATGTAATCAATCATATCTTTGAATTTTTAGTTAGTCATTCCTACTGCATTCATGCTAAGAGGTTGTCACGAAAGCACATTCTTTGGTCTGCCCGTGCTTTTGTCAGCTCATTCTCTCCCGAGCTTACCTTTTCTTTGTATTCTTGGCAGGATGATAATACTTGAGCGCTGTAGGCATTTCCTTTTGCAAAGCAGCTATTCGCTTGGCATCGGAAGGATGGTCGCTGAAGATGTCATTCTGGTTGGAACTGTTGCCCTGCGACATACGTTTCCAGAACGGAATGGCCTGCTGAGGATCGTAGCCTGCCATGGCAGCAAAGATAAGTCCCATATAGTCGGCCTCAGTCTCATTGTCGCGCGAATACTTCAAGTTGCGGAAAGAGAAATACTTTCCAGCCACGGCACTCGCCAAATCGCCTACACCGCTGCCTACAGCCTGATTGAGCACATTGCCCAGGATGTTGGTACCTACCTGTTGGTTTTGCTGCTTGGTAAGCTGCTCGGCACTGTGCTTTGCCACAGCATGAGCAATTTCATGTCCCAAGACGATGGCAAGAGCCGTCTCATTCTGTGTATAGGGCAACAAGCCTTCATACACCACAATTTTTCCACCAGGCATACAGAAGGCGTTGGCACTCTTGTCCTGCACGAGGTTGAATTCCCATGCATAGTTTTTCACATCGTTGGCAAAGCCGTTCTGCTTCAGATAGGTTTCCACGGCTGTAGCCAGTTTGCGCCCTACCCTTTGCACCATGGCCGTATGTTGAGCATTGGTCGACTTCTTGGCAGTCGCCATATACTTGGTATATTCTTGGTTGGAGAGGCTGAGCACTTGCTCGTCTGACACCGAGATGCGATGTGTGCGACCTGTAAGAGGTACGGTCTGCGTGGTTCCGCATGATGTCATCATCATCAAAGCTACCATGGCTCCAAGAGCCATTCTTTTAACACTTTTCATAATCTCCCTTTTTTGAGTTATTTGTTCATACTGCAAAAATAGTATTTATTCGGCAAACGACCAAACAAATAATGTTCTTTTTTATAAAAATACTCAAGTGGGGAAGTTGGGAAATGGGGGAAATTAAGGAAGTTGGGGAAAGTTAGGAAGTTAAGGAATGTTATCACTCCCTATGGTCGTTCTGGAAGTTAAGGGACAACAGACTTAAAGGCAAATTTACGACAGACTAAGAGATAAGTATACGACAGACTAAGAGATAAGTATGCAAGAGAAGAGCAAAAAAAGCCCGGAACAAAGACTTGTTCCGAGCTATATTGTTCTGCCCTGAAAGAGGATGTTAGTCCTCACAGAGGCATGTCATTTACAACTTACGCGTTGGCTGCTACTGAAATCCAGTCGAAGACGAATGAGCAGATACCGAAAGCCACGATGCCAACTGTGCAGATGGCAAGAGCCAACTTGGTAGAGCAAGCGCTCTGGAAGGTTGGCAGCGGACTGTCGCTGTGCTTGATGAACATCGCCTTCACGATGAGCAAGTAGTAGTACAAGCTGATGACTGTGTTGACCAAAGCGATGAATACTACGCCATAAGCCCATGCTCCGAGTGTGGTGTGGATATCGGCACCATGAACGGCTGCCATAAACACGAAGAACTTAGAGAACATACCGGCGAATGGAGGAATACCGCCCAATGAGAACAACGCCAAAGTCATGAGGAAAGCCAGACGTGGGTTGGTCTTATAGAAACCATTGTAGCTGTCCATCTGCACTGTACCGCCATTGTGCTCCTCAACAGAAGAGATGATGGCAAACACACTCAGGTTGGCTACTACGTAAATGAGAACATAGTAAGTCAGCGAGGTGATGCTCAAGGTTGAGTTGCCGATAACTGCCAACATGATGTAACCAGCCTGAGAGATTGAAGAGAATGCCATGAAACGCTTCAAGTCACTCTGACGGATGGCGAACAGGTTGGCAATCGTGATAGAGAGTACAATCACGATGTAGAGCAATACGGTCCAGTACTCTACCATTGGCTGGAACACCTTCATGAGGATGGCGCAGAGTGTGAACGCTGCAGCACCCTTAGATACTACTGACAGGTAACCTGTAACAGTAGTTGGTGCACCCTGGTATGAATCGGCTGTCCAGAAGTGGAAAGGAACCAAGGAAATCTTGAAGCCCAGACCACTGAAGAAGAATACCATACCAGCGATGGTCAATGGAGACGCAGTGATGACGTTAGCCATATCCTCGAAGTACAAAGTACCGCAAGCAGCATAGAGCAGAGAGATACCGTAGATCATCACACCGCTAGAGAAAGTAGCGGTCAAAACGAACTTGGCACCTGCCTCAGCAGAATGATGACGATACTTATCGAATGCTACCAAGCAAGCCATTGGCACGGATGCCATTTCGAGACCGAGGAAGAACAGGAGGAAGTGGTTGGCACTTACCATCATGTTCATACCGAGCAAGGTAGAGATAATCAACATATAGAACTCACCCTCCTTGAAGGCTGTGTCCTTACGGCTCAACCACTCCTTAGCCTGTACCAACACGATGAGGGTACCCAGAGCCAGGACAGTCTTCAAGACACCGGCAGCAGGACCCGTGGTGTACATGCCGCCAAATGCCTCTGCGGCTTCTGTAGGATAGATGTTGAAGCAGATGTGAGCCAGCATCAAGAGACATACCAGAGGATTGAACCACTGACGGTCTGAGTTCTTGGAACTGCAGAAGTCAGCAATAAAAGTGA
>ENA-OUQH01002165-OUQH01002165.1-human-gut-metagenome-genome-assembly--contig:-NODE-2165-length-12441-cov-11.034394_pt1 | contig 12441 bp, 7 predicted proteins | sample MGYA00237948_ERZ548828 | MGnify/ENA primary metagenome ERZ548828 (study PRJEB26490, sample SAMN05194711) | human gut metagenome | biome: terrestrial biome; feature: human-associated habitat; material...
GGGCCTGCGGCCCGTACCTGCGCCTTGCAGGAATTCTGCCCTATCGCAGCAATAATATGACGCTTTGTCATATCTCCATTCTGCCTAGGATATGATGCTGTGTCATAATCCATCCCGGTTTATCGCATATGCTTTAGTTGCGCAGCAAGCTGCTCCCGGCAGGGGTTCTCCCCCGCTGGGAGCTTACTTCATCATGATTGGTCATGCCGTATATTTCGCGCTGCCAAAGGTCAATAAGCCCTGGGCATCACAGGGGATGCTGGAGCATACGATAGCGGAAAAATGTGTAATTATGACGACTTGTCATAATTGATACCACGAAAAACTCCCGGCAGGTTGGTGCCCGCCGGGAGTTCATTTTGCTGTTATCGATTATGCGGTGTATTTCGCATCGCCGAAGTCCCACAGGCCCTGAGCATCACAGGTGATGCCGGAAAGGAAGGCGTGGCAGTACAGCGGAGTCTTGCCCGTATCCTGCGGCAGCAGCACCGCCTCTTCGGCCAGCAGCTGCATGGCGCCCTTCACCAGCCCGATTCGGGCGGATTCTTCGGTTTCTGTGTCGATTTTTGACAACATTTCGTCAAATTCTTCGCTATTATACTTAGCGTAGTTGCTTTCGCTTGCACTGGCGAACCAATGGAGCAGCACTGCCTCATCCGGGTAGTCCAGGCTTACCGCCAGGTACAGCAGGTCGTATTCCCCGGCATCACGGGCAGCCTTGTAGTCCTCATAATCCAGGGCGTTTACGGTCAGGTTCGTGGCATTGGCCAGTGCTTCGGGGGCCGCCGGGGCGTCCTTCAGGGTCAGTAGGGTCATGTTCTCCGGCAGGGTACCGGTCCCCTCCTCCCCGGCCAGCAGACGCTTTACGGCCAGGCGGGTCTCCGCTTCGGACAGTTTTTCGGTATTCAGCACATAATAGCCGGTCACGCCATTACTGCCTGTCACCGGGGTAATAGCATCCCCGGCGTAGCCAAAGGTCGCCTGCAGGGTGCCATCGGCGGCCAGAGTCTCCAGCGCGGCCAGATCGCCGTAGTAGTATTTTAGGGCGAGGCCGGCGGCGGGTTTCTCCCCGCGGTAGCCGGTATTGGGCTTCAGCGTAGCCACATTTTCGGTGATATCGGCAAGCGCGTAGCGGCCATTATAGGCCATCTCGCCCTCCTTGATGGGCCAGAACGCCGGGGCTGCCAGCATGTGGGCAAAGCCGGAATAATCGCCCTCCAGCGTTACCACCAGCTTGCCGTCCTCGGTCGCTTCCAGGCCCAGCTCGCTTTCCTCGTTCTCGTAATCCCTGGCGCCCAGGATAACATCAAAGAGATACCGGCAGGGGCTATCCACCGCGCCGCTGATCACGCGGGTCCAGGCAGTGATAAAGTCCTCGGCCTTTACAGGAGTGCCATCACTCCAGCAGGCACCCTCCCGCAGGGTAAAGGTATACACCGGGCGCTTGGCAGCGTCATCGGTGGCGGAGATCTCCCAGCTTTCGGCCGCGGCGCCCACCGCCTGGCCGTTTTCATCCACAGCGGTCAGTCCCTGGTACAGCATGCCTAGCACGGCGCGGGCCGCCAGGCTGCCATCGTACAGGGCCGGGTCGGTATTGGCCGGCTGGCCCGGTACACCGATGGCCACCACGCCGGTATCGATTACCGTGCCGGCCAGATATTCCTTTTTGCCGCCGCAGCCCACCATGGTAAGCACCAGGGTGAGAGCCAGCAGCAGCGCTATTATTTTCTTCATCGCTCGTCCTCCGTATCGGGGTAGATTTTCTCCCAGTATACCGCATTTCCCGGCATTTGAAAAGGGGGTCCGGTCTCATCTTGCCCGCTGGGAACATTTTTCCTGTTCTGCCATAAATAATTCCAGCCACGGGAAGTCCCAAATCCATTTACGATTCTATTACAAAACGCCTAATTCGTTGCTTTTATCCTCATTCGGCGCTATAATTATCTGATAGATAGACTGTCGGTTTGCGCTCATCCGGGGGAGGCTTTTTTGCTCCTCCTCCACAGGGCCCGGCGCAGCCGGGGCGGGCTGCGCCCCGAACCCGCACCCTGCAGGGGCCCTATGAGGGGCCGCAGCGTTCGGCCCGCCCGAAAACCATCACCTTGTAGGAGGCACCCCGTGGAATGTTACCTGGATAACAGCGCCACCACCGCCGTTTCCCCCGAAGCGGCCGCCCTGGCGCTGCACATAATGACCGAAGAATACGGAAACCCCTCCTCGCTGCACCGCAGGGGCTTTTTGGCGGAGCGTGCCATGACCGAGGCCCGGGGGCAGGTGGCCGCCGTGCTGCACTGCCGCCCCGAGGAGATCATCTTTACCGCGGGGGGGACGGAAAGCAATAATATTGCCCTGCTGGGGGCCGCCCGTGCCATGAAGCGCCGGGGCAACCGCATCGTCACCACCGCCGTGGAGCACCATTCCGTTCTTGCCATCTGCAAGGCGCTGGAAAATGAGGGCTTTGAGGTCATTACCGTGGCGCCCGATGAAAGCGGGCATATCACCCCGGAGGCGATGGCCGCCGCCTGCAATGAAAAAACCATTCTTGCCTCCTGCATGATGGTGAACAGCGAGACCGGCGCCATCCATGACCTGCCCGCCATTGCCGCCGCCTGCCGCCGCAAAAGCCCCAACCTCATCTTCCACGCCGACTGCGTGCAGTCCTTCTGCCGCCTGCCTATAGATCCCGTCAAATGGGGGATACAGCTTGTCAGCGTCAGCGGACACAAAATCCACGCTCCCAAAGGCACCGGCGCTCTCTACATCGCCAAGGGCACCCGGCTGCTGCCGCCCCTTTATGGCTCCGGGCAGGAAAAGGGGCTGCGCCCCGGCACCGAGAATGTCCCCGGCATTGCCGCCATGGGGCTGGCTGCCCAGCTGATGAACGACCGCTGCGCGGAAAATTTTGCGCATTTTACTGCGCTGCGGCAGCGAATGATTACAAAATTATCACAATCCCCGGCCGTCTGCATCAATTCCCCCTCCGACGCCGCACCTTACATTGTGAACTGCTCGGTTCAGGGCATTCGCAGCGAGATCATGATCCACTATCTGGAGCAGTTCAGCATCTATGTTTCCAGCGGCAGCGCCTGTGCCAAGGGAGAGCGCAGCCATGTACTGACCGCCATGGGGCTTTCCCGTGACCGTATCGACTCCGCCGTGCGGGTGAGCATGACCGACACCACCACCCCGGAAGAGATCGACGAATTCTGCCGCCGCCTGCTGGAGGGCGAGGCCACCCTGACCAAACGAAGATAAGGAGTTTTTCCCCGCATGAATGAGATCATCCTGCTGAAGAGCGGTGAGATCGCCCTCAAGGGCCTCAACCGCAGCACCTTTGAAGATATCATGGCCAAAAACGCCCGCCGCCGCCTGCAGCCGCTAGGGGAATTCAAGATCTGGCATGCCCAATCCACCACCTATGTGCAGCCCCTCACCGAGGGCGTGGACATGGATGAGGCGGTGCGCCGCCTGCAGACGGTATTCGGCATTGTGGCCGTAACCAAGAGCTGCGTGGTGGAAAAGGATTTCTCGGTCATCTGCCCCGCCGCCGCCGAATACTTTGCCGAACAGCTTACCGCTGCCCGCACCTTTAAGGTGGAGGCCAAGCGCAGCGATAAGGCCTTCCCGATGAAAAGCCCGGAGATCAGCCGGGAGCTGGGCGGATACCTGCTTTCCCGCTTCCATCACCTCAAGGTAAAGGTGGAGCAGCCAGAGATCACCATTACCGTGGAGATCCGGGAGCAGGGCGCCTATATCCACGCCAATCAGCTGCCCGGCGCGGGCGGCATCCCCGTCGGGACCGGCGGACGGGCCATGCTGCTGCTCTCCGGCGGTATTGATAGCCCCGTGGCCGGCTACATGATGGCCAAGCGCGGCCTGGAGATCGCCGCCGTGCATTTTGCATCGCCGCCCTATACCAGCGACCGTGCCCGGCAGAAGGTGCTGGACCTGGCCCAGGAACTGACCCCCTATACCGGCCGCATCCGGCTGTTTGTAGTGCCGTTCACCCGGCTGCAGGAGCTGCTGCGGGAGCGCTGCCCGGAGGACTACTTCACCATCCTGATGCGGCGCTACATGATGCGGGTGGCGGAGCGAATTGCCCTGCGGGAGGACTGCGGCGCGCTGATCACCGGGGAAAGCCTGGGGCAGGTGGCCAGCCAGACCATGCAGGCCATTGGCTGCACCGACCTGGCCTGCAAGCTGCCGGTGCTGCGTCCCTGCATCGGCATGGATAAGGAGGAGATCGTACGCATCAGCCGCAAGATTGAGACCTTTGAGACCTCCATCCTGCCCTACGAGGACTGCTGCACCGTATTTACCCCCCGCCATCCCAAGACCAAGCCCACCGTAGCCGCCGTGGAGGCCATCGAGGCTGAAATGGCCATTCCGGAGGAGCTGGTGGCCGAGGCCGCCGAGCAGGCGGAGCTCAATATCATCCGCTATTAAATTTATAAATGACTGCAAGGGGCAGGCACGAGGCGCAGCCCCCGGCGGCAAAGCCGCCGCTGCGGCCGAAGGCCGCAGAAACCGCCCGCAGGGCGGTTTGGGCTGCGCCCCGGCCACCCGGCTGCAGAAAAAATATTTTCCATCCGACAAAATTCACAGCTTATTCGTATTCTATTTGCAGCCGCGAAAAAACTTTGCGGTATGCTATTCTTAACTAATTGTGTCCATACATAGGAGGGGAACGCCGTCCCATGAAGATCACTATTCTTGCCGTCGGCAGCGAGGCGCAGTATCAGCCCACCTTTGATACCGCCTACCAGTATCTTAAAAAAGAAACCGCCGCCCTTTCGGCGGAGCTTTCCTACGCCATCTGTCGCCCGGATGCCGCCGAGCTGTTTGCGGCCCTGCGCAACGCCATGGGCCAGAGCGAAGCGGTCGTGCTGCTGCTTTCGCCGGAGCCCGCCGCCGTTTCCACGGCGCTGCGGGTGGTCTGCGGCGGGCTGGAGCGCACCGCCCAAACCGATGCCGCCCTGCAAAAGCAGCTGGAAGCCCGCGCCGCCCGCATGGGCCTTACCCTGGGGTATGAGCAGCTGGCGGATTTCGCCTCCTGTCCCTCTGGGGCCACCCAGCTGCCCAATGCGCAGGGCCTGGTGCAGGGCTATGCTATCGCCGCGCGCCGGCAGCTGCTAATGGCGCTGCCCGCCCTGCCGGGTGAGCTCTCCGCCCTTTATCCTTCCGCAGTGCGTCCCCTGCTGGGCAAGCTGGCAGGGCTCGCGGTCAGCTACGCCACCGTGCGGGTGCTGGAGCTAGACCAGTTCTCGGTCCCGCAGGAGATCACCCGCCTAAGCCAGAATCCCCACCTCAGGCTCACCTCCCGCCACCAGTGCGGTGATTATACCATCTTTGTGGAGGCCACCGGCGCTACCCAGCAGGAGGCCGAGGAATATCTGCAGCGGGCCATCACCCATATGCAGCAGACCTTCGGCATCTACCTGTACTGCATCGGCGATCGTCCCCTCCCCCAGATCGCCGTGGACGGCATGACCCGCCATGGGCTCACCCTTTCCACCGCGGAATGGGGCACCGGCGACCTGCTGCGGGAGCAGCTCTCCGCCGTCATCGGTGCAAACAGCTGCTACCGTGCCTCCTACGATGACACCCACATCGGGCAGGAGCTGGAGCTCCCCCGCCGGGTGCTGCAGAACCCCGCCGAAAACGCCGCGCTCATTGCGGGGCTGCTGGCCCAGCAAAGCCGCAAAGCCGGGCACACCGCCCTGGGCCTGGGCCTTTACTGCCAGCCGGAAAGCGGCCAGCTGCATGTGGCCCTGGCCGATAAAAACCGCATCTGGAACCGCCGGCTCTCGGTCACCGAGCTCCGCCGGGAGGACACCCAACAGATCGCCGTGTGGCAGGCACTGAATGTCCTGCGGCTGTACACCGCGCAGTATCCCAAGCAGCTCCCCGGCGGCATAGAGCCCGCCGAGCTGGATAAGCGTGCCGGGATCGGCTCGCTCTTTGCCTGTTCCGCGGCCAAAGCTCCCAAATCCCCCGCAAATACTTCCGGAAAGGAACCGAAAGCTTCTATGGAAAAGAAAATCCGTACCAAGACCCGCACCGCCGCGGCCGAACCCGCCGCTGAAGCCGTGAAGGGCACCAACCTCATCCAGCGCATCAAGATGAAGTCCATCACCAAGAATGATAAGATCCGCATCATTCTGTTGGCGGTCTGCATCATCGTGTTCCTGGCCTCCGGCATCTATATCATCAATAACAAGCTCCAGTCCATCAAGAACAAGAACCTTTCCGATGAGCTGGCCGGCCTGTACGATCCCGATGGCACCACCGATATCTCAGTGGATGGCTATCCCAAGGATTACATCCGCGGCTTTGAGGCGTTGTACCAACGCAATCCCGATATCGCCGGCTGGGTCAAGATCCCCGATACCAAGCTGGACTACGCCGTGGTACAGGCCGAGGATAACGATAAATACCACCGGGCGGATATCGACGGCAAGTACAATGACTGGGGCATCCCCTATGTTGATTTCCGTGTCGACCAATCCAAGCCCTCCTACAATACCGTCATCTACGGCCACAATATGGGCGATGGCACCATGTTCGGCTATCTGCAGGCCTACAAAAAGCTCAGCTACTACCAGCAGCACCCGCTCATCAGCTACAACAGCGTCTACCGCAAGGATATGTATAAGATCTTTGCGGTGGTGGTGTGCAAGGCCGATGACCCCGATTTCGATTACCACAATTTCATCGACAGCGACAGCGATGCCGCCAAGAATGAATATATCGAAAAGATCATGAAGCGTTCCATCATCAAGACCACCGTGGATGTAAAAGCCAGCGACCGCCTGCTGACCCTTTCCACCTGCGATTATACCTTCCGTGATCCCGATACCAATAAGCTCATCGCCCGTCTGGTCATATTCGGCCGCGCGCTGCGGGATGGCGAAAGCGAAGCGGTCAATGTCAATGCCGCCACCCTGAACCCCAACCCGCTGATGCCCAAGCAGTGGTATGAGTACATCAAGAAGCAGCAGGAGAAGAAGGCCGCCGAGGAGCTGGAGAAGGAACAGAAGGCTTACATCGAGCTGTGGCTCACCGAAGAGGAGATCGCCGCGGCCTCCAATATGACCACCGCCGAGCTTTATGAGAAAGCGCAGGAGCGCGCCGCCCAGGCCGAGCGCTGTATGACGGCAGAGGAACTGGCCGAGGGCCTTACCCCCAAGCAGATCAAGGAGCGCATCGAGTACCGTCAGAAGCTCTTTGCCATGCTGCTGACCCAGGATGAGACCGACGGCAACACCGCCAGCAAGAAGCTCGCCCTCTGCCAGGAGCGTCTGGATATCCTGCAGCAGGAGGTGACCGTGAACGGCGAAAAGAAACCGCTGTTCGATGATAACACCCTCTTTGCCAGCAAGTGGAGCCAGCTGCAGGCCCGCTATGAGCTGCTGGCCAAGCAGAAGGACTGGAAGACCTACCTTTCCATCACCGATGTTCAGAACCTGAATATCTCCGGCGATACCCTGAAGAACTCCCTGACCGCCAACCAGCAGAAGGCCCAGAAGTACCTCACCCCCGAGCAGATCGGCCAGTACAATAACTGGCATGATCTTTCCGCCGCCATAGCCAAGGCCGAGGCCACCCGCAAGGCACTGGAGGCCGAGGGCTTGAAGGCCGGCCTGACCCAGGCGGAAATGGATAAGATGAGCCTTTCCGAGCTGCAAAAGGCCGTGGATAAGGCCAAGAACAAGACCGAGATTGAAAAGACCATCGCCGATATCAAGGTGCTCAATCCCAATGCCACCGGCTCCAACGGCACGGCCCTTTCCGATATGACTCTGGATGAGCTCAAGGCGCTGCTCTCTGCCCTCCAGCAGGAGCGCGCCACCCTGGAGGCTTCCGCCAAGGCCGCCGGTATGACCGCCGATGAGATCAAGAAGTATCCCAGCAACGCGGCGCTCCAGCAGGCCATCAATGAGAAGCAGAAGGCCCAGCGCGAGGATCTCATCAAACAGATCCAGAAATATGATCCCAGCTATGACGGTTCCAACAAGACGCTGGAGCAGCTGGTGGCCGACCTGAAAGCCAAGCAGGAAGCCGAGCAGCAAAAGCAGAACCTCATCAATGAGATCAAGACCTACGATTCCAACTATGATGGCACCGGCAAGACGCTCGAGCAGCTGCAGAGCGATCTTGCCGCTGCCAAGGAAAAGAAGCAGCGTACCGATCTCATTGCCGAGATTCGGAAATATGACCCCAGCTATACCGGTGATGGCAAGTCACTCTCTGAGCTGCAGGCAGACCTGGACGCTAAGAAAGCAGCCAATGAGGAACAACAGCAGAAGGATGCTCTCATTGCCGAGATCAAGAAGCTGAAGTCCGATTATAACGGCGAAGGCAAAACTCTCGATGAGCTCCGGGCCGACCTGGCTGAGTTACAACAGCAGTCCTCCGGCGGTGAGGGACAAAACCCTGCTTCCGAATCCGGCGAAACCCCGACCCCCTGAAGCAGCATTCCACCGGGCGCTCCCACTGCATAACGGGAGGTGAAAGGGCCGTACGGCACCTGTTCCCATGTACATAGCCTCTCCCCCGACCGGGCTTTCCGGCCGGGGGCTTTTTTTATCCCCGCCGGCCTGCGCGGGGCGCGGAGCGGGCCGCAGGCCGCCCGCCCTTTTCGGGCGGGCAAGCGGACCTCCGGTCCGTTTCGGCGGCTTCGCCGCCGGGCCTGCGCCCCCCCGCCTTCCCCCTGTACTAAAAAAAGAGCCCCCGTAGGGGCCCTTTCTTCTATGTTATCGTCCGCTTACGGCTCGTCCAGCAGGTTGCCAAACTTGATGCCCTCCAGCTTCTCGCGCACCATCTCGGAAATATCCGCGTAGATGCGGCTGAATTTGCACACCATGCAGGCCTGCCGGTTGCGGTTGCAGGTATAGTCGTCCTCGTTCAGGCACCGACTGATGGCATACGGCCCCTCCACCTGCTCTATCACCTCGTACAGAGAGATCTCCTTCGGGTCCTTGGCCAGCTCGTAGCCGCCGCCGGCCCCCTTGTAGCTTTTCACCAGCTCGCCCGCCACCAGCTTCCGCAGAATCTTCAGCGAAAACCGCAGCGTCACGCCGGTCTGCTCGGCGATAGCCGCCGCCTCCATCCGCCCGCCGTTCTGCGCCAGGCAGTATACGATCCGAACCGCGTAGTCGGATTCCAGCGTAATATGCACCGTTCTCCCTCCCCTTATTCCAGGAAATCCTTGAGCTTTTTGCTGCGGCTGGGGTGGCGCAGCTTGCGCAGGGCCTTGGCCTCTATCTGCCGGATGCGTTCCCGGGTCACATTAAATTCCTTTCCTACTTCCTCCAGCGTGCGGCTGCGGCCGTCCTCCAGGCCAAAGCGCAGTCGCAGTACCTTTTCCTCACGCGGGGTCAAGGTGGAAAGCACCTCGGCCAGCTGCTCTTTCAGCATGGTATGGCTGGCCACATCGCTGGGGGCGGGGGCGTCCTCGTCGGGGATGAAATCGCCCAGATGGCTGTCCTCCTCCTCACCGATGGGCGTTTCGAGGGAAACCGGCTCCTGTGCCACCCGCATGATCTCCCGAACCTTCTCCACCGGCATCTCCAGCTTTTCAGCGATCTGCTCATTGGTGGGCTCGTGGCCGTTTTCGTGCAGCAGCTGGCTGTTCACCTTCTTCACCTTGTTGATGGTCTCCACCATATGCACCGGGATGCGGATGGTACGGGCCTGATCGGCAATGGCGCGGGTAATGGCCTGCCGGATCCACCAGGTGGCGTAGGTGGAAAACTTAAAGCCCTTGGTGTGGTCGAATTTTTCCACCGCCTTGATAAGGCCCAGATTGCCCTCCTGGATCAGATCCAGGAACTGCATGCCGCGGCCCACATACCGCTTGGCAATGGAAACCACCAAACGCAGATTTGCCTCGGAAAGCCGCTTTTTGGCGGCCACATCGCCCTCCGACATCCGGATGGCCAGCTCGACCTCCTCCTCGGCGGAAAGCAGCGGCACCCGGCCGATCTCCTTGAGGTACACCTTTACCGGGTCATCGATGCTGATGCCGTCGGCGCTCAGCACGCTCTCCAGCTCCTCATTGCTGGCCGGGGCTATGCTCTCGCCGCCGTCATCCTCCACGATCTCGATATTGTACGCCTCAAAGGTATCGTACAGCTTGTCCACCTGTTCCACATCGTAGTCCAGCTCCTCCAGCGCGTCGCTGATCTCCTTGGTGGTCAGGCGGCCCTTCTGCTTGCCGCTTTCCAGCAGCTCCTTGAGTACCTGTTTTTTATCCTGTGTCGCCATCTGTTGCTCCTCCTTATGGGGAAAGCTCCCCTTCGTTACTGATCTTGATTGGTCTGTGCGGGGCCTGGTGTGCCCGCTCGTCGCCGCGGGCTGTCCCTTCCGCAAGCTATCCCTCTGCCAGCGCCGCAAATTCGCGTTCTGCGGGCTTTTGCCTTCCCGGCGGCAAAACTCCCGGAAAAGGCGCCATCTCCTTGTTCTGCGCCATTTTTGGCGTTTTTATTCCTTTCGCCGGTTTTTCTCCCGGTTCAGATTCTCTATGTACTGCCGCAGCGCCTCGCCGGAAAGCTGCCCCAGCTCGTCCCTGCTCATCCGGGCCGCGTAGTCCCGCAGACACTTCAAGCAGTCCTCGGCTTCCTCATCGGTCACAGGCGGGGCGCCCGGCAGCTGCCATTTGGCCAGCCGGTCCACCGCCTGCGGGGAAAGATTCTCTCCCAAGGCGCTGATATCCAGCTCCTGCCCGGAAAGCCCCCGCTGCAATAGCACCCGGTACATCGTCCGGTCGTTCTCGCTTAGGAAGTACCCCTCCGGCAGCCGGTCCCGCAGCGCTTCGGCGCGGTCGGGGTTGCGCAGCAGGTACCGCAGCAACCGTTCGGCGGCCTTCATCTCCCGGGGGTGCTGCCGCAGCAGCAGCTCGTCCTCCCGGTCCTTGCCGCTGTCCTCCCGGATCGGCGGGGCGATGAGATCCCGCTCCTCCTTTTTGCGGTCGCGGTAGTCCCGGCGCTTCTGCTCCCGGGCGATCTGCCCGGCCACGGCGGCCTTATCCACCTCCAGCTCCCGGCATACCTTGCTCAGGTATACCTCCCGCTCGATGGGATTGGGCAGCCCGGCCATCAGCGCCGCAAACTGCTTCAGGAACGAAACCTTGCCCTCGGCGGTGGTCACATCGTTTTCCTGCCGCAGCTTATTGATGGCAAAATCGGTGGCGGAGCTGCTCCCCTCTATCAGCTGGGCAAAGCGTTCCGCCCCGAATTTCTTGATAAATTCATCGGGGTCCTTGGCATCCGGGATGGAAAGCACCCGTATCTTCACCCCTGCCGCCTCCAGCAGACCGGTGGCCCGCCGGGTGGCTGCCTGGCCGGGGGCATCGCTATCGTAGCTCAGCACCACTTCCCCGGTGTACTGTGCGATGAGCCGACTCTGCTCCTCCGTCAGCGCGGTGCCCAGGGTGGCCACCGCGTTGGTAAAGCCCGCCTGGTGCATCGAGACCACATCCATGTACCCCTCGCACAGGATCAGCTCCTTGCGGTCGCTGCCCTTGGCGAAATTGAGGGCAAAGAGGTTCCGACTTTTTTTGAATACCGGGGTATCGCTGCTGTTGAGGTACTTGGGGCCCTTTTCTCCCAAATTTCGACCGCCAAAGGCGATAACATTCCCCCGCAGATCGATGATGGGAAAGATGGCCCGGTTGCGGAAAATATCATAATAACCACCCCGCTGGCCCTCATTGGCCAGGTGGGCCGCCAGCAGCTCCTCTTTGGTGTAGCCCAGCTTTTTCATGGCATCGGTCAGACCGTTCCAGCCCTCGCTGGCGTAGCCGATGCCAAAGTGGGTGATGGTCGCCTTGGTCAGCCCTCGCCCGATGAGGTAAGCCCGGCCGGGCCGGCCCGCCTCGCTCATCAGGTTGCGGTGGAAGTAGCGGGCGGCATCCCGGTTTAGCTCCAATATTCGTTTTCTCAGCCGGGCGGAGCGGTCATCTCCCGCCTCCTCCGGCACCTGCATCCCGGCCCGCTGGGCCAAAAAGCGGATGGACTCCATGTAGTCCAGGTTCTCTATCCGCCGGATAAAGCTGATGACATCCCCGCCCGCCCCGCAGCCGAAGCAGTAGAAGGACTGGTTTTCCGGGTAGACGGTAAAGGAGGGCGATTTTTCGCTGTGGAAGGGGCACAGCCCGGAAAGGGTCCGCCCCCGCCGCCGCAGGTTCACATAGCTGCCAATGATCTGCTCGATATCGCTGCGGTATTTCAGCTCCTGTAAAAATTGATCCGGGATCACAGCGGTCCCTCCTTTCTCTTTGGGGTGGATTTTGGGCAATTTTTATTATGGCCTGTAGTCGCCTGCGGCGGGGGCCAATTTGTAGTCGCCTTCGGCGTCGCGGGGCCTTTTGCAAAGGCTTAGTTTGCACGCCTACCCGGCGGGGGCCTACTTTTCTATGAAGAAAAGTAGGCAAAAGTC
>ENA-OUQH01002174-OUQH01002174.1-human-gut-metagenome-genome-assembly--contig:-NODE-2174-length-12424-cov-6.778721_pt1 | contig 12424 bp, 9 predicted proteins | sample MGYA00237948_ERZ548828 | MGnify/ENA primary metagenome ERZ548828 (study PRJEB26490, sample SAMN05194711) | human gut metagenome | biome: terrestrial biome; feature: human-associated habitat; material...
CAACAAAATACGAAATTTCTGTATTATTGCACATATAGACCATGGTAAAAGTACCTTGGCAGACCGACTTCTGGAGAAGACTCAGACCATCAAGATTACTGAAGGACAGATGCTTGATGATATGGATTTGGAAAGAGAACGTGGTATCACGATCAAGAGTCACGCTATCCAAATGGAATATAAGGCAAAGGATGGACAGACCTATATCCTGAATCTTATCGATACTCCGGGACACGTTGACTTCTCATACGAAGTTTCCCGTTCCATCGCTGCTTGCGAGGGAGCACTGCTGGTTGTTGACGCAACTCAAGGCGTTCAGGCACAGACCATTTCAAACCTCTATATGGCTATCGAGCACGACCTGGAGATTATTCCGGTAATCAATAAGATAGATATGCCTTCAGCTATGCCTGATGAGGTAGAAGACGAAATTGTAGACCTGATCGGTTGTAAGCATGAGGATATTCTCCGTGCTTCAGGTAAGACCGGTGAGGGTGTAGAAGATATACTGGAAGCTGTTGTTAATCGTGTTCCTGCTCCGGTAGGAGACGAGAAGGCACCGCTTCAGGCTTTGATTTTCGACTCTGTATTCAACTCTTTCCGCGGCATCATCGCCTATTTCAAGATAGAGAATGGCGTGATCCGTAAGGGAGATAAGGTGAAGTTCTTCAATACCGGCATGGAATATGATGCAGATGAAATCGGTGTATTGAAGATGGATATGATTCCACGCCAGGAATTGGGTACCGGTGAGGTAGGTTATATCATCTCGGGTATCAAGAATGCTACCGAGGTTAAGGTGGGTGATACCATTACCCATATCGCCCGTCCTTGTGACAAGGCGATCGCGGGTTTCCAGGAAGTGAAACCTATGGTCTTTGCCGGTGTTTATCCTATCGATCCTAGCGATTACGAGAATCTGCGTGCATCGCTCGAAAAACTGCAGCTCAATGATGCTTCATTGACTTTCTCGCCAGAGAGTTCTGTGGCTTTGGGCTTCGGTTTCCGTTGCGGATTCCTCGGTTTGCTCCACATGGAAATCGTACAGGAGAGACTGGACCGTGAGTTTAATATGGATGTCATCACTACCGTACCTAACGTATCTTATATGGTATACGACAAGCAGGGCGGTGAGAAAGAGGTTCACAATCCTTCCGGATTGCCAGACCCAACTCTGATAGACCATATTGAGGAACCATATATCCGGGCAACCATCATTACGGCTACCAATTATATTGGACCTATCATGAAACTCTGTCTGGACAAACGAGGCGAACTCATCAACCAGGAATATGTGAGTGGAAACCGTGTTGAGCTCCACTTCATGTTGCCATTGGGAGAAATCGTCATCGACTTCTATGATAAGCTGAAGAGTATCTCCAAGGGATATGCTTCGTTCGATTATCATATCGATTCATTCCGTCATTCCGACCTGGTGAAGCTCGATATCCTGTTGAATGGAGAGCCTGTAGATGCATTGAGTACTTTGACCCACCGCGATAACTCTGTGAGCTTCGGCCGCAGAATGTGCGAGAAGTTGAAGGACCTGATACCTCGTCAGCAGTTCGATATTGCTATCCAGGCAGCTATCGGTGCCAAGATTGTGGCACGTGAGACTGTTAAGCAGGTGCGCAAGGATGTTACCGCCAAATGTTATGGTGGTGACGTAAGCCGTAAGCGCAAGTTGCTTGAGAAGCAGAAGAAGGGTAAGAAGCGCATGAAGCAGATTGGAAATGTGGAAGTTCCACAGAAAGCCTTCCTGGCTGTGCTCAAACTCGACTAATGATTTAATATAAGTATAATGGAAAAGGAGGTTAAGTATTATGGCAGACTTTAAAGTAATTACCCCTAAGCGTGATATTGCGCGCGAACTGGCGCGTAAATATAGTACGATGACTCATGATGAGCTCGATGTGGTGGAAGATATCCTTGAGCCTATCAAGTATGGCAAGGGCGAGCTGATCTTGCCTGAAGGTGAACAGTGCATGGGTATCTCGTACATCGAGAAGGGATTGGTACGCCAATTTTACTTTAAGAATGGCAAGGAGGTGACCGAGCATCTGGGTGTGGATCATACCATCTTTATGTGCATTGAGAGCCTCTTTAAGGAAGAACCTACCCACCTGCAGGTGGAAGCTTTGGAGCCTACGCTGGTGTATATGCTACCGAAGAAGAAGCTGGAGGCGGCTGCTATGCGTAATGTCAATATCCAGATGCTTTATCGTAAAATACTGGAAGAGAGTTTGATTCAGTCTCAGATTCATGCCGATCTGATGCGATTTGAGTCGGCTCCTAATAAATATAAGCGCCTGTGCGAAATGAACCCACAGGTGGTTCTGCGTGCTCCGCTCACCTATATCGCAAGCTATCTGCAGATGACTCCGGAAACGCTGTCCAGAATCCGCTCGAATACTTTATTATAATTAATAAAATAAAAAAGTGTGACTTCAATGTTCTGAAGTCACACTTTTTTTATTCTGCCGTATAGAGGAATCGCTTGATACTCTTCTTAGGAGTCTTTTCAAACTCATCTTCATGTATACGTATTTCTGATACTTTGCTGTAAGCAGGAATCATGGTATTGAGCTCCTGGCGGTTCTGCTCCATGACATCTGTCAGTTCTTTGGTACCGAGATTCAGGGTCTGAGCTTCATCATAGTCTGGGTGAACCAGAGCAATGAGCTTATCGCCCTTCTGTACAACCACGCTTTCCGCTACCAGAGCCAAAGAGTTGAGCTTATCCTCAATCTCCTCAGGGTAGATATTCTGACCGTTTGCGCCGAGCAGCATGTTCTTGCTACGGCCCTTGATGAAGACGTTGCCGTCACCATCCATGGTACCGAGGTCGCCTGTATGATACCATCCGTTCTCGTCGATGGTCTGCTTGGTAGCTTCCTCATTCTTATAGTAACCCAACATTACGTTAGGACCCTTGGCAAGGATTTCGCCTGGTACATTCTCAGGATCAGGACTGTCGATGCGGACCATCATGTGGAGGGCAGCCTTACCGCAAGAGCCCGGTACGAAGTTCTTGTAATCCTCGTAGCAGATGATAGGGGCACATTCTGTTGCGCCATATCCCACGGTATATTTGAAACCTACGCTATGGAGGAAACTTTCCACTTCCTGGTTAAAGGCTGCACCACCGATAATCACCTCGTAGAAGTTTCCACCGAAGGCATTGGATACCTGGTCGCATATCTTCTCCTTCACCTTCTTGCTGATTACAGGCATGTGGAGCAGCATACGCATGCGGTTGTTCTGAATCTTAGGGAATACCTTCTTGCGGATAATCTTCTCGATAACCAGAGGTACAGCGATGATAACTGCTGGCTTGATGCGTCCGAATGCCTCGGCGATGATGGCTGGGCTAGGGATGCGGGTGAGATAGAAGATGTGGCAGCCCTTGATGAATTCGAAGATAAATTCAAACGCCATGCCGTACATGTGGGCCATCGGCAGGATACTGATGATAGAATCTCCCGACTTGATCTTCTTACCCAGTACGTCCTCAGCAAAATCTGCATTGCCCCAGAGTGCACGGTATGGAACCATTACTCCCTTGGAGAAACCGGTAGTTCCGCTGGTATAGTTGATCATAGCCAACTCATCCGGATTCTGTTCCATATAGTAGTTGACATGGTTTTTGCGGAAGTACTTAGGATACTTGATACCGAACATCTCGTTGAGGTGTTCGCGGGCATAAGTCAACTTGTCGGTACGTGAAACGACAAGTGAATAATCCGGTATATAGATGATGCCTTCAAGACCTGGCATCTTCGTTGCATCAATCTGTGTAGCTACAACATCACCCACAAAGAGCAGTTTGGCATCGCTGTGGTTTACTATGTTGTGAATCTGGTCTGGCATGAATTCATGCAGGATAGGTACGGCAATGGCACCATAGGTAAGGGTAGCAAGGAATGCTACAGCCCAGTTTGCGCTATTTCGACCGCAAAGTGCTATCTTGTCGCCCTTTACTACACCAGAGTTCTCAAACATGATGTGTAGCTTCTCAATTTTGCGTGCTACATCATGGTACTGCAAGGTTGCTCCCTTGTAGTCTGTCAGAGCATCCATATCCCAATGGTCTACGATGCTCTTTTGGATGAGTGCGTTAAAGCTTGGAATCTCCATATTCTTGTTATTTAACGATTTGCTTTTTTATATTTTTCTCGTACTGAAGTCAGTTTGCTGATGATAGACCTTATCTGCTGATGGTCTGTCAGCAGATAGGGCCTGTCTCTAGATTGCGTTCTGATAGAGGTAACGCTTGATAGACTTCTTGGCTGTCTTTTCAAATTCCTGATTATGAAGTTTGATGCGTGACACCTTTGCGAAGCTAGGTATCTGCAAGTTCAGTTCCTTGCGGTTCTGCTCCATGATGTTCTCCAGGTCTTCGTCTGTAAAGCCGAGGTTGTTAACTTCTTCCATATCCGGATGAACCAGAGCTACCAGCTTGTCATCGCTCTGTATTACGATGCTCTCGTTGACCATAGCCATGGAGTTGAGCTTGTCCTCAATCTCTTCCGGATAGATGTTCTGTCCGTTAGGTCCCAGCAGCATGTTCTTGCTTCTGCCTCTTACGAAGATATGTCCGTCGGCGTCCATCGTTGCCAGGTCGCCTGTATGGAACCATCCGTCTTTATCTATTACGGCATCTGTTGCCTCCTGGTTCTTGTAATATCCCTTCATCACATTGATGCCGCGGCAAACCAGTTCACCGGCTACGTTCTCCGGGTCATCGCTCAAAACCTTTACCTCCATGTGCTTCACGGCAACACCACAGCTTCCTGCCACATAGTTGTCCTGATGGGCAAAGGTGATAAGTGGAGCAGTCTCAGTGGTACCATATCCCATTGCGATAGGGAAACCTACGCTGATGAAGAAGTTCTCTATCTCCTTGTTGAGCGGAGCACCACCCACAACAACCTCGTAAGGACGTTCGCCAAACTTTCTCAATACAAACTCGCGAACCTTCTCCTTGATGCGCTTGTTGATGACAGGCATGTTCATCAGCAGTCGTGCACGGTTGGTTTGGATATGTGGGAATACTTCCTTTCTTACAATCTTGTCTACTACAAGCGGCACCGCATAGAGAATGTCTGGCTTGATTTCAGACAACGCCTCTGAGATGAGCGTTGGGCTCGGCAGACGGGTAAGGAAGAAGATATGGTTACCCAATACTATATTGAAGAGAAATTCTGTCATGAGTCCATACATGTGAGCCATCGGAAGGGTAGAAAGGATGTTGCAGTTCTTACCTATCTTAGGTTTCACTGAATCGATGAGGTAGTCGAGATTACCCCAAAGTGCTCTGTATGGGAGCATCACACCTTTTGAGAAACCGGTAGTTCCACTGGTATAGTTGATCATCGCCAGTTCTTCAGGATCGTCTACGTGATACTTCACGTGTTCTGGTCTGAAATACTTAGGATATCTGTGTCCGAACATTGCATTGAGGTTCTCGCGCGCATAAGTCAGTTTCTCAGAGCGCGAGATGACAAGCGAATTGTCCGGAAGATAGATGATTCCTTCCAGCGAAGGCATCTCCTCTGGTGTTATCTCTGTAGCTACCACGTCACCAACGAACAGAAGTTTGCTTTCGCTGTGGTTCACGATGTTGTGAATCTGTTCAGGCTTGAATTCGTTCTGTATAGGTACGACAATGGCTCCGTAAGTAATAATGGCCAGGAAGGCTACTGCCCACTGGCTACTATTTCTTCCGCAGACGGCAATCTTGTCGCCCTTCTTTACATCGCTGTTTTCGAACAGGATGTGTAGCTTCTCAATCTTTCTGGCAATATCGTGATATTGGAGGGTTGTGCCCTTGTAATCGGTGAGCGCATCCAGATTCCAATTCTTGATAATGCTGTTCTCAATATACGAGTTAAAACTTGGTATTGAATTCATTGCACAATTTACAAAATTTTGTGCAAAGATAATGAAAATAGTGCACACTGCAAAATAAAATGTGCACTATTTTCAAAAACTATATAAAATAATTAGTTTTTTTCCTTTTTAGTCTACATATTGTGGTGTTATAGACTGTATTTTACTCATATCTCATTGATTTGGCTGGATGGATATGAGAAATCAGGTAGCTTGGTGCTACGAGCATGAAGATGCTTATCAGCAGCGTAGCTATGTTCAGGGCTATGATGGCAAGCCAGTTGAATTCTACCGGAACGGTACTTACATAATAGGTCTGTGCATCGAGTTTGATGATGCCTGTAAAGTACTGGAGGGTAAGAATGCCGAGGGCGATGATGTTACCCAGAAGCATACCCTTGCCGATGATGAAGACGGCAAACCACAGGAAGGTGTGGCGGATGGTCTTGTTGCGGGCACCCAATGCCTTCATTACGCCTATCATGGAGGTGCGTTCCAGAATGATGATGAGCAGACCGCTGATCATGGTGACGCCGGCTACTATCAGCATCAGACCGAGAATAATCCAGACATTCAGATCCATCAGGCTCAGCCATTGGAAGATGTTTGGATTCAGGTCCTTGATGGTAGAACTGCTGTAGGTTTCGCCATAGTGATCTACCGTGCGGTTTACCTTATTAATAATATAATCTTCTGTCTCGTCGAGTTTGTTGAAGTCGTTTACGGTCAGTTCTGCACCGCTTGCCTGGTCTTCTTCCCATCCGTTCAGCTTCACGGCAGTATAGAGGTCGGTGTATACCATCACCTCATCATACTTCTTCAGGTTGGTCTGATAGATACCCTTGATGGTGAAGCGGCGCATACGCACTGCGTTGTCATCAAAGAAGTAGGCAAAGATGCGTTCTCCCGTCTTCAGCTTCAGCTTGTCGGCCATCAGCTGTGAGATGAGAATCTGGTTATGACTCGCTTTGTCATCAAACTTAGGGATGCTGCCTTCAATCATGTTCTGATGGATAAAGGTAGAATCGAAATCAGGTCCTACACCTTTGAACATGACGCCCAGGAAATCGCTGTCCGTCTTCAGGATTCCCTCTTTCATGGCAAATTTCTGCACATGTTTTACGCCAGGTATCTTTTTCAGTACGTTGACCATCGAGTCGTTCATGACCACCGGATACTGGTTTTGCTGCTGCAGCGTCATGAAGTCGGCCACCTGTATATGGCTTCCGAATCCTATTACCTTGTCGCGTATGGTATGCTTGAATCCGAGCACTACGCATACCGACATAATCATAATGGCGAGTCCGATAGCAACACCTGCAGTGGCTATATGAATAGCAGGGCGAGAAACTTTACGTTTATCGCCCTGATCGCTATATAATCTCTTTGCTATAAATAGAGGAAAATTCATCTTTGCGGGGAATGTTGAGTGTTGAGTGTTGAGTGTTGAATGTTGAGTGTTGAATGTTGATAGTTGAATGTTGAGTGTTGAATGTTGAATGTTAAATTAATCTTTGTGTCCGTTAGGCAACTCAACATTCAACACTCAACATTCAACATTGTTATAGTCCTTCGTCTTCCACTCTTCCCGGATAAGCCTCAAGTGCCTTACCCAGAACCACCAGGGCACGCTCCAGATCGTGTTTCTTCAAGACGTAAGCTACACGAACCTGATTGTGGCCGGCTCCCGGAGTCGTATAGAAACCAGAGGCTGGAGCCATCATGATGGTTTCGCCCTCGTAGTTGAATTCTTCCAGACACCAGCGGCAGAACTTTTCAGAATCATCGATAGGCAGTTTGGCTACGGTATAGAAGGCTCCCATAGGAATAGGAGAGTATACGCCCGGAATACGGTTTAAGCCGTCTATCAGACACTTACGGCGCTCTACATACTCATCGTATACATCGCGGTAGTACTCTTCAGGAGCATCCAGAGAAGCTTCGGCTACAATCTGACCGATCAGTGGAGGAGAGAGACGGGCCTGGCAGAACTTCATCACCGCCTTGCGGATTTCAGCATTCTTGGTGATGAGGGCACCCACACGGATACCGCACTCACTGTAACGCTTTGAAACAGAATCGATGAGAACCGTGTTCTGCTCGATGCCTTCCAGATGCATCGCACTGATATAAGGACTGCCGGTATAGATATACTCACGGTAAACCTCATCAGAGAAGAGATAGAGGTCGTACTTCTTCACCAGGTCACGAATCTGATTCATCTCTCTGCGGGTATAGAGATAGCCCGTAGGGTTGTTAGGGTTGCAGATCAGAATGGCACGGGTGCGCTCATTGATCAGCTCCTCAAACTTCTCCACCTTAGGCAGGGAGAAACCTTCTTCTATCGTTGTGGCGATGGTACGGATCTTGGCACCCGCAGAGATGGCAAACGCCATATAGTTAGCGTAAGCAGGTTCTGGTACGATAATCTCGTCGCCAGGGTTGAGGCAGCTCATGAAAGAGAAGAGTACAGCCTCAGAACCTCCCGATGTAATGATGATATCATCGGCAGTTACGTTGATGTTGAATTTCTTATAGTAATCTACAAGCTTCTCGCGATAGCTGAGATAGCCCTGACTTGGAGAATACTCCAAGACCGTGCGGTCTATATGCTTCAGGGCATCTAGGCCACATTGAGGAGTTGGAAGGTCAGGCTGACCGATGTTGAGGTGATATACCTTTACTCCACGTTTTTTTGCTGCGGCAGCCAGAGGAGCCAACTTTCTGATAGGTGACTCTGGCATTTCAAGACCGCGTACAGATATTTCTGGCATCTTAAAATATTGTTTCTTTCTATTAATTATCCGTGTCGAAAATTGAATTCTATGACCTTCTGGTCTTTTCAATTTACGCTAATCGGCTGCAAAGATAAGAAAATTAGATGAGAATTGAGAATAACTTTCGGTTAAATTTTATTTTTTGATTAAAAACTCTTTAAATATGTCGCTCTTTGCTTTCTTTTTTATAACTTTGCACTTAATTTCAAGAAATGTTATAAGATTATACTAATTAATTAAAATAAGTAAGAAGAAAAAATATGAGAAGTAGAACAAGTACATGGTTTGAGACCAAAGTGAAATATCAGAAGACAATGGAGGATGGTTCAGAAAAGGTTGTTTCTGAAGCATACGTAGTAGATGCTTTGAGCTTTACCGAGGCTGAGAGCGCCATCATCGATGAGATGTCGGTTTATGTAAGCGGCGAGTTGAAGGTGAGCGGTATCGGCAAGGCTGGCTACGGCGAAATCTTCTTCAGCGATGTGGATGATGATGATAAGTGGTATAAGGCTAAACTCCAGTTCATCACGATTGATGAGAAGAGTGAGAAGGAGAAGCGCAGCAATGTTACCTATCTTGTTCAGGCTAAGTCTCTCGCCCGTGCCCTCCGTTATATTGATGAGGTGATGGGCAAGACCATGATAGATTATGATGTAATTGGTTTGAACGAAACCAAACTGATGGATGTATTCGAGCACCATGCTCCTAACGAGAAGAAAGAGGAGAAGAATGATGTGCCTGAATACGAGGAGAAATAAATTAATGTTGAGTGTTGAATGTTGAATGTTGAGTTGCCTAACGGGACACAAAGGTTAATTCAACACTCAACACTCAACACTCAACATTTAACATTTAACATTCAAGATATGGACTATGATGTAAAAGGAAATCTCCATGAGGTGCTGGGCAGCTTGCCTGCCGGTGTCCGTCTCGTTGCTATCAGCAAGTTCCATCCCAACGAGTATATCGAGGAGGCTTATGCTGAAGGACAGCGTATCTTCGGCGAGAGTCATGAGCAGGAACTCGCCAGGAAGGTGCCTTCGCTGCCTGAGGACATCGAGTGGCATTTCATCGGTCATCTGCAGACTAATAAGGTGAAGTATATCGCACCTTATATCTCGATGATTGAATCGGTAGACAGTCTGAAACTTCTCAAGGAGATTGAGAAGCAGGCAGCCAAGCACAATCGTGTGGTGAAGGTTCTTCTGGAACTTCATCTGGCTGAGGAAGATACCAAATCGGGTCTTTCTCTTGATGCTTGCCGCGAACTCCTGGAGGCAGGCGAATGGCGGGAGATGAAGCATGTGCAGATTTGTGGCATCATGATGATGGCTTCTAATACAGACGATGAGCAGCAGATTGCTCAGGAGTTTGATGAGGCTGCCCGGTTCTTTGATGAGATAAAGGCCAGATATTTTGCTGATGATGATGCTTTCTGCGAGCGTAGCTGGGGTATGAGTCACGATTATCATATTGCCGTCAAGCACGGCAGCACGATGGTTCGTGTAGGTACTACCATCTTCGGTCCTAGAATATATTAAAATCTCAAGTTTCGCAAATAAGCTCCACACGCCCTGAAAGGGCAGAAGCTCTTAGCCCAGGGCATCGCCCTGGGTAATTACGGACACAAACTTGTCGCCCTGTAAGGGCAAAAGCTTTAAAATACTGTGCAATGTACAAAGCTTTTGCCCGCGCGCTGCGCGATGCAGCAGCCATTGATCCGCGCGTCAAGGGCGTGCCCTCGACCAAGGGCGTGCTGTAAAACCGTTTAAGGAGGAACCTTATGCAGATTTATCCTGCGATTGACATCAAAAACGGCCGTGCAGTGCGCCTTGTGCAAGGCCTTGCCGACAACGTGACCGATTACGGTGCGCCGGTGAACGCGGCGATGAACTGGAAAGATCAGGGGGCAACCTATCTGCACGTTGTAGATTTGGACGGCGCATTTGACGGAGAGAGTCAGAACCTGCCCCTGATCGAGGAGATCGTCAAGAAAACCGGGCTGCCGGTGGAGCTGGGCGGCGGCATCCGCACGATGGAAGGCATTGCGCGCCGCATCGAGATGGGCGTTTCCCGTGTGATACTGGGCACGGCTGCGCTGGAAAATCCCGATCTTGCGGCAGAAGCCTGCGCGCGTTTTTCCGGAAAAATCGCCTGCGGCATTGACGCCAAGGACGGTCTGGTCGCCGTGCGCGGCTGGGTGGAAAAATCTGAAGTCACGCCGGTGGAGCTTGCACTGAAAATGAAGCAGATCGGCATTTGCGACGTCATCTATACCGACATCGGCCGCGACGGCATGCAGACCGGTCCCAATGTGGAAGCGACCCGCAAACTGATCGAGCAGACCGGCATGAACATCATCGGCTCCGGCGGCGTTGGGCAGCTTTCCGATCTTTATGCGCTGCGCGATGCGGGCTGCGCGGGCGCGATTGTGGGCAAAGCGCTCTACAACGGCAATTTCACACTGGCGGAAGCCTTAAAACTGGAGGTTTGAACCGCATGGATGCGATCAAAGTCATTCCCTGCCTGGATATACAAAACGGCCGCGTGGTCAAGGGCGTACACTTCAAAGACATGAAGGACGCGGGCGACCCGATTGAATGCATCGAGCGCTACTGTGCCGAAGGCGCGGACGAAATCTGGCTGCTGGATATTTCCGCCAGCACCGAGGGACGCAAGACCAATCTGGACATGGTCAAGGCTGCGGCGGCGCACTGCACGGTGCCGCTGTGCGTGGGCGGCGGCATCAAAAGCCTGGACGATGCGGACGCGGTGATGGCCGCAGGCGCATCCAAGGTGGGCGTCGGTTCCGCCGCGCTGCACAACGACGAGGTTGTGCGCCGCGTAAGCTACAAATACGGCGTGAACGCAACCACAGCGCTGGTGGATGTATTCAAGAACGCACAGGGCGAATACGAGGTCATGGATGCAGGGCAAAAGCCTTCCGGCAAACAGTTGAAACCCTGGATCCGGCAGCTTGAAGCCTGGGGCGCAGGCGAGATTTTGTTGACGACCATGCAGGACGGTGCGCGCACGGGTTATGATTTGGAAGCCACGCGCATCGCGGCACAGGCCTCTTCCCTGCCGGTCATTGCTTCCGGCGGCGCAGGCGAACTTGCGCACTTTGCAGACGCCGTGACGAAGGCAGGCGCCAAGGGCGTGCTGGCGGCGCAGGAACAGCGCATCGCCGAGCAGATCAAATATGCGCTCATCGTTGTGGCCTCGGTACCGGTCATGTGCATTTATCCGTTTGTGCAGAAGCATTTTGTCAAAGGTGTAACAGTGGGCGCGGTAAAGGGATGATTCCCTTGCCGCTCCGCACGTGATACAATTATTAAAACAGGAGGAAGCAATATGAAACTGAAAAAACTGGCATCCCTTGCAATGTCCGGCGTGCTGTGCGTCAGCATGCTGGCGGCCTGCGGCGGCGGTTCGTCGTCCAGCGCGGCCGTATCCGGTTCGGCGGCGTCCGGCTCCGCTTCGGCGGAGGGGACGGGCAACGTTACTCCCGTGGGTGAGTATCCAATTGTAAACGAGCCGATCACCTTTAAGATCATGGGTGCAAAAGACCCCGGCGCTCCGGACTGGAGCGAGTTGGAAGTATTCCAGCGCTTGTCCGAGATCACCAACATCAACTTTGAGTTTGAAGTGTCCGAGACCGGCACCTGGCCCGAACAGAAAAACATTGCGCTGGTGGGCGGCGAGTACGGCGACATCATCCTGCGCGATAAGAGTGCGACCGACGCCAATATGGC